>Ga0192242_10594_pt1 | contig 11389 bp, 7 predicted proteins | sample Koala_Koa27_J3_FD_131235 | JGI IMG/M metagenome (GOLD analysis project Ga0192242, IMG submission 131235) | Enriched cells from koala feces incubated with labeled cellulose particles, San Francisco Zoo, California, United States - Koala_Koa2-7_J3 ...
CTGTCCGCCGTCTGTGAGGGAATCACTTTATTTGACCGTGATTTCTCATATGTTCCGAACCGGCATTACCTCCAGCTCATTCCCTCCCAGATGCTTTTGAAAAACCTGCCCGACATTTTAAACAGTCCGGTTCTGGCTCAGAGTACACTTGTATGCGCCTGCCCGGATCGCAGTATACTTCCGAAGGATCTGCCCGAAGACTTATCCATTGTCTTTTTTATTTACACAGGATTCTTTCCGAATGGTCTTTAACCGGCTGCTGCATGTTTTCCAGATTTTTGAAAACTGGGACAAAACCCTGCATGTCATGACATTGAACCGAAAGCCGGTTCAGGAACTGCTCGATGCTTCCGGTGAATTTCTGAAATATCCCACACTGATTCTGGATCCGGATTTCTCTGTCATCGCCCGGTTCCAAAAGCCCGGTTCGGATAACGAGCTGATCCGGCAAATTTCAGAGCTTGGCTATATGACCCCGGAAATGATGACATCTCTGCGGAATCTGGGTCTGTTTCCCGCATCCGAGCTTTCCGGAACTCCCGTCATCAGCCGTTACAAACTAAAAGAAGAACAAAACTATTACAGCATTCTGTACCGATACAACACCCCGAACCGCCTGCTTGCCTATGCACTAATTTTTCACTGTGAAGAAGATCCCAGGGAAGAGTATATTCATCAGACCAACATTCTGTCGGAAAACCTGGATCTGTACTTCCGCCAGGAAAACAATTTCCACCAGTTTTCCACAGAAACCTATGAATCATTTCTGGGAAAAATACTGGATCATCCGGAAGAAATCAATCTGAAACAGCTGGAGGATCAGATTAAAAACATACCGGAGATCCATCTGAACGGTCAGTTTCTGCTGGCCCGGACAGAATGGGACGACACAGATAACTATTGGAAATCCTTCACCTGCTGGAACCTGAAAAATTCCGGTCTCGGATTGAAACCCTTTATTTACCGGGACTCCCTGTATATTTTGCGGGATATCACAAATCAGGAAAACATCCGGGATTTTCTGACTTCCGATGAGAAGTCCGTTTTTGAGGAAAGCTTTCAGCGGCAGCACACGTTTGTCTGTGCAGTCAGCAACGCATTTTTTTCTCTGACAGAACTGCCTGTTGCCGTATCTCAATGCGAAAAAACCATGAAACTGGCAACCTCAAGCAGCAGCAGGGAAAATACTTATATCCGGTTTGAAGATATCTCTATCCGTTATCTGGTTCGTGAGTTGAAAGACAGCGAAGCTTTGAACCTGGTCACCTCGCCCGGTTACCAGAAGCTCAAACAATATGATACAGAACACCACAGCGATCTGTGCAGCATCTTCATGCACTACCTGCAAAACAACCGGAATATTAACCAGACGGCGGCCATGACCTATTTGCACCGAAATACGGTGTTGAACAAGATCAAGCAGGCCGTATCCGTCATGCAGGATGAATGTGAATCCTACCAGTCAATAACCGCCTTTATTATGTCATATCTGAAAGACCGGAAATCAATCTGAAACAGAGCCAATAACCGGCAACTGCCCGCCATAATGCGAACGACTGCCGGTTACTGATTATTTTACATCTGTACAAATATTCGTACATTTTAATTCTGCTGTGCCGGAATCTTATAAGAGCTCTTCAGCGATACGATCCGGTTAAACACCAATGCTCCTTCTGCGGAATCCTTTGCATTCACGCAGAAAAACCCGTTTCTCACAAACTGGAAGCTGTCATATGCCTTCGCCGTCCGAAGCGACGGTTCCACAAAACAATGCTCCCGCACAGTCAGAGAATTCGGATTCAGGTTCAGACTGCCGTCCTCATTATAGACGCCCTTCTCCTCATCAATAATATTCTCATACAGACGTACCTCCGCCCGAATGGCCGTTGCGGCATCCGCCCAATGAATTGTTCCGCGCACTTTACGCCCGTCCGGGCTGTTGCCGCCGCGGCTCTCTGGATCATACGTGCAGTGAACCACTGTCACATTCCCTGCATCATCAGTCTCATATCCGGTGCAGGTGACAAAATAGGCGCTCATCAGGCGTACTTCGTTGCCCGGATACAGACGACGATATTTCTTCGGCGGTTCTGCCACGAAATCCTCTCTCTCAATATAAAGTTTCCTGCCGAAAGGTACCAGCCGTTTGCCCATCTCGGGATTCTCCGGATTGTTATCGATCTCCAGTTCCTCCGTCTGTCCCTCCGGATAATTATCAATTACCAGACGCACCGGATCCAGAATTGCCATGGCGCGGGGCGCAGTCAGCTTCAGATCCTCGCGAATGCAATACTCCAGCATCGCGTAATCCACAGAACTCTGGCTCTTGGAGATTCCGCACAGTTCGACAAATTTTTTGATAGAGGAAGGTGTAAATCCTCTCCTTCTGAGAGCGGCAATAGAAACAAGCCGCGGATCGTCCCATCCGTCAACAATGCCCTCCTCCACCAGTTTCTTAATATAGCGTTTGCCTGTCACCACATTTGTCAGGTAAAGCTTCGCAAACTCAATCTGCTTCGGCGGATGCTCAAATCCAACCTCGCGTACTACCCAGTCATACAGCGGGCGGTGATCTTCAAACTCCAACGTACAGATCGAGTGTGTCACACCCTCAAATGCATCCTCCAGCGGATGCGCAAAATCATACATCGGATAGATGCACCAGGTATCCCCCGTCCGGTGATGCGTCATATGCGCCACACGGTAGATGATCGGATCCCGCATGTTAATATTGGGAGATGCCATATCGATCTTTGCCCGAAGTACCTTCTCGCCGTCTTTATAAACACCGTTTTTCATATTCTCAAACAATTCCAGATTCTCTTCCACACTGCGGTCGCGATACGGACTGTTCTTCCCCGGCTCCTTCAGCGTGCCGCGATACTCCCGAATCTCCTCCGGCGTCAGATCACAGACATAGGCCTTTCCCTTTTTGATCAGCTTCACCGCCGCCTCATACATCTGTTCGAAATAATCAGAAGCAAAAAACAGGCGATCCTCCCAGTCAGCGCCGAGCCACGCGATATCCGCTTTAATCGACTCCACAAACTCTTCCTTTTCTTTCGTCGGATTCGTATCGTCAAAACGCATATGAAACCTGCCGCCATACTCCTGCGCCAGTCCGTAATTCAGAAGGATAGACTTTGCATGTCCGATATGCAGATAGCCGTTCGGTTCCGGCGGAAAACGGGTGCATACCGTCTTGCAGTTTCCCTCCGCAATATCCTGATCAATAATCTGCTCTATAAAATTTCTTGAAATTGTTTCATTCTCCATATTCTTATACCATTGTTCCTTATGAAATCTTTTTTAATTTTATGCTGTGCTCAGCAACAACATCTTTTAAGACATCGATATCATTCTGCATGGTTTCAATCTGACCAATGCCTTCTACATATCTCCAGTAGGTCGTTGTATAGCAGGATTCGATGTTCTGCAGCCTCGGAAGGACATCATTTTCCAGCAAAATGCTATTCCTTCTTACCTCTTTTCGCAGTGGTTCTATCTGTTCCCGTACCAGTTTTGATATCGCGGTTTCTATTTTCACCTCTACCACATTGGACAGTCTGGTTTCAAAATTCTCCTCCACCGCGTCCGATATCGCCGGCTTCAGCCTCTCCTCCACCGCATTTGATATCGCCTCTAAGTCTTCTCTTGTCAATGTCATATTACTCCCCCTTCGTATAGCCCTTCATTCTACATGTTTATGTGTAAATAAATGATCCTGACAGTATTCATAATTTCCGTTACACTTTGAGCAATACCGAAACTGCAGACTCGGATCATCCAGTTCGGTTCGCCCGCAGATTGCACACCGGTGAATCGCCCCCTCGGCAGACTTCTGTCTGTTCTGCCTGCTCTGATTCACCTGCCGCTTGTAATTCTGCTTTCGTCTGAATTCTTTCGGCGATGTCGTCTTTAAATTCCTTGTCACCGCAAAAAAGATCAGGAAATTCAGCACGGAGGCAATGATTGCCACCCGACCGGACCATGAACCGGTTACAACAAAACTGTACGCAATCAGAACTGCGTAAACAACCGCCATCCACTTCATCTTGATCGGAATAATAAAATACAGCATCACCCGCGTATCCGGATAGCAGACGGCAAAGGCCAGGAATATCGTCATGTTGATATAATAAGTGCTGAAGCTGCCGCCGATGGAAATCGGCGTATTGACCCCGTAGATCACAAACAGGATCAGGGAGCCGATGATCGTAAAAATAATACCGCCGAAAATATAGAGATTAAAACGGAACGCTCCCCATGTCTGCTCCAGCGCCGTTCCAAGCTGATAATATAAAATCAACATAATCACGACAAAAATAATGTTCGAACTGGTCGGCGGAACCAGTACCCATGAGATCAGCCTCCAGATCTGAAGATTATGAAAAATCAGATATGGCTCCAATGTCAGGTAATTCAGGACATTCGGAGCTGTATACTCCAGTATATATCCGATCACATAACATATAATCAGGTATTTCATCAGGCCGGGTATGGCATACCTGCCGAATCTGCGCTCCATTTTATTTAAAAACTGCATCCCTGTCTCCTGTTCTTTTTGAATGTTTCTCAAAAAAGCTATTCTTAGATTATAATAATGACTTTTTTCTTTGTCAACGTCAGTCATCGGATTTACGAAAGTTTAAGAAGATTTTTATTCACTTTTCACAGGTCGCATACAGAAGCTGATCCTTCATCTGTATATATTTACAGAATCTGTTTTGTTCCGGATTTCATCAATTATGAAACATACTTTTTCCTGAAACCGGAATACAGATTTCATCTCCTGCCTGCAGATTGTATACATTTGCGTATGGGTTTTTATACATAATATCAGAAACGCTCACATGATACTGTCCGGCAAGCTGATACAGCGTGTCGCCTTTCTGAATAACATGAATCATCCCTGTACACATATAATCTTTTTCATCTTTCATATCAATCTCCCTGCTTCTCGCTTTTCTTTTAAATTATGTAAGTATCCGTATTTTGCCAGCATTTCGAAAGATTTCATAAAAAGATTGTATTTTAAAGGTTCCTGTCGTATAATTGCTGTGTTTACATAACTGGAAAATAAAAAGATAAGGTGAGGAATATTATGTCCAATTCTGCTTTTTACAAGCTCGGAATCGATATCGGTTCCACCACGGTAAAAATAGCTGTTTTAGATCAGCAGGATCGTCTGCTGTTTTCTGATTATATGCGTCATTTCGCCAATATCCGTGAGACTTTATCCGATCTGCTCTCCAAAGCGCACGATCAGCTCGGGGATATCATGCTCTGCCCTATGATCACGGGTTCCGGCGGACTGACCCTCGCGAACCATCTGGAGGTTCCGTTCGTACAGGAAGTCATCGCAGTCTCTACATCCCTGCAGCACTACGCGCCGCAGACCGATGTGGCGATCGAACTCGGCGGTGAGGACGCCAAAATCATCTATTTCGAGGGCGGCAATGTGGAGCAGCGTATGAACGGCATCTGCGCCGGCGGCACCGGCTCCTTCATTGACCAGATGGCTTCTCTCATCCAAACGGATGCCTCAGGTCTGAATGAATATGCAAAGAATTATAAGGCACTCTATCCCATCGCCGCACGCTGCGGAGTGTTCGCGAAGTCAGACATCCAGCCCCTGATCAATGAAGGTGCAACGAGAGAAGATCTCTCCGCCTCCATCTTTCAGGCTGTCGTCAACCAGACCATCAGCGGACTTGCCTGCGGCAAACCGATCCGCGGCCATGTTGCGTTTCTGGGCGGTCCACTGCACTTTTTATCAGAGTTAAAAACCGCATTTATCCGCACGCTGAAACTGGACGACGAACACACGATCGTACCGGAGAATTCCCACCTGTTCGCGGCCATCGGATCCGCGTTAAATTATAAGGAAGAGGCTCAGATTTCTCTGGAGGCTCTCATCGGTAAACTCTCCGGTGAACTGCACATGGAGTTTGAAGTGGAGCGTATGGATCCCCTGTTCAAAGACCAGGGCGCCTATGATGACTTCACCTCCCGCCACAGTAAGGCAACCGTCCGAAAAGGCGACCTTTCTACATATAGCGGGAACTGTTATCTCGGCATTGATGCCGGTTCCACGACGACAAAAGTGGCTCTTGTAGGTGAAGACGGTGCCCTGCTGTACTCCTTTTACAGCAACAACAACGGCAGCCCGCTCGCCACTTCCATCGCATCCATTAAAGAAATATACAGTTTGCTTCCAAAGGATGCTCATATCGTCTCCTCCTGCTCCACCGGCTACGGTGAGGCGCTGGTAAAGGCTGCCCTGATGCTGGACGACGGTGAAGTGGAGACCATCGCGCACTATACGGCCGCCGCTTTCTTTGATCCGGAAGTCGACTGCATTCTGGATATCGGCGGGCAGGATATGAAATGCATCCGCATCAAGGACAATACCGTTGACAGCGTCCAGTTAAATGAGGCATGCTCATCCGGATGCGGTTCCTTTATCGAGACCTTTGCCAAATCACTGAACTATTCCGTACAGGATTTCGCAAAGGAAGCTCTGTTTGCACAGCACCCGATTGATCTGGGTACCCGCTGTACCGTATTTATGAATTCAAAAGTAAAACAGGCGCAGAAAGAGGGCGCAACCGTAGCAGACATTTCGTCCGGACTCGCCTACTCCGTGATCAAGAACGCCTTATTTAAGGTTATCAAATTATCCGATCCGGATCAGCTCGGCAAACACATTGTCGTACAGGGCGGTACCTTCTACAATGACGCCGTGCTCCGGAGTTTTGAGACCATATCCGGCCGCGAAGCCATCCGTCCGGATATTGCCGGCATCATGGGGGCCTTCGGTTCCGCACTGATCGCGCGCGACCGCTATGAGGGTAAACCGACTGCCATGCTCTCCATTGAGGAAATCAATCAGCTCGAGTTTACCACAAAACTGGCCCGCTGCGGCAGATGCACAAATAACTGCCTGTTGACGATCAACCAGTTTTCCGGAAACCGACGTTTTATCACAGGCAACCGCTGTGAACGTGCGCTCGGCAAGGAAAAAAATAAAGAACAGATTCCGAATCTGTTTGAATACAAGCTGCACCGTGTTTTTGACTATGAACCTCTGCCGGAGGAGGAAGCAGCGCGCGGCGTTCTCGGCATCCCGCGGGTTCTGAATCTGTATGAGGACTTCCCTTTCTGGGCAGTTCTTTTCAGAGAGCTGAAATACCGTCTGGTTCTCTCCCCGCTCTCCACCCGGAAAATGTACGAGCTCGGCATCGAGTCCATTCCGAGTGAATCGGAATGCTATCCGGCCAAGCTCGCGCACGGGCACATTACCTGGCTGATCAAGGAAGGTATTCAAACGATTTTTTACCCCTGCATTCCTTATGAACGCAACGAGTTTGAGGATGCGGGCAACAACTACAACTGCCCGATTGTGACCTCCTATCCGGAGAACATTAAAAATAACGTAGATGATATAAACGCAGGCAGAGTGCGCCTGATTCATCCGTTTCTTGCCATGACAAACGAAGAGATCCTCACCAAGCGTCTGCTTGTCATCCTGAAGGATGAATTCGATATATCTGAGTCCGAAAGCAGACCGGCCATTCACAAAGCATGGACGGAGCTTCAGACAGCCAGAAACGATATGCGCCAAAAAGGCGAAGAAACACTGAAATGGATGAAAGAAAACAACCGTCGGGGTATCGTCCTCGCCGGCCGCCCCTATCACCTCGATCCTGAGATCAACCACGGTATACCGGAGCTGATCACCTCCTACGGATTCGCGGTGCTGACAGAGGATTCCATCTCCCACCTGCAGAAGGTGGAGCGGCCGCTCATTGTATTGGATCAGTGGATGTATCACTCCCGGCTTTACGCGGCGGCACAATATGTCAAAACAACAGAGAATCTGGATCTGATCCAGTTGAACTCTTTCGGATGCGGCCTGGACGCCGTGACAACCGATCAGGTCAGCGACATTCTGACGAAATCAGGCAAGATTTACACCTGCTTGAAGATCGACGAGGTCAACAACCTCGGCGCCGCGCGCATCCGCATCCGTTCTCTCATCGCGGCCATCCGCACACGTGAAAAGCACCCGCAGGAGCGCACCATTGTTCCGTCCAGCCATAACCGTGTTATTTTCACGGAGGAGATGCGCAAAAACTACACGATACTGGCGCCGCAGATGTCGCCGGTTCATTTTGAGCTTCTGGAACCGGCCTTCCGGGCCTCCGGTTATAATCTGGTCGTTCTTGAAAACGACAATCGCGACGCTGTGAACGCAGGTCTGAAATATGTCAATAACGACGCCTGCTATCCGTCGCTGATATCTGTCGGCATGGTGATGGATGCCGTCACCTCCGGCAAATATGATGTAGACCGTCTGGCTCTGATCATGACGCAGACCGGCGGAGGATGCCGTGCTTCCAACTATGTCGGCTTTATCCGCAGGGCATTAGAAAAAGCCGGATATCCGCAGATACCTGTCATCTCGCTGAACCTGACCTCTCTGGAGAAAAATCCGGGATTCAAGATTAACTTTTCACTGGCGCAGCGGGGCATCTACTGTCTCGTATTCGGCGACATACTGATGCGCTGTATCTATGCCACCAGGCCCTATGAGGCTGTTCCCGGCTCGACCAACGAACTGCATCGGAAATGGGTCAAAAAGATTACGGATTTCGTATCGACGGACAGGGCAATCAGCCACCGCAAATATAAAAGATACTGCCGTGAAATAGTAAAAGATTTTGATGAGCTTCCGAGACTGGATATCATGAAACCGAAGGTCGGTATCGTCGGCGAGATTCTGGTCAAGTTTATGCCGCTGGCCAACAACAATCTGGCTGAACTGCTGGAATCTGAAGGCGCCGAACCGGTCGTTCCAGATCTCATCGACTTCTTCCTCTACTGCTTCTACAACACGAAGTTTAAAGTGGATAACCTCGGTTTCAAAAAATCGAGCTGGACCAAAGCAAAAATCGGCATCTGGGGTGTAGAGGTACTGCGGCGCGCGGCGCATAAGGCACTGGAGGAGAGCAAACACTTCTATCCGCCTTCCAGCATCTATGAAACTGCAGAAAACGCGAAGGACATCGTTTCTCTGGGCAACCAGACTGGCGAAGGCTGGTTCCTGACCGGCGAGATGGTAGAGTTGATCAATGCAGGCGTCAATAATATCGTCTGCTGCCAGCCTTTTGCCTGCCTGCCTAATCATATCGTAGGAAAGGGAGTCATCAAAGAGCTGCGCCATCAATACCCGAAGTCCAACATCGTAGCCATTGATTTTGATCCGGGCGCCAGTGAAGTAAACCAGCTGAACCGCATCAAACTGATGCTCTCCACTGCACAGAAGAACCTTCATTCTCAGGAATAAAAGTAAAAGAAAAATCAATCACGCCGGGTTTTGCCAAAAGAGCAAAACCCGGCGCGTTGCATTCACTTCATCCGGTTATGACAGAGATGACGATTTTGTCGGCACCCGCACTTTTCGGAGCATCTGATCCAATTTTCCCCATGACAAACCGACAGTTATGGCCACAGACAACAGAATCAGTGCCGGTATACTGTTCTGTATCACAGTTTTTAACAGACTATCCTCCAACAAAATCAGAAGCACGCCGTGCAGGAGATAAATAGACATTGTATTTTGTCCGATTCTGCTGAAAGGTATTCTTTTTTTCGGAACCCAGTTCAACAATATCATAATCCACACACAGGCAAACAGCCACCCAAACAATCTCCATAACAAGGCATTCAGATCCGCATAATCCTCCGACCCGAAGAAATCCTTCGGATCTATTTTTCCCGCTAATTTCCAGAAAAAGATGATCATCACTCCCCCGGCTGCCGCTGAAATCAGTTTTGACAGCCCGGGCCGTTTGTCTGTTCCGTATGTAACCATATAATGATTCTTTCTCTCATAGAATCCCAGAAGGAAAAACGGAAGAAAAACGAAAGCCCGGGACAGAGCAAAAAAGTTATCCGTGTCATCTGTGAATCCGATCGTAAGTCCCAGGACAACCGACAGAACCAGAAAACCGAGCTGATGTTTTTTCCGATCCGTATCAATGAGCGGAATCAAAAGCTGATAAATCATCAGTACCACAAGATACCACAGCGTCCAGCGCGGGGTAAATAGATCCATCTTTACATCCATCGGATTCAAACCCTTCGCAAAAGCCAACAACATATGCTCCAGCGTCTGAATCATCTGAAACAACAGGTAAAGCGGAACCAGTCCTGCAAAAAACCTCTTAGGATTATATTTCATAAAATATCCCGAAATAAAGAGAAATGCCGGCATATGAAAACTGTAAATGATTTTATATACAAGATATTCATCACCATTTGCCCCCAGATTTCGAAATACATGACCCAGAACTACCAGAAAAATCAGGACTGCTTTTATATTATCAAAATGAAAATCCCTCATTTTATCAACTATATGTGTTTTGTTATCCTCCATGTCACCAATTATGGCATGCATCTTTCTTCGATGCATGCCATCTCCGTCTTATGTTTTAAAAAAAAGTACATGCTTCGTATGCAACATAACAGTATCTGTTCTCAACATCATTCTGAGCGCAATGCAGAAACCGGATCCATCTTAGATGCCTTCCTTGATGGAATCAGACCTCCGATCAGGGTCAGCACTACGCTCAGGAGAACCAGTATCACACTATAAGTAACCGGCAGATATGCCCGGGCGTTGTCGTCCTGGACAAAGTTGTGAACAACCATATTGATCGGGAACAGCAGCAGCAAGGCAATCCCCACTCCCAGCAGGCCGGCACAAAGTCCGACAATAAACGTCTCAGAATTAAATATCTGGGATATATTCCGTTTTGATGCACCGATCGCTCGCAGAATACCGATCTCCCTGGTGCGCTCCAGCACCGAAATATAAGTGATGATGCCGATCATAATGGAGGAAACGATCAGTGAGACAGACACAAACGCGATCAGCACATAGGAAACCAGATTGATGATCGTCGTCACCGTGGACATCATCGTCCCGACCAGATCCGTATAGGTGATCTGTTTTTCAATTTCCCCTGCATCCAGCATTTCCGCGTTGTAATTGTCCAGAATCCCGATCACCCCGTCCTTACTCTCAAAATCCTTCGGATAAATATCTATCTCCGTCGGACTGTCAAAATCCACATAACCCAGATCAGCGAGATTACCCGAATAACTGGAACCTGCGGCGGTGCTCATGGATGTCATGAGCTCCAACAGCGAGTCCGCATCCATATTCGTGCTGAAAGAATCCATGATGGATTCCGCGTCGATATCCAGGGAATCCAGCATACTGTCAGACATACCGCTGAACATATCCTCCATGGAGGATTCAATCGCTGTTGTCAGCTGCGCGGACATCTGACTCATGGCCGTCGACATCTGACTCTCG
>Ga0192242_10599_pt1 | contig 11256 bp, 7 predicted proteins | sample Koala_Koa27_J3_FD_131235 | JGI IMG/M metagenome (GOLD analysis project Ga0192242, IMG submission 131235) | Enriched cells from koala feces incubated with labeled cellulose particles, San Francisco Zoo, California, United States - Koala_Koa2-7_J3 ...
AGATCCTGGACCGGCTCAAAGTACCCTATTATGCCATCGCGGGAAATCACGAGACCAAGTGGAGCGAATCGGGGGTGACCGACTTCGGAGAGATCTTCGGTGGCGAACGTTTCCGGTTCGAGCACAAAGGCTTCCTGTTCCTGGGATTTAACACGGGGCCGCTGATGCGCATGGCCAACGGACACGTAGCGCCGCAAGACATTACCTGGCTCCGGGAAGAACTGGAGGCAGCGGGAAAAGAGCAACCGGTGATCCTGGTGACCCACTACCCGTTGCAGGACGGAGATGTGGACAACTGGTTCGATGTGACCGACGCGGTACGTCCGTACAACATCCGCACCTTCCTGGGAGGGCACTATCACAACAATCTTTTCTTTTCTTACGACGGCATACCCGGTATTCTGAACCGTTCTACCCTGCGTGCCAACCAACCCGCAGGAGGCTACAGCATCTACGATGTGACCGCGGACTCTATCCTTGTCTATGAGCATAAGATCGGCGGAGAGATGGAACAATGGCTTTCCCTCTCACTGACAGCATCCTATTACGACCTGGAGGGAGCACCTGATAAATATCCCGATTTTTCTGTCAATGAGACGTATACACAGGTAGAAGAACAATGGCTGGTGGAGACAGGCGTGGGGATCTACTCCTCTCCCGCGCTGTACAAAGACCAGGTATTTGTAGGAGACGATATGGGTTACCTGACCAGCTACTCCTTACAGGACGGAAGCAAACAATGGAGCTTTGCCTCCGGCAACCGCATCGTGGGCACTCCTGCGGCCGCGGACGGAGTCGTTGTCTTTGGCTCTGCCGACCGATATATCTACGGTCTGGATACCCGGAGTGGCAGAGAACTCTGGAAGGTGGCGGCCCGGGAACCCGTCCTGGGAGCAGTGACCATCGAAAAAGGGATCGCCTATATCGGCGCGAGTGATCATACCTTCCGTGCCATAGACACAAAGACCAGCCATGTGATATGGGCTTATACCGGGGTGAAAGGATACATCGAGACCAAACCGCTGGTCTATGAAGATAAAGTGATCTTCGGTGCCTGGGACAACACGTTGTACGCGCTGAACAAAACCAACGGAAAGGAACTGTGGAAGTGGACAGGCGGACTCACCCGCATGCATTTCTCACCGGCCGCGGTATGGCCGGTGGCTGCCAACGGCAAAGTTTTCATTACGGATCCCGAACGTGCCATGACGGCGATTGACCTGCAGACCGGCGAGACCGTGTGGCGCACCAGACAATCCATGGTACGCGAGACCATCGGCCTCTCGGAAGACGGACAACAGGTATACAGCAAAACCATGAACGACAGCATCGTGTGCTACGCCACAGCCGATGACGTTCCCCGACAGATCTGGGCTTCGGACGTAGGGTTCGGTTACGAACATGCTCCGTCGATGCCTGTAGAAAAAGAAGGGATTGTGTTCGGAAGTACCAAAGAAGGGCTTATTTTTGCTCTGAATCCGGAAAACGGCGCGGTGCGGTGGAAACACAAGATCGGGAATTCACTCACCCACACCGTAGTGCCTGTGAACCGGCATCAGGTATTGGTTACCGCTACCGGAGGAGAAGTAGCCCTGTTGAGATGGAACGAGTAGCAGCTTCTGTCGCCAACGCCATCCTGTATGTACAACGAACAGACAACAAAAACAAGATAAAGTTAAAACCTAATAACAACAGATCTATATGAACAGTACCATCAACTGCTTTATCCCTTTCGCGGGAAAAGCACAGGCAGATAAAACCATCCGGGGACTCCGAGAAAGTTCACTCGTAAAAAAGATCTATCTGCTGGCTACCGAACCTGTAACCGAAACTCCCGAAGGATGCGAAGTAATACCGGTAGAGGGCTTACAACACTCTTCTACCCTGAAAGCCATCGCGAACTGTTCCGACGCGGACTACACCCTGATCTATACCAAATATACCACCCTGGAAATGGGCTATTTCGCACTGGAACGCATGACCCTGCTGGCTGCCGACTCCGGCGCAGGCATGGTATACGCAGACCATTACCAGATCTGCGGCGACACCAGGACCCACGCTCCGGTGATCGACTACCAGCCGGGCAGTCTGCGGGACGATTTCAACTTCGGGGCCGTATGGCTGTTCTGCGCAGACGCGCTGAAAGAGTCTGTCTCACGTATGCAGGCCGACTATCGATATGCCGGTATGTACGACCTGCGTCTGAAACTCTCTCAGAAATACGCACTGGTACATATCAACGAATATCTCTACTCGGAAGTAGAGCAGGATACCCGCAAGAGCGGAGAGAAGATCTTTGATTATGTAGATCCGAAAAACCGCGACGTACAGATCGAGATGGAGCTGGCGTGTACGGAACACCTGAAAGAGATCGGCGGATACCTCAAACCGGAGTTCCGGTCCATCGCTTTCGAAGCAGGCGACTTTGCCTGTGAAGCCTCTGTGATCATTCCGGTACGCAACCGGATCCGTACCATCCGCGACGCGATCCGCTCGGTACTGAGCCAGAAGACCGACTTCCGGTTCAACCTGATCGTGATAGACAACCACTCTACAGACGGCACCACGGAGGCCATACGGGAGTTTGCTTCGGACGAGCGACTGATCCACCTGATCCCCGAACGTCAGGACCTCGGCATCGGAGGCTGCTGGAACCTGGGCGTGCACCACGCCTTGTGCGGAAAATTTGCCGTACAACTCGACAGCGACGACGTATATAAAGACGAGAATACCCTACAGATCATGGTCAACGCTTTCTACGAACAGAACTGCGCGATGGTGGTAGGTACCTATATGATGACCGATTTCGATATGAACATGCTCCCTCCGGGCATCATCGATCACAAAGAGTGGACACCGGACAACGGCCGCAACAATGCCCTCCGTATCAACGGACTGGGGGCACCCCGCGCCTTCTATACTCCGGTATTGCGTGAGATCAAGGTCCCCAACACCAGCTACGGCGAAGATTACGCGCTGGGGCTCAACTTCTCCCGCTGCTATCAGATCGGCCGTGTCTACGACGTGGTCTACCTGTGCCGCCGCTGGGAAGACAACTCCGATGCTTCACTGGATATCGTGAAGATGAACAACCACAACCTGTACAAAGACCGCATCCGTACCTGGGAACTCCAGGCAAGAATCGCGATGAACCGGACTCATTCCTGACACTGATATGAAAGAAGCCATACAACACCTTCTCACCGTACAGATACGTGACTGGGATACCGCGCGTACCAATTACGAAGCACTCCGGAACGTGCGTACCCGCTCGTTCACCGTAGGCGGATCGCCCTACTAGGTACAGTTCAACCCGGCTCGTATCGTCTCTTCGGCAGCGAAGGTAGATACACAGTCTATCCGGGCGCGCAAATGCTTCCTCTGCCAGGCCAACCTGCCGGCCATACAACGCGGCATCGGATTCGGAGGGCATTACACCATCCTGGTGAATCCTTTCCCGATCTTTCCGAAGCACCTGACCATTCCGGACACGGCGCACACCCCCCCAGCGCATCGCCCGCCGGTTCGGAGACATGCTGGCACTGGCCGAAGTCCTGGAAGAGTACGTGATCTTCTACAACGGACCCGGATGTGGCGCCTCGGCACCCGACCATGTACATTTCCAGGGGGTAACAAAGGGTTCCTGCCTTTCGAGAAGAGCTGGCAGGCGAGTAAGACCGACCCGATCGTATCTTACAGGAACGCCACCCTGTGGCAGACCATCGACACGCTCCGCCACCCGCTGCTGATCGAGGCCACCCACAGCGAAGATGCCACGGAGCTGTTCCGGATTGTATACGAAGCCCTGGAGATACCTGCCGGTGAAGAGGAACCCCTGATGAACCTGCTGGCCTGGAAAGAGGAGGACAAGTGGATCGCCGCTCTGTTTCCCCGCGCCAGGCACCGTCCCCGCTGCTACTTTGCAGAGGGCGATGAGAAGCTGCTCGTCAGCCCGGCTTCCGTAGACATGGGAGGGGTATTCATTACCCCGCTGGAGAAGGATTTTGAAAAGATCACGCCGGAACAGATCGCGACCATACTTTCGGAAGTATGCCTGGGCGAAGAGGCTTTCCGCGCGTTGAAACAACGTATAAAAGAGAACGTATGAAAGAGCCGTATGTACATGTGGGCATTCTGTCCGAACCACAGATCGAGTTTATATGTTCCTCTCCCTACAGTTTCCGCGAAGAAAAAGTGACGGGAAAACAGGTGGTCACCTGGTGCGACGGACTGATCCTGTGGAAAGGCAGGCTGTACGACGAACTGCTGTTCGAACCCACGGAGGAGAATGCTTTTTTCGACCTGCTCGACGTGACCATCGGCATCAATTTCCACTGGGAGCGCAAAGAGGACCAGCGTTTCACGGGTTCGCTGAAGATCCTTGTAGAAGATAAAAAGCTCACTGCCATCAATGTCCTTCCGGTAGAGGAGTACCTCATCAGTGTGATCTCTTCGGAGATGAGTGCTACGGCCTCTTCCGAACTGCTGAAGGCCCATGCCGTGATCTCCCGCAGCTGGCTCCTGGCACAGATAGAGAAGAACAAAGAGCTTTCGGACGGTAAACAGTCCTACGTCTCCGGCTGGGAAAACGACGAAGAGCGCATCCGCTGGTACGACCGCGAAGACCATACCCGCTTTGATGTCTGCGCCGACGATCATTGTCAGCGCTACCAGGGCATCACCCGCGCCTCGGCGCTGCCGGTGAGGGAAGCCGTAGAGAGCACCCGCGGTGAGATCCTGAGCTATGCCGGTAAGATCTGCGACGCGCGTTTCTCGAAATGCTGCGGAGGGGCCTTCGAAGAGTTCCGGAATTGCTGGGAAGAGATCCAATACCCCTACCTGGCTCCTCAGCGGGACTACAAAGCAGAGATGTGGCTGCCCGATCTGCATCAGGAAGCGGAGGCTATCCGGTGGATACGTACCTCTCCGGATGCCTTCTGCAACACCACAGACAAGCATATCCTGGGACAGGTGCTCAACAATTACGACCAGGAGACGACCGATTTCTACCGCTGGAAGGTAGAGTATACCCAGGAAGAAATAGCCACGCTGACGCGCGAACGTTCGGGCATTGATTTCGGCGATATCCTCGACCTGATCCCGGTGGAAAGAGGAAGTTCGGGCCGTCTGGTACGCCTGCGCATCGTCGGAAGCAAACGCGTGCTCACCATCGGCAAAGAGCTGGAGATCCGCCGTACCTTCTCTCCTTCCCATCTCTACAGTTCCGCTTTCGTAGTAGACAGATCGGATATCCGGGAAGGAGTTCCCGGCAGATTCACCCTCACAGGAGCGGGTTGGGGACACGGAGTAGGTCTGTGCCAGATCGGAGCCGCCGTGATGGGCGAGCAGGGCTATCCTTACAGGGACATCCTGCTGCACTATTACATCGGTGCCTCTCTGGAGAAGTCATACGATTGATCCTACAGACAGTAATCTATCATCAACACACATATACCATGCAAGAAGAAAACGCAGGAACAACAACGAAAAGAAGTACCACCCGCAACCCGTGGGCCTGGATTCCGACCCTCTATTTCGCACAGGGGCTCCCCTATGTGACGGTCATGACCGTTGCCGTGATTATGTACAAGAACCTCGGACTCTCCAACACCGAGATCGCTCTTTATACTTCGTGGCTCTACCTGCCGTGGGTCATCAAACCGCTCTGGAGCCCCTTTGTAGATCTGGTCAAGACCAAACGCGCCTGGGTCATCGCCATGCAGGGACTGATCGCTGCCGGATTTGCCGGCATCGCCTTCTGTATCCCCACCGGTTTCTTCCTGCAATCTACCCTGGCCTTCTTCTGGCTGGTGGCTTTCAGCTCGGCTACCCACGACATCGCGGCCGACGGCTTCTATATGCTGGGTCTCACGTCGGGCGAACAGTCTTTCTTCGTAGGGATCCGCAACACCTTCTACCGCTTTGCCTCGATCTTCGGACAGGGCATACTGGTGATGCTGGCCGGCTGGCTGGCCGAAGGCAAGATCCTGGCTTCCGCAGGGGGCAACGTGCCTGTGGCATGGAGCATTACCTTCTACCTGGTAGCCGCCATCTTTATCGGCCTGACGCTGTACCACCAGGCCATACTGCCTTACCCCGCCAGCGATGTCAAACGTCCGGGACTGACCGCCAGCAAAATGATGCAGGACTTTGTCATGACCTTTGTGAGCTTCTTCAGGAAAAAGAACCTGGGACTGATGTTCTTCTTCATCCTTACCTACCGTCTGGGAGAGTCGCAACTGGCCAAGATCGCTTCGCCTTTCCTGTTAGATACTCCGGCTGCCGGCGGACTGCACCTGGCCACGGCCGACGTAGGCCTTATCTACGGAACCATCGGCGTGATCTCACTGCTGGTCGGCGGCATAGTGGGCGGATTGCTTATCTCCAGAGACGGCTTCCGGAAATGGATCATCCCAATGGCCATTGCCATCAACCTGCCCGATCTCCTGTATGTATGGCTCTCCTGGTCCATGACCGATAATTTCTGGTTAGTGACCGGTTGCGTAGCCATGGAGCAACTGGGCTACGGATTCGGCTTCACCGCCTATATGCTCTACCTGATCTATATCGCCGACGGCCCCAGCAAGACGGCTCACTACGCCATCGCCACCGGATTCATGGCACTGGGTATGATGCTCCCGGGTATGGCCGCCGGATGGATACAGGAACAACTGGGATATACCCACTTCTTTATCTGGGTGTGTGTGTACACTCCCCGGTATATTCGCTTCCATGCTGGTGTACAGAAAGATGGACCCGCTGTTTGGCAAAAAAGTATAACATTCATTTTTACATAACTTATAAACAACCCTTCTGATGGAACCCATAAAAATCGCCCTGATGAGCCTGATCCTGTCGTTTACTGTCGGCTTACAGGCACAAAAGATAACCATAAAGACAGGCATTGAGGTGCTGAAAGAGCAGAATTTCAAATGCCTCGAAGGAAAACGGGTAGGACTCATTACCAATCCCACCGGAGTAGACAATCAACTCAGGTCTACCATCGACATTCTCAACGAAGCCCCCAACGTGACCTTAGTGGCACTCTATGGTCCGGAACACGGAGTACGGGGCGATGTACATGCCGGAGACAAGATAGAGAATACTACCGACCCCTCTACCGGAGTGCCGGTCTTCTCCCTCTACGGAAAGACACGCAAACCCACCCCGGAGATGCTCGAAGGGGTAGATGTGCTGGTCTATGACATCCAGGACATTGGTTGTCGCTCCTTTACCTACATCAGCACCCTGGGCCTGGCGATGGAAGCAGCGGCAGAGAATGGCATCGAACTGGTCGTACTCGACCGCCCCAACCCGGTAGGTGGTCTGAAAATCGAAGGCAATCTCGTAGAAGATGGCTTCCTCTCATTTGTAAGTCAGTTCAAAATCCCTTATCTTTACGCCCTTACCTGTGGAGAGCTCGCGCTGATGCTCAACGGAGAGAATATGTTGGGCAAGCCCTGCAAGCTGCATGTGGTAAAAATGAAAGGCTGGAAACGCAAAATGGACTATACTCAGACCGGACTACAATGGGTGCCCTCTTCGCCCCACATACCGCATCCGCACTCAGCGATCTTCTACCCGATATCGGGTATCCTGGGAGAGCTGGGCTATATGTCTATCGGTGTCGGATACACCATTCCTTTCCAGATGTTTGCCGCCCCCTGGCTCCATGCCGAAGCACTGGCCGACAATCTGAACGCGATGCACCTGCCGGGAGTGATCTTCCGCCCCATCCATCTGAAACCCTTCTATTCGGTAGGACAGGGCGAGCATATGCAGGGAGTTCAGGTGCATATCACCGATCTCCGGAAAGCCGCGCTCAGCGACATACAGTTCGTAGTGATGCAGGAAGTCGCTGTGTTGCACCCCGACAAAGCAGTATTCGATAATGCCGACGAAGGGCGTTTCCGTATGTTCGACCAGGTATCCGGAAGCGATCAGATCCGTCTGCGGTTTGCTGGGAACAACCGTTGGGAAGATATTCGCGACTACTGGTACAAAGACGCGGACGATTTCCGTCAGCTTTCCAAACGCTACTATTTATACAAATAACCCTTTTGTCAGATACCATCATACGTGGATACAGAGAGCAGATACAAAGCATTCCTACAGGAGATCGGGCAGTTTATCCCTGCCGACCGGATCTATACCGATGAGTTACGACGGCTTGCCTGGGGCACCGATGCCGGCTTCTACCGGCTCATTCCCCGTATCGTAGTGCGTTCGGCACACGAAACCGAAGTGATCCGGCTTTTACAGGTAGCCCACCGCCTCGGCCTGCCCGTTACCTTCCGCGCCGCGGGCACCAGCCTGTCGGGGCAATCCATCAGCGACTCCATCTTAGTGATCGCCGGAAAGAACTGGGAAGCTTACACCCTCTCTGACGACTATACCCGGATCACCCTGCAACCGGGCATCATCGGGCAACGGGTCAATGAGATCCTCCGCCCCTACGGCAGGAAATTCGCTCCGGACCCCGCTTCGGTCAAAAGTGCCATGGTAGGAGGTATCGTAATGAACAACGCTTCCGGCATGAACTGCGGTACGCATGCCAACAGCGACCGTATGTTGCTGTCGGCGCGGATCGTACTGGCCGACGGTACCCTGCTGGATACCGGCAGCGAGCAGAGCCGTGAAGAGTTCCGACAGAAAAAAGCCGGTTTCATCGAAGAAATAGTCTCCCTGCGCGATCGCATCCGGGAGAATACCGTCCTGGCCGAACGCATCCGCCACAAATACGCCATCAAGAATGTGACCGGGCTCAATCTGCTGCCCTTTGTGCTGTACGACGACCCGTTCGATATCATCACCCACCTGATGGTAGGATCGGAAGGTACACTGGCCTTCCTCTCGGAAGTTACCATGCTCACCGAGCGCGACTCTCCCTGCAAAGCCAGTGCTATGCTCTACTTCCGCGACCTGCGGGAGGCCTGCCGGGCCGTACAGGCCATGAAAAAACTGACCGACAGCCGGGGAGAGGGGATCGTGAAAGGTGCCGAACTCTTAGACAGCAAATCCCTCTCATCGGTAGGTGACCCTGTCGTAGCGGATTTCACCGGAGCCGCGGCCGATGGCAAAGCCGGACCAACGGAGGAGACAGAAACCGTACATCGTAAATCTTCCGGTCTCACCGCCGTGCTTACCGAGACCTATGCAGATACCCGCCAGGAACTGACCTCACACATACAGGCTATCAAAGAGCTGCTGCGGGATTTCGAGACCTGTATACCGGTTGCTTTTACCGACAAAGAGGAAGAGTATGCCAGATACTGGGCCATCCGTTCCGGTATCTTCCCTTCGGTGGGAGGTACCCGTCCGCTGGGCACAACCTGTCTCATCGAAGATGTAGCCTTCCCGGTAGAACACCTGCCGGAAGCTACGGCGGAACTGCAACAGCTCCTTGCCCGCCACGGCTACGACGATGCCTGTATCTACGGCCATGCCCTGGAGGGGAACTACCATTTCATTCTCAACCAGTCTTTCGGTACCGAAGCCGAAGTAAAGCGCTACGAACAACTGATGGAAGAGCTCAAGACACTGGTGGCAGACAGATACGACGGCTCTCTGAAAGCCGAACACGGCACGGGCCGCAACATGGCCCCCTACGTAAAATACGAATGGGGAGCGGATGCTTTTGAAGCGATGCGGGCGGTGAAAATGTTGTTCGACCCCCACAACCTGCTCAATCCGGGAGTGATCTTCAACGACGACCCGCGCTGCCACATCAGCCATTTCAAACCCCTGCCACTGACCAACGCGCGTGTAGACCGCTGTATCGAATGCGGGTTCTGTGAGGTGAATTGTCTCTCCTGCGGCTTCACCCTCTCTTCGCGCCAACGCATCGTGGTGCAGCGGGAGATCTCCCGCCTGCGGCAGGAAGGCAGCGACCCCGAACGACTGGCGCTGCTGGAGAAGCAATACGACTATCCCGGCAATCAGACCTGCGCGGGAGACGGACTCTGCTCCGTGAGTTGCCCCATGAATATCCATACAGGTGAGCTGACGCACGACCTCCGCCAGCTACAGTTCCCCGCCGGAAGCACAGGCTACCAAGTGGGAGACTGGACTGCCCGACACCTCTCCGGTGTCAAACGTTTGCTCCGTCTGGTACTTACCGTGGCCGACACGGCACACGCTGTACTAGGTACTGCGCTGATGAGCGGCATCACCCGCGGGCTGCACAAACGGCTCGGCCTGCCGCGATGGACGCCTGATATGCCCCAGGCATACCACATCGACCGGCAGACGGGGCAACAGGAAATACCCGCCGAAGCACCGCTGAAAGTGGTCTATTTTCCCAGTTGCATCAACCAGACCATGGGACTGGCCCGGAAATCGCCCGAAAAACTTCCATTAGTCAACCAAATGATCTCGCTGCTGCACAAAGCGGGCTACGAGGTGATCTTCCCGCCGCGGATGGATAGCCTCTGCTGCGGAACCATCTGGGAAAGCAAAGGAATGCCCGATATAGCAGACCGCAAAGCGGCAGAGCTGGAAGAGGCCCTGTACCAGGCCAGCGGACAAGGCCGGTATCCGGTACTTTGCGACCAGAGCCCCTGCCTGCACCGGATGCGACAGACCCTGGGCAGGATGAAACTCTACGAACCGGCAGAGTTTATCTATACCTTCCTGCGGGATAAGCTGGAGTTCACTCCCCTCCGGCAGCCGGTAGCCCTTCACATCACCTGCTCCATGAAGAAGATGGGCCTGGCAGACACCCTATACGCCCTGGCAAGCCTCTGCGCCACCCAGGTAATCGTACCCGAAGAGGTAGGATGCTGCGGATTCGCAGGCGACAAGGGATTCACTCATCCCGAACTCAACAGCTACGCTCTGCGCAAGCTGAAACCTCAGATAGAGAAATGGGGCATCCGCGCCGGCTACTCCAACAGCCGTACGTGCGAGATCGGGCTTTCGGAAAACACCGGTATTCCGTATGTCTCCATCGTGTACCTGGCAGACAGGTGTACGCGTCGCAAAGAGAGCGTCACGGATCGTACCGGAGAGAACACACAATCACTTCACACACAACAGATATGAACCAAACAACCTCCAACCAACGCTTGCTTGCTCTGGATGTGCTCCGGGGCATCACCATTGCCGGAATGATCTTAGTCAACAATCCCGGTACATGGAGCAAGGTATACGCACCGCTGGGGCATGCGGCCTGGAACGGCCTGACCCCCACCGACCTGGTCTTCCCTTTCTTCATGTTCATCATGGGCATATCGACCTACATCTCACTGCGTAAGT
>Ga0192242_10601_pt1 | contig 11191 bp, 10 predicted proteins | sample Koala_Koa27_J3_FD_131235 | JGI IMG/M metagenome (GOLD analysis project Ga0192242, IMG submission 131235) | Enriched cells from koala feces incubated with labeled cellulose particles, San Francisco Zoo, California, United States - Koala_Koa2-7_J3 ...
GCAGGTACGGCCACCACCTTTCCGCTTCCGCCGGGCATCACGTCAATGGTGCTCATGGCCTCCACTGTTCCCTGCCACACCATGGAGGACAGGTCCCTTCCTGACCGCGCCACGGCCGTGGTCACCTCCGGCTGGCCGCTGTCCCCCGCGCATCCTGTGAGCAGCCCCGCTGCCAGCATGAGGATGGCCCAAACTGTCATATTTCCTTTCATTGTCTTACCTCCCATGTGTCCTTATTTTAAATGTACCCTGACGGTAGCGTTCATGCCGAATACCAGCGGAAGGTTCTCCTTGTTCTCAATGGTTACCTTGATGGGGATGAGCTGTGTCACCTTGGTGTAGGTCCCGCTGGTGGAAAAGCTGGTGGTATTGGTGAAATAAGTCTGGGTAGTTGGATCGATCTCAGTCACCTGGCCTTTAAATGTCCGTTTGGGATATGCCTCTATCTTTACATCAGCCATCTGGCCCAGGCGGATCTTCATAATATCCGTTTCCTCCACATTGACGCCGATATAGAGATTGGAGGTGTCCGCCACCACTGCCACAGGCGTGCTGGCGTTCGCCATCTGGTTCACGGCACCGTCATTTTTAACCACCGTGCCGCTGATGGGGGATGTGATATAGGGCAGGGTCTCCTGGCGCCCGAGAACCTGGTCCTGCTCAACCAGGTCCCCGTTTTCCACATCCCAGGAGATCAGCTTTCCATTGGTCACCGGCATGACGGAATACAGTTTGGCAGTCACCTTGGCATTATCCGTGCTGAAGTAATTGGTGTTTACGCTGTAAATATAATAGCCTGCACTGCATCCAATGATCACTATGGCAAAAAGCAGGGGATAAAGGAACTTTTTAAGCTTCCCTTTTTGACTTACCGGCTCCTCGTCTTCTATGTTGTGCTGCGTGTTTTCTTTCATTTTCTTCACCTTCTATATTATATTCTTGGAATCCGTCCCGCCGGACATCTAGTTCAGCGCAAACTGGCTCTGGTACAGATCTGCGTAAAAGCCTTTCTTTTCCAACAGTTGCATGTGATTTCCCTGTTCAATGATATCGCCGTCCTTCATGACCAGGATCAGGTCCGCGTCACGGATGGTGGACAGGCGGTGGGCAATAACAAAGCTGGTTCTGTTCTGCATCAGGCTGTTCATGGCATTCTGGATCAGCACCTCAGTCCTGGTGTCAATGGAACTGGTAGCTTCATCCAGGATCAGGATCCTGGGGTTGGCCAGTATGGTCCTGGCAATGGTCAGCAGCTGCTTCTGGCCCTGGGACAGGTTGCTGGCTTCCTCATTGATCACCATTTGATATCCTCCGGGCATGGACCGGATAAACGCATCGCAGTGCGCGGTCTTAGCTGCGGCGATCACTTCCTCATCCGTCCTGTCAAAGTTCCCGTACCGTATGTTTTCCATGATGCTGGCGCTGTAAAGCCAGGTCTCCTGCAGGACCATGCCGAACATGGAGCGCAGGTCATTTCTTGTAAAGTCCAGGATATCGTGTCCGTCTATGAGGATACTGCCTGAGTTAAGCTCATAAAACCGCATCAGCAGTTTGACCACCGTTGTTTTGCCCGCTCCGGTGGGTCCTACAATGGCAATGGTCTGGCCGGATCTGACAGAGGACGAGAAATCATGGATGATCAGCTTGTCGGGCCGGTAGCCAAAGTGTACGTGCCTGAACTCCACATCCCCTCTCACCTGCTGGGGGCGGATGGGCTTGCGGTTTCAGGCACCTCCTCCTGTTCATCCAGGAATTCAAATACACGTTCCGCTGCCGCTGCCGTGGACTGGAGGGTATTGGAAATATTGGCGATCTGGGTGATGGGCTGGGTGAAGGTGCGCATGTACTGTATAAAGGCCTGGATGTCGCCGATATCGATCACCTTCTTGACCGTGAGATATCCCCCTAACAGGCAGACAAACACGTATCCAAGGTTGCTGACAAAGGACATGATGGGCATCATCATTCCGGAGAGGAACTGGGATTTCCATGCGGAGCTGTAAAGCTCATCATTGATCCGGGTAAATGTTTCAATGGCTTCCTCCTCCCCGTTAAAAACCTGGACCACATTGTGGCCGCCGTATATCTCCTCAATATGTCCGTTGAGCTGTCCCAGGCTTTTTTGCTGCCCCTTAAAATATTTCTGGGACTTCTTGACCACCCCCATGATAAGGCCCATGGAAAGGGGAAGTACCATGATGGCCACCAGGGTCATACGGATGCTGATGGAGATCATCATTGCCAGCACTCCCGCCAGGGTGGCCACCGAGGTGATGATCTGGGTCAGGCTTTGGTTTAAGGTCTGGCTCACCGTGTCCACGTCATTGGTGATGCGGGACAGTACCTCCCCGTGGGTCCTGGTATCATAGTAGCTTAAGGGAAGGCGGTTGATCTTTTCCGAAATATTTTTGCGGAACTGATAGGTCACCTTCATGCTCACGCCTGACATAATATAGCTTTGCAGGTAGGAGAACAGGGCTGAGATCAGGTACAGCACCACTAGGAGCAAAAGACAGTTCCTTATGTACCGGAAGTCTGTGAAAAGGCCGGTGCCCATCATCCAGGCGATCATGCCCTCAAACAGTTTGGTGGTGGCCTTGCCCAGGATTTTTGGCCCAACAATGGAGAAGATGGAGGAACATGCGGCAAACAGGATCACAATGCCGATGGAGGTCTTATACACCATCAGGTATTGGAGCAGATGGACCATGGTGCCCTTAAAATCCTTGGCCTTTTCCCCGGCGGCCTGGATGCCCCGGCCTCCCATGCGGGAAGGGGGAGATTGTTTTTTCTCTGTCATTGCAATTCCTCCTCGCTGAGCTGGGACAGGGCGATCTCACGGTACACGGTACAGCCTTTCATCAGCTCCCTGTGGGTTCCCTTTCCAACCACCCTTCCGTGGTCCAGGACAATGATCTGGTCCGCGTTCATAATGGTGCTGATCCTCTGGGCGACCAGGAACTGGGTGGAATTGCCTGTTTCTTCCTTCAGGGCGGTCCGAAGCCTGGCGTCTGTCTTAAAATCCAGGGCTGAGAAGCTGTCGTCAAACACATTGATGGGAGCATTTTTAACCAGCGCCCTGGCGATGGCCAGTCTCTGCTTCTGGCCTCCGGACACATTGCCGCCGCCCTGGGCGATGAGTGTGTCAAACAGGTCAGGCTTGGATTCAATGAATTCCATGGCCTGGGCAATGCCTGCGGCCTTTAGGATCTGTTCCTCCCCGGCATCCCTGTCCCCGTAAGCCAGGTTGCTGCGGATGGTGCCGGAAAAAAGAATGCCTTTTTGGGGCACAAAACCCAAGTTCCGGCGCAGGTCGTGCAGGGGCCAGTCTTTTATGTTTATGCCGTCAATGAGTATTTCACCCCGGGTCACATCATAAAACCTGGGGAGCAGGTTTACCAGGGTGCTTTTTCCGCTTCCCGTGGCGCCGATAAAGGCTGTGATCTGCCCCGGGCGAGCGGTAAAATTAATATCAGTGAGCACATCCTCGTTCCCGCTGGGATAGCGAAAGGACACGTGGCAATACTCCACCACGCCCTTACAGGGCTGGGATAGAGTGATGGGATGTTTTTTGCCGGTGATGGAGGATCTTGTGGTTAAAACCTCCGCCACTCGGTTAATGGACACAATGGCCCTGGGGATCATGATAAACATCATGGACATCATGAGAAAAGCCATGATAATCTGCATCACGTACTGCATATAGGCCATCATGTCCCCCACTTCCATGTGGAAGCCGGACACCTGGTTGGATCCCACCCACACCACCAGTACCGTGGTCAGATTCATGATCAGCATCATGGCAGGCATCATGCCGGACATGGTGCGGTTCACAAACAGGTTGGTCTGGGTCAGCCGCCGGTTGACCTTGTCAAAGCGGTTTTCCTCGAATTTCTGGGTATCAAAGGCCCGGATCACCAGCATGCCCTCCAGGTTTTCGCGCACCACCAGATTTAACCGGTCGATGAGCTTTTGGACCAGCTGGAATCTGGGCATCACAAGGCTGAACATGGAAAATACAACTGTAAAGAGCAGAAAAACGGCCAGGGCAATGATCCAGGACATGGATTTATCCTTGGCCAGTGCGTGGAGTATGCCTCCCACAGCCATGATAGGCGCATAGAAAACCATGCGGATCATCATGACGATCAGCATCTGGATCTGGGTGATGTCATTGGTAGTCCTTGTGATCAGGGACGAAGTGGAGAAATGATCCATCTCCGCATTGGAAAAACTTTCCACTGCTGTAAATACATCACGGCGCAGGCCGCGGCTGACCCCTGCGGCCACCCGGGCGCCCAGAAATCCCACGGTAACGGTGCATGCCGCGCTGATAAGGGCGATCCCCAGCATTTTGAACCCTGTTTCCACAATATAGGATGTGTTGCCGGCTGTTATACCGTCATTTACAATATCGGACATAAAGTCCGGAAGGGCCAGGTCACATGAAGCCTGACCGAAAAGCAGCACAATGGCCAGCAATATGTACAGTACATATGGTTTAAAATATCGAAACAGTACGGTCAAACTCACTCCTTCTTCCTGCCGCTGCCTGCGCGGTCCGCCATTGCGGCAATGATGTCCGCACATCCTTCGTATCCAAAGGAAGATGTGTTCAGGCATATGTCGTAGTTTTCCATCTTCCCCCACTCCTTTTCAGCAAACATCTTGTAGTATTCTCTTCTCTGCTGGTCTTTTTTTCTTATATAAGTTTCCGTGTTTTTTGCGGGAACATGGTCCGTGGCCCTGATGCGGCTGACCCGTTCCTCCATGGAGGAGGCGTAGATAAAAATATCCAGGGAGGCGCACACTTCCTTAAGCACCGTATCCGCGCACCGTCCCATAAAGATGGCAGGTCCCTCCATGGCCAGTCTGCGGATGGTCTCGCTCACTGCCTCAAACATCTGGTAAGGCTCAAACATCTGGCCATAATTCTGCAGGCTTCCCGCAAACATGGCAATGTCGTGGAGCAGGCTTTTGCTTCGTGTTTCATCCTTTTCCCTGAGTCTGCCCGGGTTCAGCCCAAAGCGCTCTGCGGCCAGCAGCAAAAGTTCCCCATCGTAAAAGGGAATGCCTAACTTCTGGGACAGGATCCGCCCAACTTCCCGGCCGCCGCTTCCGTACTGACGGTCAATGGTAATACAGCTGCGCCGCCTGCCTGTTATCTGATATGCAGTGTTTTTGGCATTCATGGCCGGTCCTCCGTTTCTGCAGGTCCCCCCTCCCGGGATGCTGGGGTTTCACGTTCCTTTTGCTGTCTGAGGACATGGTCCACTTCATCTTCCATGATGCCGGCCAGCTTGTTCCACAGTTCGATCAGTCTGCACACATCATCATGGCCCATGCGCTGGATCATCTGTTTTCTGAGCTGTTCCATATTTTGGGTGGAATCAGCCAGGACCTGCTCCCCCGCGGGGGTGAGGCAGACGTATGTATTCCTCCGGTCCTTCACATTCACGGTTCTGGTGATCAGACCCTTTCCCTCAATGGAATTGAGCATACGGGATACGGCCGAGATTTTAGTGTCCATGCGGTCGGCCAGCTCAGATACATAGATGCCCATGGAATCCGGGTTCTCTTTTACATACCGGCTGATATGGCTCAGGGCAACATACTCGGAATAGATGACCTGCTCAGACAGAACACTTAATTTGATCTTCCGCATCCGCCGTACCACTTTTACTAATTCCGTATGAAGCAGATGTTCGTCCTGTTCATTCAACATGACCTTCCTCCTTTTGATTGGGGTGTACTCCCGGAGTCTCTCCGGCACCCTTCTCTGGGGCTGATTTTCCGCCAGCCGTACACAAATCCGAGTACCAGGGGGTTCCGGGAATATATTGAGAATATTTATCAGTGTTAAATATTTATAGTGTATAATAATAGTCCTGACGGTTGCATTTGTCAACAGTATATGCTGTATTTTTGCAGTTTTATAACAGAGCCTTTTATTACAGAGACGAAAAAGAGGTGTACTGTAATGTCCATAATGTAGTGGACATAATTCCAAAATGCCCCTTCTTAAAATTTCATGGTATGGTTGTTATAATGCAGAGTAGGAGGTAACCAATGAATATTAGGCAGATATCATTTCTTAATATGCTGGTCAGCCACAGCGGGGAATTTTTGCCCATTGATCGTTTTGCGGAGGATTTACAGGTATCCCAAAAGACATTGAGAAGGGACCTGGATCTCATTGAGACTTATCTGAAGGATTTTGGCGCAGGGATAGAGAGAAGGAGCGGTGTGGGGATCAGGCTTTGGATCCAGCCGGACACAAGGGATCAGCTGCGCAACCGGATCTCTTATCTCACCTACGTCAGCCGCAGTTCGGAACGTAAATCCTGGGAAAAGGAGTCCAGGCGCATGGATATTGCGCTGAACCTGCTCCTCTATTCGGATGAGTATACGTCCCTTTCCTCCCTTGCCTATAAATATTACGTGAGCAAGAGCACCATCAACCACGACTTATGCCTGCTGGGAGAGATGCTGGGCCGCTTTTCACTGGACATTACCAGGACTGCAAATGGAACCATCATATCCGGCAGCGAGCGCGGGATCCGCCAGGCCATTGTCTATATCCTATCTTACATCCTGGATCCCGGGATCATCCTTTCCAGGGGCGGTGAGACCGCGGGCGTCAGCTGCAGTCCGGACCCGGATACGCTTGCCACCATACTGGATATATTCAGGGAAGAGGACATCTGCGTTGTAAACCGGCTGCTGTGCGGGGTGGAGGAAGCATACGGGTATAAGTTTGACGACAGTGAGTTTGTAAACGTATCCTTAAACCTTCTGGTTATGGCATACCGGTTGAAAAACGGCTGCACCCTGGAGGGGGAAGGACGCCTCGGTGGGGCGGATTCCTCCGGGACGGGATCAACGGATCCCATGGGAGCCGGGGCAATAGCGGATGAGGTGCAGGACAGGATGTGGGATCAGTATCAGATCCGGCTAACCCCGGCTGAACTGGAGGGGGTCAGGAATATTTTCCTGGTCACTCATCTCTTTGATTCATCAGGCGGCAGCGGGTGCAGCAATGAAGTGTTCCAGCTTTTCAGCGAGGATTTTATTGACGCCTTTACCACCATCACCAACATCAGCCTGCGGGAAAATCCCACCTTTTGTGAAAATGTGATCGCCCATATCAACCTTATGTTAAACCGCCTGTTTCACGGCACGCCGGCCAGCAATCCGCTGATGGAGCTGCTGATCAAGGATTACCAGAGTACCCTGAACGTGTGCAGAATCATCTGCAGTATTCTGGCCCAAAAGTTTCATTTGCCGGAGCTAAGTATAGATGAGATCAGTTTCCTGATGTTGTATATTCTGGGCGAGACTGTAAGGCAAGCGGAGCATGCCAAGGTTCTTTTTGTCACGGGCCTGGCAAAGAGTGTGGCCAATCTGACAAAACTCAGGCTGCAGCAGCATTTCCCTCAATGGATATTTGAGACCTGTACGCCGGACGGATACCCGGGCGTAAAGAAGGGGTCCTATGATTTCTGTATTTCCACAGTGATGCTGGAGGAGGGAAAGGACTGTCTGCCCTATGTGTTTGTATCCCCCATTCTGGAAAGCAGGGATTTCCAGAATATCCAGGAGCTGTTCTGGAAGACAAACGAGAGCGCTTCCATGTACCTGCTGGAGCTGATGCGTATCGTCAATGACCTCCATGATATTGGCTGTACGATTGATTTTAGTACAAAAGCTCTGTCCGGGGGAACGGACTGTCTCATACGGATATCAGCCCTAAAGGGGATCCAATATATTTATTCCATTCATGAACAGGAAGAGAACCATTGCACCTTTGTGCTGGATGAAGACAGCAGGCGCATCATGTACGTATATATCGATATGTGCAATCTGGATTTTATGCTGTTTTCTTCTAAGATCGTATACCTTCTGGACAACTGTCCGGACGAGATTCTTCCTGATTTCATACATTACCTTACGGAAGGAGATACCAATGTTTAAGATTATATTGTTTATGCACGGAAATCTTGCATCGGAGTTCATCAGGGCATCCTCTCTGGTGTTTGGGGAGCAGAAGGACATGGAGGCGTATGGACTGGAGCTGGGATGCGATGTTGACGGGCTGAGGGAACGTATCAGAACCTCCATTGTGGATTCAGCGGACCGGGGACAGGAGGTGCTGGTCCTCACCGACCTTATGAACGGAACTCCCTTTAATTCCATGATGCAGCTGGAAGAGGAGTGCTCATTCCGGCATTTTACGGGGGTAAACTTTCCGCTGCTGCTGGAGGTTTTAAACCGGCGGATGTCCCAGGACCTGGCTTCTGCCATTGTGGGGCTGGATGAGGTGGCCAGAAGGAGTATCTATGACTGTGATGCATTTTTAAGCCAGATCGCACTTTAATTTATATGATGCTGAAAGGAGAAGGAGTTTAATGAAACATATTTTAGTCACAAGGATTGATGACCGTCTGATCCACGGCCAGGTGGTGACGGCGTGGATCAAACAGTATCCCATTAACAAGATCCTGATCATTGACAATGAACTGTCTAGGAACAAGCTGATGGAGCGGATCTATAAGGCGGCAGCGCCGGTGGGCATTGAGGTGGTGATCATGGATCAGGAAATGGCGGAGGGATTTTTAAAGGAAGATCCAGGGCCGAAGGAAAATCTTATGATACTGGTAAAGGTTCCCCAGGTGCTGGAAAAACTCATAGGGAGCGGAATCAGCATAGACAAGATCATATTGGGCGGCATGGGGGCAAAACCGGGCAGAAAGACATTTAATAAAAATGTGTCCGCCAATGAGGAGGAGACGGGGTGCTTTAAACGGATTATTGAGGGCGGTGTGGAAATCTATTACCAGCTGGTCCCCAATGATAAAGAGGTAAATATCAGAAAAATGCTGTCATGATGGGAACAAAGGGAAGGAAAGACGAAAGGAGAAGAGAATGAACGAATACCCGGATTACTTAAAGTCCTTTTCCAGGGCGGAGTATGGGGCGCATATACAAAAGCTGCAGCAGGAGATGGGGGCATCAGGAATAGACATGCTGCTGCTGTCCTCACCGGAAAACATTTTTTACGCAACCGGTTACCGGTCCTGGTACACTTCCAGCCTGTTCCGCCCGGTCCTGGTCTTTGTGCCAAGGGTGGGGGAACCGGCCATATCCCTGCGGATTCTGGAAAAGTCCACGGTGGAAAATATAAGCTGGTGTCCCAATATCTATGCGGCAGGCACGAAGAGCAGGAATCTGGGACCCCTCAATTCAGAGGGACCGGCGGACGCAATGAAAAAGTTCCTGGGAGAACTGGGATATGAGGTAAAGACCGTGGGACTGGAGGCAGGGGACGGCCAGCATTATGTCTGGTCCCTGACCATTCTGAAGGAGCTGACGGATACGTTTCCCCACCTTATATTTACGGACGGCACTGCGGCGATCCAGGGGGCGCGCATGATCAAGACGCCATGGGAAATCGACCGGATCCGGACCGCAGGGTGGGTGACGGAAACAGCCATTGTGGAGACATTCCGCCAGATCAGGCCGGGTATCACCACGGAAAAGGACATTGCCAGGGGGATCGCCAGCAGAATGACGGCAGGGGGAGTGGATAAAATATCGTACCTTACAGTCAACTCGGGCAGGGACAAATACCATACCTTTAACAGCTATGCCACGGACCGGATCGTGGACCACAAGGACATTGTGCTGGTAGATATCAGCGGTCATATTGACGGCTATGCATCGGACCTGACAAGAGTCATGTACCTGGGCCATACACCGCCGGAGCAGTATGTCCGGATGGCTGAGACCGCAAGAAACTGCGTCCATGCCGGATTTGACATGCTAAGGCCCGGAGTAAGGGTGTGGGAGATCAACCAGGCGATCGAGGGGTATCTCAGAGGATCCAGATACGGAAGTAACGTGGTACATTCCAGCGGACATTCCACCGGCCTTAATGTGACTGAGTATCCTAATATTAGTGATGACTGCCATGAGACGGTCCGGGCAGGCATGGTGTTTGCCCTTGAGAACGGGGTTTACCCCTATGATCTGGAAAAGGGGGCAGGGACCATATGGATCTCCTTCCGCATGGAGGATGAGGCACTGGTGACTGAAAATGGGGCGGAGTGGCTCTCTGGACCGGGGAAGGCACTTTATACAATGGGGGATTTTTGCTAAAACTGACAAAAGAAGGAGGTTACGAGTATGATCATTATCAAAGCGTTATTGCTGGCAATTGCAGCAAACCTGGCAAGCGGCAGGGTGTGGAGCCCGGTCACATGGCCCTTCTGTTACCCGCTTATCAACGGCACCGTGGTTGGTTTTATTCTGGGGGATCCGCTTCTGGGACTGATGGCAGGCGCCACCATTAACCTGGCGTACATAGGGTGGATATCCGCCGGAGGGACCATGCCCTCCAATATCGGCATAGCTGGTGTGTACGGAACAGCCATTACCATACTGGCTAAGGCAACGCCGGAACTGGCCATAACCCTGGCCATACCCATCGGTCTGCTGGGCGTTCTCTTGTGGAACCTGCAGATGACCCTTAACGTATTCTGGGTCCATCGTCTGGACGCCAATGCCGAGAAGGGGGAGATAAACAAAATATTCTTTAACGCGTGGCTGTTTCCGCAGCTGACCGCCCTGGTGGTCAACGGCACGCCGGCATTTATCCTGATGTTCCTTGGCGGAGAGTTCTTTAACCGTCTGTTAAACCAGATTCCCCAGGCATTTGTCAACGCCCTGAGCGTTACCGGCAATCTTCTTCCTGCCCTGGGTGTCGCAATGCTCTTAAACTATCTGGGAAAGAAAAAAATGATCCCGTTTTTTGTGATCGGTTTTTTCCTGACCACGTTTCTGGACCTGGGTATCATGGCTATCGCCATTCTGGGCGGGTGTGTGGCTGTAATCGTATACTATGCATCTACTGAAAAGGCAGCTGAGGAGTACGAGGATATTCCCGAGGAGGAACCCAAGACAGAACTGAAGATCCGCCTTAGAAAGTCAGATTTGATAAAGCACTGGCTCATTGGCCTTGGGGCAGAGGTGGGGTATAATTATGAGAGAATGCAGGCGTCCGGCAACGTGCTGGCCATGCTGCCTGTGATCCGGCGGCTGTACACGGACCCGGAGGATATAAAGGCTGCCCTGAAACGGTATCTGGTATTCTTTAACACTGAGCCGTCTTTTATCGGCAATATCATTCCCG
>Ga0192242_10605_pt1 | contig 11153 bp, 10 predicted proteins | sample Koala_Koa27_J3_FD_131235 | JGI IMG/M metagenome (GOLD analysis project Ga0192242, IMG submission 131235) | Enriched cells from koala feces incubated with labeled cellulose particles, San Francisco Zoo, California, United States - Koala_Koa2-7_J3 ...
ATAATTGTTATTAGTAGTTTATCAGCCTGTATGCAAAAAGAAAATGCTACAAATATATTATCACCTCAGCTGATACAAGCAGAAAGCATTATTTATGAATATCCTGATAGTGCACTACATATATTGCAGAATATGCAACTTCCTGCGCCATCTGATAAACTACAGAATGCCACGTGGGCATTGTTGATGACACAAGCTAAGTATAAAAGTAATGTAGAGCAGTCTGATTCATTAATAAATATTGCCTATAATTATTTTATGGATAAAGAGGATGCGCAAGGAAAAGCTATGGTATTATATTATAAAGGTGTATTATATGATGAAAAATATAATGCGGAAGAAGCATTGCATTATTATCTGAAAGCCGCTAAAGAGATTGAAAAAAACAGAAGATTACCGATTAGCTTATCTCATAGATATAGGTATAGGAATGATATATGCTTATCGTGATTTAGGTGACTATGCAAAGGAATACTTTGAAAAAGCGAACTATTATGCTGTATTATCCAAATATCAAGAATATACAGCCAGCTCTTATATTAATCTCGCTAGAATATATACTTTAAAGGAACAAAATGACAAAGCAATAGAATATTATAATAAGGCAATTGCAATTGGAAAAGAATATAATCTTACTAATTCATTAGCCGCTGCAATGAATGAAACACGTATTTTATATATCAGAAAAAAAAGACTATGAAAAAGCACTGTATATGATACGTGAAGCTATGAAAATAAAAGAAACAGATCAGAATAAATTTGCATTAGGTGACACTTATCGTTATCTGCAGCAGAATGATTCTGCTTGCTATTATTTAAACCAAGCATCTGAATCATCTAATATCTATACAGCCAGTTGTGCTTATCAAGCTTTATATTACATATACAAAGAAAAAAAAGACTATAAAAAGACTGTAGAATATAGTGAAAAGCTATGGCTCTATCAGGATTCCATACGAAAGACAGAACGAAATAAAGCATTGATAGAAATGCAAGAAAAATATAACCAGCAAAAAATCATCAATGAAAAGAATCTATTAAAAATAGAAAAAGACCGGACTGTGCGCAATGCCCTTATTGCTTTAAGCATATTGCTTGTTATAATAATAATCACTATCTATTGTTATCAGCGAAAAGTATTCTGCCAAAAACGGGAATTATCAGAAAAGGAAGAAAAGATACGCTCATTTATGCTTAGATTATATGATAATGAAAAAACAATAAGTCGCAATCAAATACGAATGGAAGAACTGACAGCACAAATGGAAGACAATAAAGGAGTACAAGAACTTTGGGAAGAACAACAGAAAACACTGCAAGAAATGCAACAGCAAAATGAAGCATTGAAACAGGAAAACCAAGAATTGCAAAAAAATATAGGTGATTATAGTCTGTCACTAAATGAAAAATCAAGAGAGCTGAATATGCTTAGTCATTTATCAGAAGAAAATAAGTATTTGCACCAACGTGAAGCCTTTTTGTGTAATCAGCTTATAAAGAAGACAGAATTGTTTAATAAAATAAGGACTATGAAATATATAGATGATGCATTATGGAAAGATATAAAAGAAAATGTGAATCTATTATTCAATGATTATACGAACCGGCTCCATCATCAGATTCCATCATTGACTGAAAGTGATATTCAAATATGTTGCCTGATAAAGCTGCGTTTTAGCAATCGTGATATAGCTAATATATTGGCTATATCATCAACTTCGGTTTCTAAAAGAAAACTAAGGTTGAAAGATCGCATTCTGCAAGGAATTGGTTCATTAGGCGAAAATCAAAGCCTAGATTTATGGCTTATGGAATACTAAGGAAGCAATTGTCTATATCCGTTTTTTCAGAAGAAAGGTAATATGCTGATAAATAGCATGTTACCTTTCTTCTTTTTTTATCTATTGTCTATATCATGTCTATAAACTTTTCTTACTTTTTCCACAATTAGACCATAACTTTGCATCAAACAAAACGATAAAAAATAAAATCATGAAGTCAAAAGTACAATGAAAAAGAAATGGAGTTTGCGTATGGTTGCAATAATAGCCATATTAATGAATGTATTATTAGTACATGCAAAGTATGCTGAAGATACCAAAGCGGTAGAATTAAGAGGTGATTGGGTAGAGACTAGAAGCCTAATTTCTGATTGTCCCATAACAGTCTTTACCGATGGAGCTTACATTTATATCCAAAATGAATCTCCCGACCGTGATATTACAATTCGCATCACAAATGAAAGAACAGGAAACATCAGCCATGAAGAAACCATTCCCTATGTACAAACTGCTTATATCACCATCCCGATAGCAAGTTACCCTTCCGGAACATATCAAATAGAAATTATAGGTTCCCCTATGGGATATTTAAGTGGCGATTTCACTAAAAACTAATTATTATTCACATATAAAAATAGAAAATCATGAAACACATTGACCTAAAAAAGATTATCCGAATGGATTCCATAATTCAGCGTAGAAATACCGGGTCACCAACAGAGTTTGCAAAAAAGCTGGAAATTTCACGTTCTACGTTTTTTTTGAATATATAGCTTATATGCGCGATGAACTGATGCTGAATATCCAATACAACAGATATACAGAGAACTATTATTATGACGGTAATAACCTATGCAGTGTACTTGGAATAAGTTATCAAGCCCTATCATAAAAATAGGTATAAGAAAGGAGCACCCCTGATGCTAGACTTCCTTTTAGATATAGAGCCGGGCAGAAGCCATCTACTGATAACCGTAGGATTGGCGGAAACATTGCAAGAAAAGAAGCAGGAGGTGTATTACACCAAAACTTCCAATCATGCTTTTACGTCCGCATTATATCATAAAGGAATAGGAAACTGCGTTCTTTACCCCGATGATCTCAACTGGCTCAGTCCCGACCTTACGTTGCTGGACTGCCAACAGGCAGTCCGTGCACCGTTCTATCGGCAACGGGATATGGATTACATTTTTGTAGCCATGCAGTTACCGCGAAGGCAAAACAATCTGAATGCAGATGTACCTATACTCTATCTGCCACCGTCTTTTTCGAAGTCACCCGATACGAACCCACGAATGGAAGAACTGGCAGAAAGACTGAGAGGTATCAAAAAAGAGGCAGACAGGAATATCATTATCGGACTAATGGAAAATGGCAATGATAGTAAAAAAGGACTTGTGGAATTTTATAAAGTAATAAAAAAAACCTGTATGGGGAATCCTCAATATCATTTTATATTACTGACTGACAGTTTGGAAACAGTAGGTCTGCTATTCAATTTACCACAGAATATGGAAGTATTCCGTATTTTGAATCTGGATATGATATTGCCTTTATGCAATCTTGCGCTAACCGCCCGGCATCCCGATGCCTGGCTGGATTGTACCTTTGCCCACGTACCGGTGCTGACCTATTCGCCAAAAGAAATAATGAATATAACTCCCGGAAAACTGGAAAAACAGATTACCCGTGTATTACAAAATAAAGTGATACTGGTAGAAAAGGCTAAAGAGCTGTGCAACTTCTTTGAACGCGAAAACCAAAATATAGATCAGATAGCAGACGTGCTGATAGAAAGAGCAGAGCGCAACAGATATAATAAAACAAGACAATTATGAGCAAATTCCCATTCTACAAACAACTGGACGGCATGGACTGCGGCCCTACCTGCCTCAGAATGATAGCCAAATATTATGGCAAGACATTCTCTGTGCAACAACTGCGCGAACAGTCCTACATTCAGCGCACCGGAGTAAATCTGCTGGGCATCAGCGAAGCAGCCGCCAGCATAGGTCTGCGTGCCACCGGCATACGCACTTCTATGGAAAAGCTGAAACAACAATCTAAGTTGCCCTGCATCATTCACTGGAACCAAGAGCACTTCGTGGTACTCTACAAAATAGAGAAGAAACGGGGAAAGACTTGGTTCTACATTGCCGATCCTGCCTACGGACTATTGAAGTATGAAGAACAGGAACTAAAGAAATGCTGGATCAGCACCACACAAGGGGGAGTAGAAAAAGGAATTGCAATGCTGTTGGACGTCACTCCGCAATTTTATGAAGCAGAACCTATTAAATATGAAAAACTGTCCTTGTGGTATCTGTTTCACTACGTGCGCCCTTACAAAAAAAGCAATGATGCAATTGGTATTGGGACTATTAGCAGGCAGTGTACTGCAACTGGTTTTTCCATTTCTCACACAGACTATTGTAGACCAAGGTATAGGACACCGGAATCTGAATTTCATTCAATTGATTCTGGTTGCCCAACTCATGTTGGTATTCAGCCGCACACTTATTGAGGTAATCCGCCGTTGCATACTGCTCCACATCAGTACGCGCGTTAACGTGTCGCTCATCTCGGATTTCCTCTCTAAGTTGATGCGGCTGCCCATGAGGTTCTTTGACAGCAAACTGGCAGGCGACCTGATACGCCGCATTGAAGACCATAACCGTATAGAAACTTTTCTTACGCAGTCGGTACTCAATATCCTGTTTTCCTCACTGACTGTTATCATTTTCAGTATAGTTCTGGCTATCTATAGTTGGGAAATATTTCTTATCTTCCTGCTATTCAGTGCAGCATATATAGGATGGGTAAAATTGTTTATGCACAAGCGTGCCGATCTAAACCGAAAGAATTTTGAGCAAATGTCCGTCAATCAAAATAACCTGATGCAGCTTATTTATGGAATGCAGGACATTAAATTGCTGGGCTGCGAACAACAAAAACGCTGGGAATGGGAGAATATACAGGCATCACTTTTCCGCATCAATATGAGTTCCCTCAACCTGGGACAGACGCAACAGGTAGGAGCTGTGCTCATCAACGAAGTAAAAAATGTACTGATAACAGTCCTCTCTGCCACTGCCGTATTGCATGGCAGTATTTCACTGGGTGTAATGCTTTCCATACAATATATCATCGGACAGATGCAAGGGCCTGTCAGCCAGTTTGTTTCATTTATGCAGGATACGCAAGATGCACAATTAAGCTTGGAACGCTTGGGAGAAATTCATGGGAAAGCAGATGAGGAAACGGAAGGAATGGAACAAGACACCCAGATATCAGGCAAAGATTCCATTCAACTGCAAAATGTTATCTTCACATACGGTTCAGAGAAGTCGAAACAGATTATCAAAGGACTGTCACTGGATATTCCCGCCGGAAAAACCACTGCCATAGTGGGCCTCAGCGGCAGTGGCAAAACAACTCTGATTAAACTGATGCTTGGATTTTATCCTCCCACCGGAGGGGCAGTCAACATAGGAAAACAGTCATTGCAAAAAATCAGTTTCAAGGAATGGCGCAAGCATTGCGGAGTGGTAATGCAGGAAGGATACATATTTGGAGACACTATAGCCAACAATATTGCTCCGGATGGGAATGTGATAGACAAAAAACGTATGCTATATGCCGTAGAAATGGCGAATATACGGGAGTTTGTAGAATCATTACCCTTAAAATATAATACTAAAATAGGAAATACCGGTCAGGGATTGAGCCAAGGGCAGAAACAACGCATATTGATAGCACGTGCTATCTATCGCAATCCCGATTACTTGTTCTTTGACGAAGCCACGAATGCCCTCGATACGGACAATGAAAGAGTGATACAGGGAAATCTGGAGAAGTTCTTTAAAGATAGGACGGTAGTCATTGTGGCCCACCGACTGAGCACTGTAAAAAATGCCGACCAAATAGTGGTATTGAAAGAAGGAGACATAACCGAAAGGGGGACACATGAGGAATTGATTTCCCAACGGGGAGACTACTACCGGTTGGTAAAAAATCAACTGGAACTGAATGCGTAAGGAATTGAGAATTGAAAATTGAAAATTAAAAAATAATAGTAATGAGGTATGGAGGAAATCTATAAACCTGACGCCGAGGACACCGAAAAGGTAGAAATCTATAGCCGGGAGAATAATGACATGCTGGGCGACATGCCCGAATGGCTGATACATACCGGAAGCTATATTGTATATGGGCTCATCGTGCTTTTAATTGCCGGAACAGCATTATTTAAGTACCCTGACACGATAAAAAAAAGCATTACCATAGACGATATGGGAAATGTGGAATGGATTACCGCCAATCATACAGGAATGATAGACCGCTTTTTTATAGAAAACCAGTCACAGGTAAAACAGAATGATACATTGGGAATACCGAAAAACACAGCTTCACTAAGAGATGTCAAGAGGTTTTGCCGGGTATTGTCCAATATAGAATGGTATTATCGCACAAATGACATCAGCTACTTGCAGGATTATCCTTTTGATCTGATTATGAGAGAAATGTCCGGCGCTTATGAACAGTTTACCCAAGCCGTGCGCACGTGTAGCATGTATCAGGAATTTGACCTATACCCGCAAAAAAAGAGGTATCTAGATGAAGAACTAAAAATACTGAACAGTACAGGCAAAACAGATGCGCTTGCCATTCTGAATGTGAAACGCGAATTGTTCGAGTTAGAAATAAACCATAAGATGGAAACTGGGAAAAACCGCAGAATGCTGGAACTGGCTTATGAGAATATGGTAAACAGCTTGAAGACATGGGATAATAAATATTTGATAAAGAGCCGGCATGATGGTATTGTGGTATGGGGAAAAAGCTGGGGTATGAGTAACAGGGTGAATGAAGGGGATACCCTTTGCACAGTTATTTCAAAACAAAAAGGAAATCCGCTGGGACATATTAAGTTATCGCAGGATGAGGTGGCAGAAATAGCGGTAGGTGATAAGGTAAATATCGAGCTGAATAAATATCCTACTCATTCTTATGGTATATTGCCGGGAAGAGTAGCTTCTATTTCATTTATCCCTTATAATAAGAGTTATGCGGTGGAGGTGGACTTTCCCGAAGGATTGGTGACAACCAGCAAGAAGGAAATAAAATATGAAATAGATATGAGTGGAAAAGCGGAAATCATTACTTCCAGCAGGAGTATATTGAGCAGGATATTTGCGCCGATATATGAGTTGTTCAGGGAGAAATAAATAAAAGTTTAACCAATAAAAAAAGAACAGTATGAAAAAAGAAGAATCAAAAGACAAGCAACCGGAATACACTAAGTACTCCGAAGAAGAATAAGTGCTGAACCTGGATGAATTGATGGACGTGCAAGGCGGCATAGATGACAATGAATTGGCAAAATGCGGCTTGGGATGTTACACCGGCGGATTTGTAGACCCAACACGAACACAGATGAAAACACCTCAAATGAATAAAGTATATGTGCTGAACCCTCACTATCATCTCCGTCATGACATACACAGGGTAGCATTATTCTCCAGCACCGGAGCAGCCGATACCGACTGCTCGCGGAACTGGCATACCTTTATTCATCCCCTGCAAGCCGTCATGCTGAGCTTCTTCACGTATGGCAGGCCCTTGCAGGAAACCCTTCCCTTGCTGTGCGATTTCTTCTGCCGCAGCACAGAAGAAATGCTGGAATCAGTATCCGAATTCATCAATAACCCCACCCCCGTTTATACCTCATCACAGCAAGGGAAAGTCTACTTTCCCAAACGGATACTGATAGAAGCCGAAGAGGCAGGCAGCACCCTGCGCTTTGACCAACTGGAGCCCAACTCCTTTATCTGGAAAAAACTGGACCTGACAACCAGAAGATTATACTCAGGCCCTCTGCTACTTACCTTCATGCTGACCAACCGATGTGTCACCCGTTGCAAATATTGCTATGCCGACACATCCACACCGGTGAGATCTCCCCTACCCACCGCCCGCATCATGGAACTGATAGAAGAAGCCTCGCGCCTGCAAGTGCAACAGATAAACCTAATAGGCGGCGAAATATTCCTGCATAAAGACTGGAAAATGATCCTCGCCGAACTGGTAAAACGGAACATCGGCCCCGAATTTATATCAACCAAAATGCCCGTAACCCACAGCCTGCTGAAAGACCTGCTGGAAACAGGCTACCGGGGCATCATACAAGTATCATTGGACGCCTATAATCCCCGCATACTGGCAGACTCACTGGGAGTAAAGGAGAGATATAACCGGGAAGTACTGAAAGGGCTTCACCTGCTGGACGGAAGCGGATTGAATTATCAGGTTTCGTCTGTACTGACCCGTTATAATTGCGATGTAGTGACACTGGCGGAGTTATATCACCAACTCTCCGCACTGAGGCACATCCGGGATTGGCGCATCATCCCCGCCAGCAATTCCGGCAGCAAAGATTACAAGGAATTTTCGCAATTGAAACCATCGAAGGCTCAGATTACGGAAACATTCAATGAACTATATCCCCTTATTGCCAATGCCACGTTTCCGGTGATTTTGGGCGATGCCGCTATCAGGAAGCAATATAGGGACACATGGGGGGGTAGCCGCAATTTTAAGGGTAGCGAATGTTCCACCCTTACCACCCACATGTTTATATTGCCTGATGGGAAGGTAACCGCTTGTGAACAACTGTACTGGCATCCACGGTTCATCATAGGCGATGTCACCATGCAGGGGTTGAAAGAGGTATGGGATTCGCCTCGCGCCATGCAGCTTTGCGCCCTGCCACGCTGTGAGATAAGCGAGCAAAGTGCGTGCAAGGAATGCAGCCTGTTCAAGGATTGCTACGGTTATCAAAATCGTTGTTGGAGTGATATTATAAAAGCATACGGCGCAGAGCACTGGGACTTTCCCGATCCGCGTTGTGCCTATGCCCCGCCCATGAAAAACAAATTGGATTATGACTGAAGATGAACTGGACAAAATAAAGAAAACCTTTGTGCGTTCCGGTGAGGAATGTCCTATGGAAGTGGCCTGCCTGCTCAGCGTAATGAAATATTATGGAGGGCAGGAGGATGTGCATACACTGACTGAATGGTGCACAGTGGATGGAAAACTGACGCTGATGGGAATGAGGGATGCGGCGATCCGTGCAGGGATGCAGGCGGAGCTTTGCTTGCAGGACATGGAGCAGTTGACTTTGCGAAGGCTTCCCATTATTCTTTTTGCGATGAATGATTTTGAGGTGCCGGGGTATGTGGTGTGCTATGGCATTCATGAGGGGAGGTTCATTATTTGGGAGCCGGGGTTCGGGGTGATGCAGTATTGGCCGAATCAGATGAAAAGGTTATGAATAAAGGGGATAGCGCTCACGCTGTTTCCTACTCCTGAGTTTATGAAGAAAGCGGATTTTCAGTTGAAGTGGTGGGAATTGTATCCTTGGAGCAAAAAGTGGAGAAGAAGGCTGGTGAGGTGGTATGAGTATGTTTGGTTGAATTATCCTTGGTTCAGAAAGGTGGTATATGGATGCTCTGATTGCCATAAGAGGGTCAGTTCATTGTGGAAACGGTAATGATACACCGTAGGGGCGGACCCATGTGTCCGCCCGATAAGATATAAAAAATGGAGGTATGTATCGTAAATGTATTCGGGCAGACACATGGGTCTGCCCCTACGGTGAAGTTTGTTCATTCCTAATCAGAAACAAATTTGCAACATTTTGAATCGGGAAATTTAAGTTCATTTTTTTTCCTTCAAATACTCATAAAAAGCATACTGCGACCGCACCGATGCCGCTTCCGGTTCCCGTTTCAACACATTATTCAAATTCTCATCCACCCAACCGGCTTTCCTATTATCCTTTAATTGAATAGTAAGCATATCTATTAATTGCTGTTTCAAATCCTCATCCAAGATAGGCGTCACAGCCTCTATCCGGCGATACAAATTGCGTCGCATCCAGTCCGGCGAACCCATGAAAAGGAGTGGCTTGCCGCCATTGTGGAAATACCACACGCGTGCATGTTCCAGGAAACTATCCACAATACGCGTGATCCGTATATTCTTGCTATAAGGCTGATTAGGAATCAGGCAACAAATTCCCCGCACTATCAGGTCAATCTGTACCCCCGCCTCACTCGCCTTATAGAGTTCATTTATCATAGAAGGATCTTGCAAAGCATTCATCTTTAGAATAATACGTGCTTCCTTTCCCGCTTTCGCCATATTGATTTCCTGCCCGATCCGTCTTCTCAACTCGGGCAACAAATTGAATCGCGCCACCAACAAACACTTGAACTTCGGTTCGGTCACCTCCTTCTGCAACACCCTGAATAAAGTATGCAAGTCATTCACTATCGTTTCATTGGAAGTAAACAAACCGGAGTCCGCATAGATCCGCGCCGTCTTCTCATTGAAATTTCCGGTGCTGATGTAAGCATAGCTTCGGGTTTGCTTCCCTTCCTTATTATAACGCAACACGAGTGCCACCTTGGCATGCACCTTCAGACCCGGTATGCTGAATATAATATGTATGCCGGCACGCTTCATCATTTCGGCGGTAGCCAGATTGTTCTCCTCATCGAAACGCGCTTTCAGTTCTACAAATACCGTCACCTTCTTGCCATTTTGCGCCGCCGCAATCAGGGTATTAATAACTACCGAGTTTTCCGCCACGCGGTATTGGGTAATCATAATCTCGCGGCAGGAAGGATCATGCACCGCCTCATACAGGAAGTGAATGAAATGCTCGAAGGAATGGTAAGGGAAATGCAGCAACAAGTCCTTCTTGTTCACATATCGGAAGATGGATTCTTTCTCGTCCAGGCAGTTCAGCTTCATGGGACAAGGCTTCAACTGGGCATACAGTTCCTTATTGGGGTTGGGCAGATGAGACAAGTCTTCCAGATTCAAATGCTTGTCACCCGGCACCAACTCGTCCCTGTTTATATTGAAAGCATCTACCAGAAATTCCAGATAATCATCGGGCATCTTGCGGTCATATACAAAACGGCATACGGCGCCTATCTTGCGTTTCTTCACTTTCTTTTTCAGTTGCTCCACCATCACTTCCGAACTGGCGGCATCATCCACAAAAATATCCGCATCGCGGGAGATCTTGCAACAATAGCTGCAATCCAACTCATACCCCGGAAACATACGGTTGATATTCGCTTTGATGATGTCTTCCATGTACATCAAATAGAAATTCTCTCCCTGCCGGGGCAGTTCGATGAAACGGGGAACCTTGCTATAAGGCAGTTTGATGATATAATATTCCTTTTCGCCCGTGTCCCGGCGCGTGACACGGACCGAAAGATAAAGCCGATTGTCACGAAGGAAGGTTTTAATGCGGTTCTTGCACACCGGGACAGGTTGCAGATAAGGGAA
>Ga0192242_10588_pt1 | contig 11145 bp, 7 predicted proteins | sample Koala_Koa27_J3_FD_131235 | JGI IMG/M metagenome (GOLD analysis project Ga0192242, IMG submission 131235) | Enriched cells from koala feces incubated with labeled cellulose particles, San Francisco Zoo, California, United States - Koala_Koa2-7_J3 ...
TACCACTTTAAATCCATTGCGCACAAATACATAATCAATCAACGGACGATGCTCATAAGGAATCTTCCCGAAATCATGAAAGCTCCACGAAGGTCCATAAACAATGGGAGACGCTTCGCGTGCATCCGTCAGATGTTCCGGATTAGTAGGATCAGTAACATGTTTGATTACATCCGATTCCGGTTCTGAGTTAAAATCTCCTGTTACAATTACCGGCAACCCGTCACTCAACTGATTCACCTTGTCCAAGATTAGGCTTATCCCTTCACGACGCGCCACTACCCCTACATGATCCAGATGAGTATTCAATGCAAAAACTTCTTTACCGGTGACTTTATCTTTCAATTTAGCCCACGAAGCTATACGTTCACAAGCTCCGTCCCATCCTTTGGAACCAGCCACTTCAGGTGTTTCACTAAGCCAGAAGTAACCGGAATCAATCAATGTAAAGCGATCTTTCTTATACCAAAGGGCACTATATTCACCCTTTTCTTTACCATCTTCACGACCTACACCAATCACGTCATATTCGGGTAAACGCTGTTTGAGGTCTTCCAGCTGATTGTGCAATACTTCTTGTGTACCCAATATATCCACATTGTAAAAACGAATAGCATTCGCAGCACGGTCTTTCCTGAATTTCCAGTTATCCAGACTATCCTCAGGATTATCATAGCGGATATTAAAAAGACATTACATTAATAGACTCCGATGCAGGTGCCTGTTGTTTCACTTGCCCACATGATGCAGCAAGGAATAGCAAAAACAACAATAATATTCTTTTCATGATATTTATGTATTAATAATTATTTCACAAATAAAACAGAAGCGGGAATAGGTGACAATTTTTCCGCAGATGGAATCTTCCATGCCCAACTCAAATGTTCTCCTTCATAATCTTCAAAATAATAGAGAATATAAGGATGAAATCCTTTCTTCAAGGCTATAAAACCCGTAGCAGGAATAGCAGCATGGGAACCATCATTGTTCACCACCAGTTCGTCACTTATATACAGCACACTACCATCGTCCGAGCGTGTCTGAAAGGTATAAACTCCATCCTCAGGAACTTCTATCAGCCCGGCAAATATATAACCGAAATGGTCCTCTTGTTTGGCTCCTTTTATAGATGGTTCCTGTATGATGCCCGATGCAATCAATGGAGTTTTTTCCATATCTGCCACTTTCCGGTAAACACCTTCAAAATATTTATAAGACGTACCATTCCGGCTAGGATGTACCGGAAGCGCTGCCTTCAATTCAGCCTTAGTTGCCTGGATGGACAAAGTGCTGCTCGGACGAAAACCTTCCTTAAAGCCTTTGGCCTTTATCTGTGTAGTTTGATCCAGTTCGAAAGGCTCTTTATAAAGTTTAGATTGTTCTGTAGGTTCACTTCCATCCAGCGTATACCTGATTTCTGCATCACTTGTTGCCGTAGCCAGGGTTACGTTTACCATATCCATAAACAAGTTCAAGTCTTTATCAACATAAGGAATGGAAACCACATTTTCCTTAGTATAAGAGTAAGGAAAAGATTCCTCAGCAATACCTCTTGTTAGATCCGGTTTATCAGATAAGGTAAAACGCAATTCACCACCTTCCATTAACTGGAAATAAGTAATGAAGTTAGTATCTATCTGCTTCCCGTTCAGTTCAACCTTACTAATATATACATTCTTCTTCGGATTATTGGCAAGAATGGTCAATGTTTTCCCATTGGCCAACTTCACTACTGCCTTTTCAAACAAAGGACTGGTTAATGCAAATTCATTACTTCCGGGACATACGGAATATATTCCCAGACTTGATAATATATACCATGCAGACATCTGTCCACAATCTTCGTTACCAATGATGCCCTCTGGAGTAGGTTTATACATTTCGTGAAGCAAACGACGTGTCATTTCCTGTGTTTTCCAAGGTTGCCCTACATAATCGTACAAATAAGCGATATGGTGGCTCGGTTCGTTACCATGTACATACTGCCCTATCAAACCGGTTATATCAACAAGGTCGCCTTTCACTTCCGATTCCACGGTGAATATCGAATCGAGCGCAGCAATAAACAAGTCCCTTCCGCCAAATAATTGAGCCATCCCGTTCACATCATGCGGCACAAAAAAGCGATACTGCCAAGCACTGGCTTCAGTGTATGCACGTCCCACTTCAAAAGGATTGAAAGGTGTTTCCCAGTTGCCATCCATCCGCTTACCACGGAAGAATCGCGTAGAACCATCAAACACATTAATATAGTTCTGAGAGCGTTCGATATATGTTTGATAAACATCAGCTTTTCCCATTGCCTGAGCCATACGTGCAATACACCAGTCATCATAAGCAAACTCCAGCAGACAGGATATAGATTCTTTTTTGATGTTTGAAGGGATAAAACCGTATTGAATATAATAGTCCGCTCCCTTTTTATTCTTTTCTGACGAAACTATCATGGCACTCAATGCTTTCTCCGCATCAAATCCTCTAATTCCTTTCAGATAAGCATCAGCTATGACAGAAACCGAATGGTATCCGATCATCGTTCCTGTCTCTCCGGCAGAAAGCGGCCAGATGGGAAGTTCACCTGAAGCATCATAAATATTCAGGAAAGAATTTACCATATCGTTTACCAGCGTAGTGTCAATCAATGTCATCAAAGGATTCCATGCACGGAAAGTATCCCAAAGAGAAAAAGTGGAATACTGCTTTTTATCTTTTAACAACTGCCCTATTTGCATGTCATGTCGACGATACTCACCATTAACATCACTTACAACATTAGGAACCACCATAGAATGGTACATAGCTGTATAAAAATCTACCAAGTCGTCCATATCTCCCCCTTCAACCGTGATGACGGATAATACTTGTTCCCAGGCAGCACGGGCAGCAGCATGCACTGTATCAAAATTGAAATTGTTTACTTCGGTTTCCAGATTCATACGCGCATTCTTCTCACTTACCAGTGATAATCCCACCTTGACTACTACCGGTTCTCCATCAGTAGTATCGAAAGTCAGTACACCCTGCAAGTCAGTACCGGAGATTTTTGCACTGGCAGGAACCATCTTTTTATCCTGTATAAAGTCAACAGATTGGAAAGGCTTCGAGAATTGAGCCACAAAGTAAACATACTGATTATCTGTCCATCCTCTCGCCCTCCGCATACCTGCAATTTCATTGGCAGACGTCTGCTCCAAAACAGTTTCATAGATATACTCATTATCGAGCAGGTGGGCCAAATCTATGATAACAGACGCCTCTTTGCCGGAAGGGAATGTATAGCGGTGCATCCCCACATGCGTAGTCGCAGTCAACTCAACTTTTATCCCTTCTTCTTTTAGGATTACCGAATAATACCCTGCAGATGCTTTCTCGTCTTCATGGGAGAAAGCGGCAGGCTGGTAAACAGGATCTGCAATCGGATCTATTTTTTGAGTTGTGGGACGGAACAGAATATCACCCAAATCAATGCATCCGGTCCCGCTCAGATGTGTATGTGAAAAGCCTTTCAGGGTGTTATCATCATAATGGTATCCGGCACAAGCATCCCAGTTACCGGAACGGGTATCAGGACTCAGTTGCACAGCACCGAAAGGAACGGTTGCGCCTGGATAAGTGTGGCCATGGAAGCCGGTACCTATAAAGGGATTTACATAGTTAACGGGGGATTTTTCACCGGGTGTACAAGACCAGCAAACAAGGAATGCAATCACTGCGAATATTAGATTTCTTAGTTTCATCAGGCTACATTTAAAATATGATTCTGTTAATAATCTTTGCCCCAAGGAGGAGAAGAAACTCTGCAAGGACCGATACGGTAAAGTACCAATCCCTGCAGATCAGACCAATGGCGATGGGTCTATTTATTTCTTACCTTAGAAAAATATCAATCATAATGAGGATTCTGTTTCAATTTACCATTAGACTTGGTTATTTGGTTCGCCGGATAAGGAAACACCATCATATAATCCTGATAAGTAGTCTTATCCTTGTAATCCTCATATTCAGCGATAACACATGTAGACGCAGGATTCTGTCGGTCTGCATAATGACGTACACGCGGACGGGCATTCAGTTCGGCAGCAGCCAAAGCCTTTATTTCCACATTACCGGAATAATGCCAACGCTTCAGGTCAAACAAATGGTCCGTAAACTCAAATGCCAATTCACAACGACGTTCATGATACAAATCAGTCATAGTTGCCGCACCCGACAGTGGTGCTAACTTAGCACGTGTACGAATGCGGTTCAAATCCAAGGTAGCTTTATCGGCCTGATTAGTCATCAGGTAAGCCTCCGCACGGAAAAGTAACATTTCTGCAAATCGAATAACCGGAAAGTTAACACGTGCCGTCGGCCAGTCACCATTTGTATTAATATAACCCTTGTCAGCTGCATCTTCATGCTTGAAAGGATCCATATATTTATTAATCATAAAACCGGATTCAATATCAGAAGTCGACCAAAAAGTACGAGTCTCACCTAAGAACTGAAATTCCTGCCCATATTCCAGAACTGTACGTACCAAACGGTCATTGCCTGTACCATCTTTCAGCATTTCTTCATAAATATCATAGGAAGGTTTGTTCTGTCCCCAACCATTGTACTTTCCCCAAGCTTTATTTTCGAGGATAACACCTGGAAATTCAGAACCACCACCTTGAGAACCACCATTTCCGGGAATAGTCCAGATATATTCCTTATTCCACCAATCAGAGAAATCAGAAGAAAACGATTGTGCATAAGTATTCGCCAAATCACGGCCATAAGTAGTCTCCAATTCATTAACCATAGAGATTACATTATTCCATTGCGTGGCATCCCAAGTAGCCCAGTAAGCATAAACTTTGGCTTTGAAAGCAACAGCTGCTGCGTCATGAGCACGTCCTTTATCATCGGTGCCATATTCTTCAAAACGAGGCAAATATTCCATCGCTTTATCCATATCTGAAATAATCAGTTTATAATTATCCACTACCGAAGCCTGCTGAGGAGGAATAGAATTATCATAGCCACTTTCAAAATCTTCATAGCGAACAAAAGGAACCCCTTGCACATCAAGGCCATACCGATAGGCTATCAAGAAATGAGCCCATCCACGTGTAAAATATGCCTCACCAAGACTTCTCTTCTCTATATCAGTCAAAGTAGTGTTTTCTCTTTATTGAGCAATTGCTGGATTACCCAGTTGGAACGTGCCATCACTTTATACATCGTATCAAATATCGTACGCAAAGGAGATTCATCTCCGGTGTATTTCAATGTAGCAAGCGTTGGGAAGTCACGGGTCTTTCCCCACACCACGTCACAGGCAGCACCTTGTTCCCAGAATAATTCACGTCCATATACAGCTTCCTGATGAAATCTCTCATACAATGCATCTACAGCATCAATCGCCTGCAAATCATTTGTGAAGTATGTAGTTGTTGTAGCATCCCCTTCTGGTTGTACATCCAGGAAGTCATTGCAAGAACTCATAAGCAATGCGGCAGACATCGCAAAAAACAATATATTCTTTTTCATATTTTTCTTCTCTATTAGTTATTAGTAAGTCAATTTCACACCAACAGACAGTACACGTGATACCGGATACTTCAAAGCATCCCAACCACCGCATTCGGGATCCATACCCGAATATCCTGTAAAGGTAGCAAGATTTTCGCCACTGAAGTAAACAGATAAGTGACTGTTGCGCTCATTCAGATGAGACCACTTACGAAATACATCACTCAGGTCATAAGAAAGGGTTACATTCTTCAAACGCAAATAAGAAGAATTTTCCAGATACCAATCGGATGCAGTGCTGAAGTTACCATTCGGGTCATTCTTTGACAAACGTGGAATGTCAGAACCGGTATTTGTAGGACTCCATGCATTCAGAATTTCACTGGAACGATTGAAGTTACCTTCCACATCACTCAACAACATATATTTTCCTACATACATAGCCTGTGCACCACCTACGCCCTGGAACATTGCACTAAAAGAAAGCTTTTTCCATGTAAGTCCCAATGTGAAAGCGAAAGTCGTTTTAGGAGTTGCATTTCCCATATATTGACGATCTTCATCAGTTATCTTACCATCACCATTGTAATCCACAAATTTCAGGTCACCGGCTTGAGCATTCGGTTGGATGCGTTCTCCTTTCTCGTTTACATAAGCGGCAGCCTCGGCATCACTCTGGAAAATACCATCCGTCTTAATCAGATAGAAAGAATTCAAAGGTTCACCTTCAGCAGTCTGTATTACGTAAGGTATATTACGGAATCTCTTGTCGTTTGTCCATACACCCGGAGTACCATCCGCATTCTTCACACCTATATCAGAGACCCAATTCTTCAAATAAGAGAAGTTACCCGATACGAAATAAGAAAAGTCTTTGTTAATTTTATCATTCCAGTTTACTTGAACTTCGAAACCACGGTTGCGTACCTCACCCTGATTAACCAACATAGCATCGATACCAATAGTAGATGGCCAGTCCATCGTTTGTTTCTGGATCAAATTGAAAGTACGTTTATCAAAATAATCCAATGATACAGACAGGCGGTTCTTAAACATCTCCACATCCAAACCTAAATCGGTCTGTTCTGAGGTTTCCCAAGTCAAATTGGGATTCAATGCAATGGAGTTATAAATAAGGGTACTCCAAATTTTATTTGATTCCGGACCATATTGTGCCTGCTCAGTCCATATACTTTTACTCAACAAAGCAGACTTATAATTATAACCGATAGATCCTAAATTTCCTACACGTCCCCAAGACGCACGCAGTTTCAGCAAACTAATGAAATCGCTCTTCTTGAAGAACTTTTCGTTAGAGATTTTCCATCCAAGCGTAACAGCCGGAAAATCACCATAGTTATTCTCTTTCGGCAAACGGCCTGCATAGTCACGACGCCATGAAGCAGTCAGGAAATAACGGTCATTGTATGAATAAGCCAAACGGGCAATCAAGGATACATTGGCATCGGGACCAGTCAAATAGTCGGATGCTGTAGTGGATCCCGCATACGCCAGATATTGCAGGAACTCGGATTCGTCTGCAAAATCCTTACCTGTCACTTCCAGCCCACGACTTTCAAAATGATCAGCCGTAGTAGAGAACAATGCACCAATAGTATGTTCACCAAATGTTTTATCGTAAGTTAAGGTGTTTTCTGTTTTCCACGCATCAGTACGATAAGTCGTCTCCTGGAGGTTGTTCGACAAAACCGGTTTGCCTACTTCATCACGAATAGGATTGAACTTCTTATAATAATTGCTCTTCATATTGTAAGTGAAACGGCTAGTAAACTTCAATCCGGGAATCACATTAGCAATATCCAGACTGGTAGTACTCCACACATCACTCGTCTTGTTATACAGATTTTCTGCTTCAAGTAAACGTACCGGATTCACAGCATCCCCATGAATATCCGAGAAGTTAGAACCATACTGCTTTATATATGCAGGGTCTTCTGTGGTAACACCACCATAACTTCCATCCAACGGATTATAGATAGAAGCACTTGCAGGCATATAGATAGCCGAAAGGATGGGGCCGGTATAAGCATCATTGTCCGTATCTTTAGAACGGCTTGATGTATTCTGCCATACAAAATCTTCACTGATGCTCACCCAGTTGTTCAATTTCATTTTACCGTTATAACGGAGCGAGAGGTTCTTTTTGAAAGTATTAATTAAAACACCTTCGTCATTATCGTAAGCAAGAGAAATGCGGTTTGAATAATTCTCTGTACCGACATTCAAAGCAACATTGTGGCGTTGATAGAATGCTGTGCGGAAAATGGCATCCATCCAGTCCGTACGTGTAGTTCCTATATAAGGATTCCTTGATACATCCCAACCAATAGGCAGGGTCATATCGGCATTAGCATATGAAAGTTTACGCATCTCGATCTGCTGCTCTGCGTTCAGCGGACTTATCAGATTGGTAGCCTGACGTATACCAAAAGTACCATCATAAGACAGTGAAGGTTTACCTTCTTTGGCTTTTTTGGTAGTCACCAGTACTACACCACCCGCGCCGGACTGTGCTCCATAAATAGCTGCGGAAGCAGCATCCTTCAAAACAACAATATTTTCAATATCATTCATTGAAGAGATAGGGGCGCCGGGTACACCATCAACCACCCAAAGAACATTATCGCCATCTTGTGATCCTTGACCACGAATTACGATACTTGGAGATGAAGTCGGGTCACCGCCGTCAGCCTGAATGGTAACACCAGCCAATTGTCCCTGTAACATACCTTCAGTAGAAGTTACCGGGCGGGCTGCCAACTCGTCTGCATTGCTCACTACCCCCACAGAAGCAGACAAATCCTGCTTACGTGTATTTGCACCGTAACCCAATACAACGACTTCTTCCAGAAGTTCCGTATCTTCTTTCAGAATAATCATCATGGGCTTTTCCGAAACCGGAACTTCCTGAGTGGTATAACCAATGTAGCTGATGACCAGTATGTCACCCTTAGTTCCCGATAAGGAGAATTCTCCATTGAAATCCGTTATAACTCCCGTAGAAGTTCCTTTGATCAAAACATTAGCACCAATCACTGGTTCACCCGTTTGATCTTTCACTGTTCCTTTCACTAAAGTCTGTTGTGCAGAAGCACCCACCGACAAGAACAATCCTAACAATAAGGTAAGAATCGTTCGATAGATTCTAAGATTTACTTGTTCCATGCATTAAGAAATTAAAGTTAATAATATAAGATTCTATTCTGCCACAAAGGTCTAAGGCAGTATTGCAACACCACCATACATGTATAATATATTTTAATTACAATATTCTCTATAAAAGAAGTTTTGATTAAATCGTTTTCAAAGACTGACAATAAGAGTTTACTCCTCAAACAGTACTGAAGCCCCCAGCAAACTGGCATCTTTCAAGTGTGAAGTTATCACCTCCACCTTATCTGATATAACATTATAAGGAAATCCTTTTATAACATCTCTCATTGTTTCTTCAAAGAGTGAAAAGGCTGATACGATACCTCCTCCTAATACTATAGCCTGGGGAGAATATGTAAATAATATCACTTTAAGAAGATTACCCATATGTATTCCAAATTGTCTCCATAATTCCAAAGACTCCTTTACTCCTTCTTTTGCCTTTTTAGCCTCAATTTCCCCAGTAGTACCATATCGTTCAAAGAAGAAACTACTACAATAATGTTCATAGTCAGAGTCCAGGTAAGGCAATGCACCTATTAGTGCCAAAATTTATGGTCAGGAAGAGGCAGTGCGCCAGGTGAGGCAATGCACCTATTTCACCAGCGCCTACATACTCTCCACCATACAGATGATGATTAACGATGACACCTGCACCAATACCGGTTCCTATAGTAACCCCCACCATATTGGCATAGGCTTGCCCCGCACCGAATTTCTTTTCGCCCAACGTAAAACAGTTGGAATCATTATTAATAGCCACTTGTACTTTAAACCTATCTTCCAAAATGGTCTTTAGATGAACTTCCTTCCAGGAAGAGATGTTTGCCACGTTATAGACGATGCCTTTTCCCAGATCTACAACTGAGGGTACGCCGATACCTATACCGTCTATCCGTCCGTTCATCACTCTCTCGATAAGCTGAAAAAGTTGTCCGAGTACCGTAGAAGAATCAGCTTGTGCCAGACAGGGTACTGACACTTTGTTCAGGCATCTACCATCTTCTACTTGTGCTATCCGGATATTGGTTCCTCCGAGATCAATTGCCAGTTTCATCGTATATAGTTTTTAAGGTTTTAATATCTGCAAATGTAAGGCGCTTGATTTTCCTTCTTGTCCTCAAATGCGCATTTAAATCTTCATTTTGCGTAAACATTCAGTCACTACCGAATATTACTGCCTATGAGATATTCTACCAAACCCATTCCTCCTTGTTTATTTACAAAGTCAATGAAAACAATGCCACAGTTTTGCTTATTAGTATTCTTCAGATAATTGACCACCGGGGTATTAACCTTATTGGCAAAAACGATGGGTGTTCCCAAAGGCAGGCCAGTAGCACTTACAAAAGTAATTCCCCATCGGCGTGCAGAAGCGAGTTCAGCAGATACTCTGTCTAAATTACGGATGCATGCCTTTATTTTCTGTTTAGCATCCTTACCCGACTCGTATTGATATTCATCTTCAAGTAATACATACCCCTCCCTCCCGTCTTTATTACAGAGAGTGAGCTGACACGTACTATTATCTTTCCACCCGATACAGGCAGCTCCCGGATAACAATCCATTGCATGATCTCTATGCAAAAAGAGAATTTTTCCCCGACATTCTTTTAATATCAGCTCTGGACTAAAGTCTGAAACGAAATAATCCAGGTGTTCAGGATTGCTCAAAGAAGCTGACAGTAGAGAGGCATAATCCTCTAATTTACCTCCTTCCATTTTCAGTGAGACAATCAAAGTTTCGGAAGGGTGCTCTTGCAAGAAGTTTATAAAAGCAGGCAACACATCCTCCTCCCAATATGTATCCTGAAAAGCATAACTATGAAATACTCCTAACTTATTATCTTTCTTCTCCAGACGAATATCGAAAGCACGAATGCCTTGTTGTAGTTGCTCGGGAATACCTACGACCTGCGTCTGCAACATGGGACCACCTTTAACGGTGCCACTGTCATGTGTACCAGGAATAGATATCTTACACACAGGAAGCGTATCCGGAAGAAATTTCATCCACTCCTTTTTGTCAATACCGCTCTGCGTACCTTGAAGATTACCATTCCCGGTACAAGCCAAAGAATTCAGCATTAACACAATCAAAACCAACACATAAAAAAGTTGTAAATACTTTCGTTCCATAGTATATCATCTTAAAGTTTTGGTAAGTGCAAAAATAAAGGGCCGGTTTTCCTTTCTTGTCCTCAATTGCGTATTTAGTTCTTCATTTTGCGTAAATATGATACTTATCTTCACACATTTTCTGGTCATAAACATTTCTATATGAAAAAAATACGGAACAGGTACATCTGTATATATTGAGTTAGGAACTATAAAAACCTTGAATACACAAGTATAAATCTTACTTAGCCAATATAGTAAACAGGATCCAAGAAAGAAAGGGATCAATAATTATCCAAGTTTCAAAGCGACACTATATATCTCTTTTCGCAAGACAAAAGCCTTGTTTTT
>Ga0192242_10595_pt1 | contig 11128 bp, 15 predicted proteins | sample Koala_Koa27_J3_FD_131235 | JGI IMG/M metagenome (GOLD analysis project Ga0192242, IMG submission 131235) | Enriched cells from koala feces incubated with labeled cellulose particles, San Francisco Zoo, California, United States - Koala_Koa2-7_J3 ...
TTTATGATGAACGGAGCAAAGTCATGACCTTGCCTCTTATCAGTATGCGGCAGATAACGAAACGGTTTCCTGGCGTTATCGCCAACAATAAAATAAATTTGGAATTGTACCCCGGTGAGATACATGCGCTCTTGGGTGAAAACGGCAGCGGTAAAAGTACTTTGATGAGTATCCTTACAGGTCTTTACAAGCCTACAGAAGGCTGTATCATGGTTGGCGGGGAGGAAGTAAAGTTTGCTTCGCCTGCTGACGCCATTGCCAGCGGTATCGGGATGGTACATCAGCATTTTAAACTGATCGAATCTTTTACGGTAGCTGAGAATATCGTTCTGAGCCAGAGCAAAGGCGGTTTTTTGCTGAAACCGGAGCAGATCATAGCAGATATTGAAAGTCTGGGTGAGAAATATGGACTGCAGGTAGATCCGCGGGCCTATGTCTGGCAGCTTGGTGTGGGAGAAAAACAGCGCGTGGAGATCTTGCGGATGCTTTATCATCGCAGCCGTGTGCTGATCCTGGATGAGCCTACGGCTGTTCTGACGCCGCAGGAGACACGCGAGCTGTTCGTCAATCTGAGAAAGATGGCAGACGACGGCTGTGCGGTAGTTTTTATTTCCCACAAACTCAACGAAGTCGAGGAACTGGCCGACCGAGTAACTGTTTTGCGCGGCGGCTGTGTAACCGGCAGCGCCGCAAAAGAAGATATGCGTCGCGACAAGCTGGTGCAGATGATGATCGGCCGCGAGGTGCTGAATACCTATGAAAAAAACTGCGAGCACTGCGGTGAAGTGGTGCTGCAGTTGGAGCAGGTTTCAGCTCTCAATGATATGAATACGGTTGGACTGAACAATGTCAGGCTTGCAGTCAGAGCGGGTGAAATTTATGGTATCGCCGGAGTATCGGGCAATGGTCAGCGCGAGCTGGCTGAGGTACTTGCCGGACTGCGGCCGGCGATGGGCGGAAAAATATTTTTTTACGGACAGGACCTTACCAATAAAAAACCGAAGGAAATGATCGAAGCAGGTATCAGTTATGTGCCGGAGGATCGTCTGGGTATGGGGCTGGTGCCAAATCTGGATTCGGTCAATAACGTGATCCTGAAAGAATATGACGGTAAATTTTCCAAAGGCTGGCGGATTCGGCGTGAAGCTGCTATAGCGGCGACAAAACGTATCGTAGAAGATTTTGATGTGAAGCTGGGATCGATTTTCCAGCCGGTGAAGATGATGAGCGGCGGCAATCTGCAAAAACTGCTGCTGGGACGCGAGATAGCCGCTAAACCCAAGCTGATGATCGTACTGTACCCGGTACGCGGCTTGGATATAGGTGCTATCGAAGCAGTGCACAAGCTGCTGCTGCAGCTGAAAGAAGAACAGACTGCGATCATTCTGGTATCGGAAGAGCTGGAGGAAATCGCAAAGCTGGCTGATCGTGTAGGCGTTATGTTTGCCGGGCAGATTTTAGGTGAATTCCCTGTCAGCGAAATGGATACAGAAAAAATCGGTGCTTTGATGGCGGGTATTACCGAAGCGGGAGGTGCGGGCGTATGAAGCTGGTAATGGAAAAACGTCTGGCACCCAGTCCGCTGATGCGCTCGCTGGTGCCGGTGGTGGCAGCTTTCGCCGCTCTGGTTTTCTGCGGTATCTTTTTTGCAGTGACGGGGCGCGATCCTTTTGAGGTATATTATGCCATGTTCAGCGGTGCGTTAGGTTCTGAGTATGGTATTTCGGAAACGATCGTCAAAATGATACCGCTGGCGATGTGCGGATTAGGCATTGCCATTGCCTTCAGGATGCAGATCTGGAATATCGGCGCTGAAGGGCAGTTTTATATGGGAGCCTGTGCGGCCAGCTGGCTGCCGCTGACTTATCCTGACCTGCCTTCTATGATCATGCTGCCGGGCATGCTGCTGCTGGGAGCTGCGGCAGGCGGGATGTGGGGACTTTTAGCCGGGTGGTTCAAAACCAAGTGGCTGGTCAGCGAACTGATTACGACGCTGATGATGAATTATATTGCAATTTTATGGGTCAATTATCTGGTCTATGGTGCGTGGCGTGATCCCAAGGGCTTGAATTTTCCTTTGACAGCGGCCTTCAGTGAGTCGGCTTTGCTGCCCTCTTTCGGAGATCTGCGCGTACATGCCGGTATCATTATTGTATTTGTTTTAGCGGCAGTTCTGGCAGTAGTTTTTCGTGATTCCCGCTGGGGCTACGAGACACTTGTTATTGGTTCCAATCCTACGGCTGCCCGTTATGCCGGGATCAATATTCCCAGAAATGTTTTGCTGGTGATGCTGCTAAGCGGTGCTGTCTGCGGGATGGGCGGCATGATTGAAGTCAGCGGCATCGTTGGCAAGCTGCAGCCGGGTATCAGTCCCGGTTATGGTTATACGGCAATTATTGTGGCCTGGCTGGCGCGGCTGCATCCGGCAGCGATTATCGTAGTAGCTTTTTTGTTTGCGATTATCCATGTCGGCGGGTTTATGGTGCAGACACTGGGGATTCCTTCGGCTGTGGCAACAATGCTGCAGGGAGCTATTTTATTCTTTGTCGTCGGCGCTGATATCTTTACCAATTATCAGCTGCGCCTGATCAAAAATGAAGGAGGCGAAGAGAGTGAATGAGACATTGCTCATTTCAATTTTAGCTGCCTCTATTACGGCCGGTACCCCTATTTTGTTTGCTGCGCTGGGTGAACTGATTTCCGAGCGAGCTGGTGTTACCAATCTGGGTGTGGACGGGATGATGCTGGTCGGTGCCTGTGCCGGGTTCATTGCCGCTCAGCAGACGGGCAGTCTTCTAAGTGGTGTTGGGATGGCGCTGCTGGCAGGTTCATTGATGGCGCTGATACACGCTTTTCTGACTGTCACCCTGCGGGCAAACCAGGTCGTCAGCGGTTTGGCGCTGACCTTGTTTGGCACGGGTCTATCCGGTTATCTGGGTTTGGATTATGTGGGGCAGCAGGCGACTGTTGTTTTCAGTAAGCTGGCTGTACCGGGGCTCAGTGAGATCCCGGTGCTGGGGCCGGTACTGTTCAGGCAGGATCTGCTGGTTTACTGCAGTTATATTTTAGTGGCTGCTGTTGCTTTTTATCTGTACCGTACAAGAGCAGGGCTGTTTATGAGGGCTTTGGGAGAAAATCCGGCTGCTGTAGATGCTGTAGGCGTCAATGTTTTTGGACTGCGGTATTTATATGTGATCATGGGCGGTGCTTTAGCCGGTTTGGGCGGCGCGTATTTGTCGCTGGCTTATGCTCCCTGCTGGCTGGAAAATATGACGGCCGGACGCGGCTGGATCGCGGTGGCACTTGTAATTTTTGCTCTGTGGGATCCCTGGCGTGCGCTGCTTGGTTCGTATCTTTTCGGCGGCATTGATGCTTTGGGCTTTCATTTGCAGGTCATTGGCCTGCCCGTGTCTGTTTTTATTTTGAATATGCTTCCATATATTTTTACGATAGTGGTTTTGATTTTGGTTCTGGCCCGCAAAGGGGGCCGTCTGGCAGCGCCTCAGGCGCTGGGGCAGCCTTATGACAGGGAAGAACGTTAAACGAGGAGAGCTGTTATGGAATTTTTTATTTTCTTATGCTTTATGTCTTTTGTGTCTTTTGCTGTGGCCTTCCTGGCTTACGGACTGGTGATCCGTCTTATGGGGACGACGAGTTCTGCAAGCCGTTATTCGCAGATCATTCTTGTGCCGATAGCGATCATTGGTTATGATTTTCTGACGATCACTGCGCCGGCCGAATACCGTTATGTTATCGGCGGCCTGCCGATGCTGCTTTTAGGATTAATGCTGCTGTATTACCGTTTTGGTAAAGGCGGCAGTATGGATGATGCTCCGGCACCGTCAGAGATCAAAAAAGTAAGTAAAAAATCCCTGAAGCATCAGGCGAAAAAAAATAAAGTTAAATAATTTTGCTTTAGCAGGAATTTAGGCTGTAAAAAGAGAAATTAACAGTGAAACCAATAAGCTTATTATTGATTTTGAATATTCTAAAAGCAGTTAAGATAGCAGGAGGTGCGTATTATGTTTAAAAAAATCTTAGTACCTGTAGACGGTTCCGAAACCGCATGGCGCGCATTGAATAATGCGTTGGAGATCGGTAAAAAATTTGAGAGTGAAATTTTGGTAGTGAACGTAATCCAGCCTTATAATAATGCTGCTCTTTTGGCAGTCCCGCTTGACCATGCTACGATTAATCAGGGTAACAGCGAATTGGAAAAAGTCGGTGATAAGGTTTTGGAACTGGCCAAAGAAATGGTCGGCTCCTATCCGCATAAAGTTGAATATGATATGGAAGTAGGGCATCCGTCGGAACGGATCATCGCTTTGTCCAAAAAAGTGGAAGCCGACGCGATCGTTTTGGGCAGCCGCGGACTCAGCGGCATTGCTGAATTTTTCCTGGGCAGCGTCAGTTCCAAGGTTTCTCAGTATGCAACAGTGCCGGTACTGATCGTAAAATAATTGCGGAGCTGTGTTTAAAGTTTTGATGAAGGATGATGAATATGTTAAAAAAAATCCTCGTACCTATCGACGGGACTGAATATTCCTGGCGGGCCATGGAATATGCCGCTTCGCTGGCAAAGCTGTCGGGTGGACACCTGGTTATTTTGACGGTCGTTAAGCCGGGGATTAAAGCTGTCGGCGGTGCTCCTTTGGAAGAAGAACTGGTCTATAGTGCCAATGGGCCGGTGATGCAGATCGGCAATGAGGTGCTGGGCGCTGCCAAGCACTTAATGGACAAACAGGAAATCCCCTGCGATTATCTGCTGGCTATCGGCAGTAGAGCAGCTGAAGAAATAATTAAGCTGAGCCGTCGAGAAAACTGTGACAGCATTGTTATTGGTAGCCGCGGCTTTGGAGCTCTGGAAGGGCTTTTAAAAAGCAGTGTCAGTAAAACGGTGATCGAAGAATCCGAACTGCCAGTTATTGTAATTAAATAAAAGTGGTCTTTGAGGCGTTGTGTATAAATTACACAGCGCCTTTTGTTGTTTTAAGAATAAAAATATTCTAAAAAACCAAAAATATTGAATAGATATTATAATGATGTTATAATACAAATGGATAAACAAAATGCAAACTTTTAAAAATGTTAAAAATAAATATCCTGAAGAAGCTTTTTTTAACTAAAGTAAAAGTTGCGACTGGGAATATTTATAAAAGAGGTGCAGAAATGAGCTCGAAAATGATGGGCTTCGACGAATTTCCTCAAATAGCGCGTACAGAAACAGCAAGAGCGATCTATCTGATTGATGTTGATACCTGTGAAATTGTTTATATGAATAAGAGTGCGAAAGACATGCTGCAGCTGGCTTATGAAGATGACAGCTACTGCGGTAAAAAATGTTATACGGTTTTACAGGGACTGAACAGCAAGTGCAGGTTCTGCCGGAATAATCTGCTGACTACAGAGCGCATGTTTGTGGAAGAAATATATCAGCCGTCGGTACAGCGCTATTTACAGGTCAAGAGTATTTTATTCAATTATATGGGGCGTCGTCTGCGTTTTGAAATTCTATATAATTTTAAGGAAGAAGAACTGGAACAGCAGAAAAAATATCTGGATCAAAAATTGGAACAGATCCGTTGGGTAGATAATCTTACAGGACTGTATAATAGAGAGAAATACAGCAGTCTGTTGAAGGATATAGAAATTAAGAAAATACGGCAGATAGGTATTGTCGATATGGATATCAACGGGCTGCGCAATATCAATGCAACCAAGGGCTATCATTCGGGTGACAGGGTCCTGATCAGGATAGCAGCACTTATCAAAAGTGTTTTTGGCGTTAATTCATTTCGTGTCGGCAGTGATGAGTTTGTCAGTTTGGCGCTGAATATGGATAAAGCGGATTTTGAAGCAAAAGTAGCGGCGCTGAAAGCTAAATTCAGTGCAGAGACAGATTTCAGGGTCTCGGTCGGCAGCTTATGGAGCGATAATTGCCGGGATATTTATAAAAAAGTATCTCAGGCAAATGCGGTGATGGAAGCGACAAAATCGTTTGGCTATAAAAATCTGACCGCCGATTATAATCATAAAGCAGAAAGCGCGCACCGGCTGTTGGCCGAGATCGCGGAAGGAAGGTTCAAAGTTTACCTGCAGCCGAAAATAAACCTGCAGACAGGTCTGATAGAAGGTGCCGAGGCCCTGGTCAGAAAAATCGACGATCAGGGAGTGATAATAGCGCCGGATAATTTTATTCCTGGTTACGAAGAAAATGGTTTGATAAATTATATCGACATCTTTGTTCTGAAGACAGTCTGCCGGATGCTGAAAGACTGGCGTGAACGTGGCGGCAGAGTTTTTAAGATGTCTGTAAATGTTTCGCGGGTAACGTTGATTGCGGAAGATACAATCAAAAACAGTGTGGCTATCTGTAAGAAATATGGTATTGATCCATGTCTGATAGATGTGGAGATCACGGAAAGCTTTGGTTTGCTGGAAAAAGAGCTGCTTGTGGATTTGATCAAACGGATGCATGAGGCTGGCTTCAGTATTTCCATGGACGATTTCGGTACTAGCTTTTCTAATCTGGAATTATTGTCACAGGTGCATTTTGATACGGTAAAGTTTGACAAAAGTCTTACGGACAGTATCGTAGACAATCCTAAAACGCAGATTTTGTTTAAGGCGGCGGTTTCTATGTGCCGTGAATTTGGCGATACGCTGACTTTGGCTGAGGGCATTGAAAATGAAGAGCAGCTCAAGGTTTTGCAAAAGCTGGGCTGCCAGTTGGGTCAGGGTTATTATTTTGCCCGACCACTGCCTGAAGACGAGTTTTGGGAGCGTTATGTAAAAAAATAAAAAGCATAAAAATAACCCCGCTGCATTATTGCAGCGGGGTCTTCTTCTTCAGGTTCAGTATGAGCGCCGGCCCATTTCCGGATGCGCTACGGGTTTTAGATGCAGGCGCTTGGCCTGTTCTACGGCTTTATCCAGCGGCAGGTCCTGTCGTCCGGACTTGCTTTCAAAGACACAGCAGGGAGTATCGCTTCCTACTTCTCCGCCTGGAAGATAAATATATTCCTGATTATCGTTATCGCCGAGAATAATACCGGCCAATAATTGTTCTGCTAGTATTTTTGACATAATATCCTCCTAGAACATGCGGCGTTTCCACAACCAGTAGCCTGTACCTACAGAAATCAGCAGGGCGATGGAAGTGATGGTGACAAAACCGAATTCGTTACCTTCCAGAGGCACCGGAACGTTCATGCCCCATAAGCCGCCGATAGTTGTGGGGATAGCTAAAATAATGGTTACAGAAGCCAGGAACTTCATAACTAAGTTCAGGTTATTACTGATGATAGAGGCAAATACTTCCATCATGCTGTTAAGAATATGGCTGTACATTTCAACCATTTCAATAGCCTGCTTATATTCAATGATGACGTCTTCCAAAAGGTCTTCGTCTTCTTCGTAGAGCTTGATCAAATGTCCTGACTGATTTGTAGAACGCAGACGCAGCAGTTTTTCAGTAACGATATAATTGCTGCGCAGGGAAGTAGTAAAGTAGGTCAGTGACTTCTGAAGATCCAGCAGGTTGAATAACTCGGAGTTTTCCATGGATTTACGCAGATGCTGCTCCAGTTCATCAGTACGTTTGATGATGATACGAATATACTTTAGATATAAAGTAGCTGATTTATAAAGGATCTGGAACAGGAACCGCGTTTTTTTGAAGGTGCTGAAGAAACGATGATTATAGGAAGAAAAGTCAGCAACAACAGCGTTAGGCTCCAGACAGACGGTGACAATAAAGTCTTCAGCGATGATAATGCCGAGCGGCAGTGTGTCGTAGTCTTTGTTACTGCGTAAAAAAGGAATATCGACCAGGATCAGGATCTGGTCGTCTTCGGTTTCGATACGCGATTTTTCTTCTTCGTCAAGCGCGGCCGTCAGAAAATCCAGCTGGATCTTAGTAGCGGCGGCTATTTCATGCAGTTCTTCAGGGGAGGGACTGACAATGTCGATCCAGCAGCCCTTTTCTAATTGTTCAAGCTCAAGCTCATCGATGCCGTTTGGTGTACTTTTGAGGATCTTATACATTGCAGGTGCCCCCTTTCCTTGGAATTTGCGATGTTGTTATTTGTTTAGATGCTGCTCCAGGGCCTGAGCCAGCTGGTCGCCGCAGGAGGTGCTGCGGTTGCCGCAGTGAATGCCGCGCAGTTTTGCGGCAACTTCCTCGACGGGAAGTCCTTCTACCAGGATACCGATAGCTTTAAGATTGCCGGGGCAGCCGTTGACGAAAGTAACATTATGGACCTTGCCGTCAACGATGTCATAATTTATTTGTTGAGAGCAGGTGCCGCTGGTTTTGTAAGAATACATAAATTTAAGCCTCACTTATCAGGGAATTTCAGATAAATAAATCTTCTGTAATCTTTTTTACATTCGACATAAAAATCTAAAATCCTTGTTGCCGACAGCAAAGTATAAAAAATTTTACAAGGCAGCCAGCGAATGTAAATGAGCTAAAGAAAGTAAAAAAGTGTTTTAAAAAGCTGTTTTACTTCACTTTGCAGAAGAAAATTGATATAATTATATCCATACTTGATGGGTAGGAGGGTAGTATGGCAGCAGGCGCCTTCTGAGGCGCAGAGTGGTTTTAATAAGCAGCAATGTAGCAGCGTAGAAAGGTAGTGTGGCATTTGTCTATTCAGTTGATTATCGTGTGCGTGTATATCGCGCTTTTGTTTGGTATCAGTTTTTATGTTAAAAGGCGGGCTGATAAAGGCTCGACGGAGTATTTGTTTGCCGGGCGTAAATTAAGTGCCAGCCTGATCGCGGTCAATATTACGGGGCTTGCGGTCGGTGCGGCTTCTACAGTGGGCGTTGCCGAAAATGCCTTTAAAGTAGGTATGGCGGCAGGCTGGTATAATGCAGCCTGGGCAGCGGGGGCTGTCGTGATGGGGCTTGTTGCCGCTGGGAAACTGCGGGCGATGAAGATTTCTACGATCCCGGAATTTTTTGAGAAATACTATGATACGAAAGGTCGTGTCATCAGCGCGGTCGGTCTTGTTATTATTATGTCTGTTATTACGGCGCTGCAGTATTTGGCGGGCGGGGCGATTCTGGCTTCACTGCTGCCTGACATTTTCAGTTTTAAAGGCGGCATGATGATGAGTGCCGTTGTTTTCATCGGCATCACCCTGATCGGCGGTCTGTGGTCCTCAGGTCTTTCCAATATCGTCAGCGTTTGTCTGATTTATGTCGGTGTCCTGTATTCCTGCTTTGCCGCTGTCAATAATGCCGGCGGGATCGAGAATATTGCGGCTCAGCTGCCGCCGACGCTGGATTGGTTCGATCCTTTGGCTGGTATACCGATGGCGGTCATTATCGGCTGGTTCATAGTTATGGTCACACAAGCGATCACGGCACAGGGACCGGTGCAGATTGCCTGTGGTGCCCGTGATGCCAAAACTGCCCGTAAAGGTTTTCTTTTAGGCGGCATTTTGATTTTCCCGATCGGATTTTTATGCGCGCTGCTCGGCATTGTAGCGAAGGTTTCTTTCCCGGATATTACGGCGACTATGGCTCTGCCGAAAGTCGTTATGAGTCTGAACCCGGTGGCATCAGGAACGACGCTGGCTGCCTTGTGGGCGGCCGATGTTTCTACTGCCTGCACGATCCTTTTGGGGGCGGGCACTTTGTTCAGTCAGGATATTTACAAACGTTTTATTAATCCTTCTGTCAGCGATGAAAAATTTGTCACTGTCAATCGTCTGACTATTTTCGGGGTTGGTTTGATAACCTTATGGTTTGCTTTCAATGCCGCAGGTATTTTGAAGACCATGATTGCCGGTCTGTCGATGACTACCGCTCTGACCTGTGTCTTTTTATTTACTGTGTTTGCGCCGGGGCTGTGCCGCAGAAGCAGTGCTTTTTATACAACGCTGGTCGGACTTTTAGGGCTGGTGGTCTGGGAATTTGTACCGGCGCTCCATGTTCTGCAGCATGTAATTTATTTTGAATGGCTTATTTGTATTGTAACCTTTTTAATAGTGGCAGTTGTTGATAAAACTCCGATTAAAGTACCGGAATATGTAGAGGAAGAGGCTTGATATTATGACCGACAGCAAACTCACCAGTATTGAAATCGGCCGTGCGGCCCTGAAAATAGCTGTTACAGGTTCACGCAGCGAAGAGCAGAGAATCAAGCAGGAACTGGCTGAACAGGGTATTCGTTCGACAGCGGTCGATTTTGGCGGGGAATTTATTCCGTCTATTGTCAAGATTGTTGAACGCCGCTGGCTCCGGCGGTAGGAGCGGCGACGATACGTCCCATCGCCGCATTGCATTCACCTACAGCCATGGCATAAGCCACAGCATCGTTAACGACACCGCCTAAAATATTTTTATAATTTTCAGACTGTCTGGCCTCCTGCAGCTTTTTAGCAGCACCACCAGTCAGGCCGCTGTGTGAACTTACCCCGGTCAGACCGAATGCTGCCGATTCTTCCATTACCTGCAGCATTGTCTGCATCTGCTCTAATATAGCATCTTCACTCAGTTCAAGCTCTTCGCTGCTGAGCTTCAGCAGATAAGTATGTAACGGAACACCCTGATCAGCTGCGGCCTCAATCCAGGTCCTTAAAGAAATTTTCTCGTTAATCACGCTGCACCTCACAAAACATTACGGATGAACCGCACCGACTGCATAGGTTCCAAAGCAGCAACCAGATTGATTATCGGCTCCGGCACGACCTGGTCACATTCAATGACCATCGTTGCCAACCCGCCTTTATTCGCCCTGAAAACCCGCATACCGGCAATATTGATACCGGCACTTGCCAAAGCGCTGCTGACCAGGGAAATAACACCAGGCTTATCCTTATGCAAGGTAAGGATCGCCGGCAGCTTACCGCTCAGTTCTACAGCCGCACCGTCAATAGAAGTTACCAGAACCTGTCCGCCGCCAATAGAAGAACCAATAACTTCGCATTTTCTGCCATCTGCAGCTGTCAATTTAAAATAGACCGTATTGGGATGTGTCAGATCACCTAGATTGATCGTGGAAAATGCGTATTCCAAGCCCTGCTTCTGCGCAAAATCCATTGCCTGCGGAATCCTGGCATCATCCGGCAGCCAGCCCATCAGTCCCGCAAGAAGCGCCATATCCGTGCCATGG
>Ga0192242_10608_pt1 | contig 11127 bp, 11 predicted proteins | sample Koala_Koa27_J3_FD_131235 | JGI IMG/M metagenome (GOLD analysis project Ga0192242, IMG submission 131235) | Enriched cells from koala feces incubated with labeled cellulose particles, San Francisco Zoo, California, United States - Koala_Koa2-7_J3 ...
CTAGAGTGGAGCTCATGAATGATCAACAAATTGTTGACTTGGAGGGGTGATATGCGGAGAATGAGATCACTACCTTTTTAGATACAGACAGATAAGTCGGCAAAGAACTCATCTAGCCCTATAACTTTTACTCTAGGAAAAGGAAACGTTGCCAATATACGGAAATGTGCATTTGCAGATACTATATATTCTGCATTTGCAGTAACAGCATAATCTACAAATTTATTGTCGTCCACATCCGCCTCCATCAAATTGAACTTGAAAAAAGCCTCTTTATAAAGTGTATAAGGGCTTATCAACAAATAAGCCCACCTATTACTAATAGCTGGTAACAAAAAAACGAAGAAATTCGCTTAGTGGTGGGCTTCAAGTACAAAAGTAACAAAAGGCAGACTATCCGCAAAAATAGAGCTGGCGAAAAGAGAAAATCTTTTTCTTTTCGCCAGCACCTATCTTGCTGTCGGTACAAATAAGTTTAATCTGTTTTGGATATATAGACAAAGGAACGTACTAAACTTAACACGAATTTATGTTTTAACTCATTTTCGTATATAGATAAAAATAGCGATAGCTATCAATACAAATGCAATGATAAAAAACAAAATCTCAATTTTTTGGTGCTTTGAAAATAAATTCCCTATACAGGCTAAGCTTACTGCAAAACGTGCCAGCATTGCATCAATAGTAATATTCTCAAAAATGGATGTTATAACAAACCATGCTGCTATGGCTATCAATATGATATTCTTGATTAAACTGAAACCGTAATCAAACTATGTCCTCATATAGCTTTGATTATTTGCGTATTAGATAATATATAGACACCCCAATAATAGGTAACAATAAAACTATCAAAGCATAGAATATTTTATATCCTTCGGTGTATTTGGAGCGTACAATTTCATAAAGTACGGCAATATCCAATACAAAGACCAATATTATAACCAAAAATGTTATATCCATTATTTCAACATTTAAAGTAAAAAAGATATTCCTATAATGATTAAAGCGATAGATGCAAATATGTATCTATATCTTTTTGTAGAAAACATTGCTCCTATACAGGAGATAGATACAGCAAACTGCATACATTTTAAACTTAACTCTGTAGTCTTAAATATACACATAAACAAAAAGGATAATGCCAAAACAAATAGTATAGCATTCAATATATATTTCAGTTTCATATTATTTTGATTTACATTGACCTTATTAGCAGTAGCGTATAAATCGCCCATCCTATCCCAATAACCAATCCTATACAAGAGAACAAGGTGAATCTCTTTTCCTTGTATTTCAGCCCATAGACCAGCCCGATAATAGCACATAAAGGAAAAACGACAGAAAAAGCGAAAAAACCAATCGTCAGAAAGCAAACGAGCATTATGATACCCATTACTATCAATACTTTGTTCCTTAAATTATTCATAGCTATAATCTTATTGCTTGTTATTCTTCGCTTCTCTTTCTTTATTCATCAACCGCCAAACAGCTTTCTGATAGTTCAACTTGGCAAACATCTCATCATCTTGATTATCTGTTTCTGTGGTCATTGCTCGAATACTTGGAGCCGTGGGGTATCGACTTTTCACTATATCATCCACCAAGAATCCGCATAATCCGGCAGACGGTTCTGTAAACAAGAAACCTTGAAACATAAGATTGATATAGTCTGTATTTTCGCAGAGATACGTTTTATACATCTTATAAGCATCCGACTTCATATAATCTTCTGCACGGCTGCTGAATTTTAGCTTGACAAGTTCTTCGCGTAAGGCAGATTCCAGCTTGTTGTAGGTGGCGGTATCTAAATTTCCCCACCAATAATGGCTTTCGGGATTGACCGACATGTTCACCCATTCAGAAGCCTCCCAATAGTCTATCGCAAACAGAAGCGAACCGACTTTTTCTTTGGATGAGTCATAGATGGAATCCTTATCCCAACCTTTGAACACGCTTTCAATGGAATCTATTTTCTCTTTTCTGATTTTATTATATATGTTTTTTAAATCGCAGTCATGTGATGATATTTGAAAAGCACCGCTTTCAATTCTTGCATTTACTTGTGGATTCGTAATTACAGTACCGTTAAATACAAAAGCTATTTGTTTGCCAATTGCCTTTTCTGTTTCATTAGCCCATTTTTTTAATTTATGCTTGCTTATTTGCCCCACAATTACGTATGTCCCATTTCCGTCAGAATCCAGCCGGAGCGAAACAAAATCTTTTACTGTTACAATAGGCTCTTTTGCAATACTATCCTTTTGCTTTGATAGTATGTGATACCATCCATTTTCATAGTGGGGTTTAGGCATTTGAGTACAGGAAGCAAAACAAGCAAATAAAATAAGCATTTCGAATAAATTCTTTTTTTTCATGTTCCTATTGCATTAAAACGAGAAGCGTGGGAATCTGTACTTGTTACGTCCCGCTGTTTGAGGCCTTCGCATTGCCCGCAGTAGTCTGAACGAGCAATGCAGAAGCCCACGCCGATATGTATAATAATCCAATGCACCTTTTGTTCAAAAGTACATCAGTGATATAAACATATCACGCAGACACCTACTGTTGCTTTGTTTTTTGACTACTGCCTAAAAGTTGCGAAGTTTCAAACAGTCAAGAACAAAACGTCAAGTAAACGTCTTTTCTATATATATTTTTTCCACTTCTTTTACTCCTTTGCATGGGTATAAGTGCGGAAAACGTGGTAAATATACGCATTTATCGCTAATACAGAAAAATAAAACCGTTTAATTTTCTTATATTGGAATAAAACAGCAAATATATCTACAAAGAAGTATTGAAAGCCTTCCTAACAGAATCATTCTTTATTTTTTAAGACGAGAAAAAAGGCGGATAACATATCCTCCCATAATTTATTCAAAGCGGCCTTTTCCCCCTGCCGTATTTCATTCAGCATTTCATTGAGTTCCGTGAATTGCTTATACTTTTCTTCTATACGCCAACTCGTTCCTTTAAAATTATAAATAACCCATAGAGTTTGTATTTTAATTTATAGGTTAGAACACTTCAAAGATAATCTTTTATTCGTATATTTGTCCCATCAAACGATTAAAATGAATATCACTTCTACGATCATAACAACTGCTGACGGGAAATCACTATCCCTGTATGACATATGCCGACTACTATCCAAACGGCAATGGAAGCACGTACTTGAACAATTGCAAGAAGAAGAAATAAATATAGAAAGAATAGAGGCGTATGAATACTCGGAAGCCCGGGGAATCAAACACCTCTTTATACGTTTTAAAGGCGCAAAGGAAGATACACCGTTCTATCTACTTTCTGAGGAAATATTCTCCAAGATGGCTGAATGCATTGTGGAGGAATATTCTTTGAAGACGACCCACCATTAGCTTATCATTCTATCACGACCAATGCTTTTGGAAGCAAAGTGAAATGATATTTGTTCCTAAATTCCTGTAGCAGTTCACGACAAGAGGTTTGAAATTGAGGATGTCTGCAATTTGCCGGATAGGCATAACGTTTTTCAAAGTCCCGATAATTATGATTCTGATTAAAAATCTCAATGGTAGTTGCCAACTGCTGAATAGCCTCCGAAAGCCAACCACCCACACGAACATCCTTTAATTCCACAAAAACAATACTATTCTTATAAAGAATCATTCCATCACAAGTGCTCTCTTTGTCGCCATTCGGACGGTAAATAAGAATATTCTTATCGACAGGTATAAATAGAAGGTCCACCTGATTCATATTCTGAATCGTAGCAATCCACTTATCTGTTCCTTCATCAGTGGTGGTATAAGCAGGACTTTCCCCTTCCGGGTCGCAAATGCCCAAAATCTTATCATGTTTCAAGGATTCACAGCGATACTCCAATGATAAGAAATTTACTTTTGGCATAATTCCTCAATATCTAATAGTTCATTGAACAGATCATTTGTCTCAGCCAAATAATTATTCAAATAATTATTGTCCGAAGGCATATTATCATACGTGGGCAAACGATGTATTGTACCTTTATCTGTAATTTCATAAACAATGACTTGCCCGCCATCTGTTTGTGCAGATAAAGGAACTACTTTATCCAATCGTTCACACAAACTGCTATCTTTCATCTTCCGGATTATACTGTCTGCTTTTATGGCCAAAGAAAGATAATTTATGATGTACGGACTATGAGTGGTCATCACCAACTGGTTATTTCCATTTGCTGCAAAAGACAACAAACTATTCAATACATTACGTTGCGAAGAAGGGAATAAATTCTGCTCCGGTTCCTCCACTACATTCAGCAAATATTTATTTGAAGTATCGGCTGTTTGTTCTATCAATAATTTGCGAATCTCCGGACTCAAGGAATCGTCCTTTAATATTTCATTGATTCTTTTCTGAATACTTTCTTTCTCCTTCAGGCTTTTATCACTTCTCAGCAATTCTTCTTTGCGAGATAGAGAACGGGATAAATAATCCAAAACAATATGCATAGGGGTTACAGACTGCATTCCACTTGAGGCTTCATTCAACCTTACTTTATATTCGTCTGTTTGTATCCAAGATAGCTTATTCAATGGATCATAATGAAATACAACTTGATTAATGGGCAAACTGACATCCGCTTTCAGATTCTTACATGCAGCACTATATACTTCCAGCATAGAAGCCAAAGCCTGCGGAATGCCTTTCACATTTTCCGCATTTTCAATGACACTCAGCAGATTCCTTTCGGCAGGAATATAAATTATTTGTGGACGCAAGTATTCGGAACCCGCAACAGATTTTACTTGCAGCTTTCCTTTCTGATAAACCATTTCAAAAGCTGTACCCCGATAATGCAGATAGGTTTCATCCCGAAAATAGTTATGCAAATTCTGAAAAGAACAATATGTCTTCACAAACCGATTATACTGTACGAGATATTTAATAGAAAAATCTCCTCGAACCAAAGCTTTCTCAATCCATGAAAATGTGGAATATAATTTAGCAATACAACTCTTACCCACTCCCTGCGAACCACATAATAGAGTGATCTTGGGAACAGGCATAAAACCACCATTCTCTGTATATCCTTCTCCAATAGGACCAAAATGCTGTACTTTCAGTGCTTTTATATTCATTTTCTTCAGAATACTTACATATTAGGTAAGCAAAGATAAGAATAAATGCAGACCTAAGGATATAAATCTCTCTTATTTTTTAGAACTGGAAGTAAATAAACGGCTGAATATCACTACTCTTAATCTGAATAACCAGATAGACCAATGCCACCAGCAGGAATGCTTTCCCCAACAAAGGCAATTTCACCACCCCCCCCTGCAACAAGCATTCTGCCAGCTATCCGGAGAGAAATGAAGCAAGTATCCTACTCCCATCAGGGCAAAGACCTTCCAATATCCTTCTATAAGCTGCATAAACACCTCGGGATGGAATGCCGTAAAGATCTGTTTCAGCATAACGATGGATGCTTCAAAAGTACTGTTACGGAAGAAAATCCAGCAGAAACACACGAAGTTGAAGGTGATGAGGACAGCAAAGAACTTGCGGATGCCATGACTGGTTGCCGTCTTTGGTTTGCCCAGCAAATTGCGCCAGAATTTATGCATCGCCAGTGCCACGCCATGAAAACTTCCCCATATCACGAAATTCCAGGAAGCGCCATGCCACAGTCCGCCCAACACCATGGTGAGGAATAGATTGATATAGGTACGAATCTTGCCTTTACGATTACCTCCCAATGAGATATAAAGATAATCGCGCAACCAGGTAGAAAGGGAAATATGCCAGCGATGCCAGAAATCCGTAATGCTATCGGCTTTATAAGGCGAGTTAAAGTTCATAGGGAAACGGAAACCCAGCAACAGGGCAATACCGATAGCCATATCGCTATAGCCCGAGAAGTCGCAATAGATTTGCAACGCATATCCATAAACGCCAAACAGATTCTCCACGCCCGAATAAAGAGCCGGATTATCAAAGATACGCTCTACAAAGTTCACACTGATATAATCGGAAACCACTGCCTTCTTGAACAATCCACTGATAACGAAAAAGACACCGGTGCCAAACATCTCCCGGGAAACGAATAGCAGTTGACGAATCTGGGGAATAAAGTCACGGGCACGCACAATGGGTCCTGCCACCAACTGCGGAAAGAAGGAAACATAAAACACATAGTCCAGCAACCGGGTTAAAGGCTGCAACTGACGGCGGTAGACATCTATGGTATAACTTAAAGACTGGAAAGTAAAGAATGAAATACCTACAGGCAGAAAGATGTCCAACGGCTGGAACTTGCCATCCCACAAGGGAGCCAGCATCTCATAAAAGAAGTTGGTGTATTTAAAGTAACACAACAACCCCAAGTCTACCCCCAGGCTGGTGAGCAACAACAGTTTCCGTTTCCAAGGAGTCCCGGTGCGCTCCATTCGTCCTGCCAACAGAAAATCCGTAACGGTCACCACTCCCAACAGGAAGAAATAAAAACCGCTGCTTTTATAATAGAAATAATAAGAAAACAGAGTTACGAACAGAATGCGTGCCGTGTCCTTTTTCTGCAATAACATATAAATGAGGCTAAAGCCCAAAAACAGAAACAAAAACAAGCCGCTGCTAAATATCATCGGTTGCTTGGCATTATAGGTAAAGACCTCCGCCAGTTTACTCCAATCCAGTTGCCACATATTCATTGTACGCTTTAATCAGTGCCTGATGCAATAAATTACCTTGTAAACGATACCCTTCGGGAGTGAAATGAATGCCATCCGCACGAAGCATATGGTGCTTTGTCCAGTTGCGGCAGGCATCAGTCTTCCCTCCTACTACATTATACATATCCCAAACTGCCATATCATGTTCCTGCGCATATTCCTTTATCATGCGGGCAACCGTTACCGTCCTGGGATTGATGGTACGGGCGCGACGACGTCCCACGTATGCTCCGGGAGGAGTGGTAAGCAGGAAGACCGCATCGGGACAGGCCGTTTTCAGCATAGTCAGAAAATGATCCATCTGTAACTTATGCGCCTGGGGCAGATAACGGCGGCTATGCGCTTCGTTGGTTCCAAAAGAAACAATAATCAAATCGGGTTTCAAGTCTGCTATCTCCTGCACTTTCGCCTCATTGGAGAAAGTAACCGAAGTAGCTCCATTGATGCCCAACATATGATAAACAATACCCGGCTCCCCCGTCTCGCGGGCAAGACCGGAGGTGCGGTATGAAATAGTATCGGGATATACAGCCTCAGCACCGAAATCACTTTCCAGGGAACGACGGGTTACCAAGGGGTAAAGATGTCCGCGTACATGGGAATCGCCTATGTGTACCACCCGTACCGGACCGTTCAGTTCATTCAGCTTCTGCAAGAAGGGCGTGAGGGAATGAGTTTCGTCTTCAATTCGGTTCTCGCCGGGATGTGTAAAGGTAGCCGGAAGCGAGTCGTATACGACAATCAGGCGCATGGAACGGTGCATTTCTTTTGTTTCTCCGGGTATGCGGAGTGGTTCCAACGGGCGGGACAATGCCGGAAGAACATCCTGGGCATAAAGGCACGGAAGCGACAGAAATAGAAATGCCATCGCCATGCCGAATAAACCAAGAAAGCCGTTATTCTTCCTCATACTCTTTCCGTTTTTCGTATTGCTCTTTGCCATACATCAATGTCTCGAACAAAATTCCTGCCAAGTGCTTGCCTCCCTTGAAATTGATATGGGTATAATCCAGATTGGCCATTTTCCGGTCTATCATGTCTACGATACTTCCTTGTCCTCCCATAGCATCATACATATTCCAGAAAGCAATATGGCTATCGGCGGCAATGGACTGTTGATAACGAATCAGATTCTTTACACCGGGCATGGTGCGCAAGTCTCCATTCTCATTCTTTGATTCACGGTCGCCCACACTGACCAATAGAATACCGGCTTCGGGAAAAGCTGTTTTCAAATGGTCTATGACAGTGAGCATTCCTTTTTTATAACCATCATATTTCACTCCGCGCTCTGTTGCTACATTCAGTCCATACTGGATAACAATTAAATCATAGGTACGGAGACGCTGGAAGTCGCGCAACGTCTGCAAAGGAATACTGCGTAAATGCAGTCCGCTACTGCCTCGCACGCTGAAATTATCCACACATATGCCTCGTTTTTCATCCATTGCCACTCCATAGAAAGTAGCGGAATCGGATTGTTCCACACTCCAACGTACCTGCCCTATCCTACCTTCCACAGAAACGGCTTGCATCCTGCCATCGCCCACTTCTTCATGCAGTTCTCCTTCCCCCCTGCCATTCACTGTGGAACGGACGGCAGCAAAACCTTTATTCAGGAAATAGAAAGTAGATACCTCGCAAGTGTCCAGACGGGAAGCATATTTGCTCTGTCCTTTCAACTGCACATAGGCACCTTCACGGGGGAAGAAGTAATGACCGGAAATATCTTGTTGAGTTTTATCGAATCCGATGGAATCATTGGAAGAATGACTGCGCCAGCCTTCGAAACTATGGCGCACCGTGGGGCGATAACCGTTGATAGAAGAAGTAACAGGTACATATCCCACTCCGCAACCACCAAATTCGTTTTGCAGCATTTCGCGCAAATCTGCCGTAAAGATGTCAGCCTCGATGAAGGAATCGCCAAAGTAGGCAATACGCACGGGGCGTTTCATGGTCTTTATCTGTGAAAGGGCTTCGTAGAAATGCTTCATTCCCCGCATGGTAGAGTCTGAATAGTCTTCAATGCAGGTCATACCCGTTTTGCAAGTATCTACAAAAATAGGTTTGACGGGAGGCGGGAGAATGATGGTATCGGAATCACACACTTCTTCTTCCACATCGGGACGGATGTCTGCCAGCAAGTCTACTTTTCGAAGTGGCTTGCCGTCTACGGTCATGGGTGGAAGAAAATACAGCCCCATTAACACGCCTACAACAAGAAGGGTGAGAAGGAAGGTGGCTGATGTATAGTTTTTCATACTGTTTTATTTGTAAATCAGCCGCAAAAGTAGTGATTTTTTAGACGGGGGATGGTATGATGGAGGCTAAAAAAAAAGAAAAAAGATAATGATAACACCCACTGTAGGGGCGGACCCATGTGTCCGCCCGAATGCTTTAAGCTTGTTTGTTTTATGTCATCGGGCAGACACATAGGTCTGCCCCTACAGTGATGTTATCATTAATGGTATGGATTTAAATGGTCTTTTCTATATTCCAAACAAAGGCACGGAGACCTAATTGTTCTGTTTCCTTATCCATTTTGTGCAGAGCATCCAGCAATGGATCTACCTTCGCATCATCTACTATCGTGATGATGGCCGAACACATACTGGGCCAGGCATGACTGCCATAATGCGGTTCACCTTTTACCGAGCCACGTCCCTGTACTTGCTGCCAATAACTGAAGCCACGACAGTTCTGACGATCCAGCAAAGCCATGATGCGCTCATAAAAAGCCTGGTCGAAAGTTATAAATACTGATTTCATTATTTATCTATTTATTTTAAGTATTGTCATTCTGAGCTTTGCGAAGAATCTGTTTACACCAAGTGAATGTACACAGATTCTTCACTAGCGTTCAGAATGACAGAACTATTAATTACTCTTTTTTACTCTTAGTCATTGATTCTTTGTGTGACTGGTAGTAATCGTTCAGTTCACGCGCTGTCTTCATCTTCTTACGACTACGCTTGATGCCCGTACCTGCAAATGAACAGTAAAGTACCGGAACCAGAATCAACGTAAGGATGGTAGACACCGTAAGACCACCGATAACGGATACACCCAACGGACGCCACATTTCAGAACCTTCACCACCACCGATAGCCATAGGCACCATACCGAGGATAGTAGTCAGTGTGGTCATCAATACCGGACGCAAACGGCTACGGCCTGCAGTTACCACCGAATGGATAACGGACATGCCGCGTTCACGACACAGCGTAATGTAGTCAATAAGTACAATACCATTCTTTACTACAATACCAATCAACATGATACCTCCCAGCAAACTCATTACGTTCAACGTTGTTCCCGTGCCATACAGCGCCATCAATACCCCACTGAATGCAAACGGAATGGAGAACATGATAATGAACGGATAAGTCAATGATTCAAACTGCGCCGCCATCACAATAAATACCAAAACGATAATCAAGACTGCCAGCGTACCCAAATCACTAAATGAATCCTGCTGGTCTTCATAAGAACCGGCAACCTGAATACTGATACCACTAGGTAAGTCCATTTTATCAATAATAGCCTTACCGGATGCTACCACGCTACCCAACGGGGCACCGGATATAACGGCAGATACCGTTACGATACGTTCACGGTCTTTACGCTCGATGGTAGGAGGAGCAGAACGTTCCACCACCTTACCTATATCTTTCACACGCACCGCCTTGCCTTCATTGGTATAGATCAGGATATTTTCCAAATCCTCAATGCTGGTACGGAACTGGGGAGCGTAACGCACCTTGATGTCATATTCATCACCATCTTCGCGATAGTAAGAGGACAAAGCACCATTGACGCGGTTACGCAGGTATATAGCTGCCGTAGAAAGATTCAGTCCATGCAATGCCAGTTTCTCACGGTCAAAGTCTACCTGATACTCCAGCTGATAGTCCTGACGGCTGATATTTACTTCGGATACACCGTCCACTTTCAACAAGGCTTCTTTCAAAGAAGCAGCCGCCTTATCTGTTTCATCAAAACTGTAACCATAGATTTCAAAGTCAGCTGTAGCCTGTCCACCCATACCGCCACTGCTACCACCTAGGATTACCTGGGCTTTATCCAGTTCGGGATATGCTTTCAAGTCTTCACGCATACCGTCGCAAACTTCTGCCAGCGTAATGCTACGCTCGCTGGGATTATAAAGGTTCACATTAAAGGAAATGATATGGCTACCATTATCCTGAATAGAAGCCCATGTGTTATCTGAATCGGCCTGTCCCACCGTGTAGTTACATACACGCATCACTCCTTCGTACTTCTTCAGCCATTTATCCGTCAACTCCTGAGCCAATGCCTGTGCACGCTCCACACGGGCACCGATAGGCGACTGGAGTTTCACCGAGATACGGCTGTTATCTTGCGACGGGAAGAACTCTGTACCGATACCCTTCGCGCAAATCAAACT
>Ga0192242_10624_pt1 | contig 10921 bp, 11 predicted proteins | sample Koala_Koa27_J3_FD_131235 | JGI IMG/M metagenome (GOLD analysis project Ga0192242, IMG submission 131235) | Enriched cells from koala feces incubated with labeled cellulose particles, San Francisco Zoo, California, United States - Koala_Koa2-7_J3 ...
GGGAAACAGCGCTTGGAATCATTGTTCCGAGTCCCTGGAAAAATCCCCGTATTACACCGAGAACAGCTACGATGATCAGCGTCGGCGCCAGCACACGCAGAGCAAAGAAACTGAGAGGTGTCTGAAAAACCTTCGTCAGAAACTCCGCGCCGAAAAATATGAACAAACATCCGGCAGTACCGGTGACAAGCGCAATGATCAGCGCTCCCTGAAAGACACGGTACGCGTTCTCCTGCTGATGTTTAGCCATGCGCGCGGACACCATCTTAGACACTGCCATCGGAAGACTGTAGGATGATATCAGGAGTACCATGCTGTATATCTCATAGGCGCAGCTGTAATAGTCATTGCCGTACTCGCCGATAATATTTGTCATGGGGATACGGTAGAGAAGACCGATGACCCGGCTGACGATCGATGCGATCGCCAGAACGGATCCCTGTACCAGAAACGATGTGTCGCTCTTTTTACTACTCATAAATTACCTCTGTTTTTATTTTCCAAAATCTCTTACTGCGCGGAAAATTCCTCTTCGCCGGCATAAAACGTGATATTGTCCTCGTAGGTATCCTGAACGATACATACCCATGTTTTGCCCTGATTCAAGATGATCTCAACCCCGTCGGAATCATAATATCTCGTTGCCGCCGTCTGTGATTCTTTCGACCATGTGACCGGAATCGCCTGACCGTTTGTCACATACCAGCCTGTCCCTGATCCGATCGTCTCCACATCCAGATAACCGGTATCCGTGTTTGCCGTGTACCAGTCGCAGACCTGAATCAGGATATTCTTCACCGTAAGCTGTTCGTCCGTGAGCGCATCGATCTGTTCTGCACTGTTCTGATAGCGCTCATACAGTCCTGTTTCGGCATTATACACGAACCACGGCTTATTGACAAGATATCCCGGCTGGACAACCGCGGCAGCCTCGCCGTCCGTCAGCGTGATCTCATTCTCATCATCCTCGTTGAACTGATAGTGAGACTCATAATCCTCATCATGCTGTGTCTCATAACCCTTGATGCTGATACCTTCCAGTATGCCCTCTCCGGTTGTATATGCGTTGTGCGACGCGTTTTTGGAAGAGTCCCTGAAATACATGGTATTTTCCAGCTGTCCTTCCAGTCCACTCAGATTGTTTACATAGGACTGACTCAGCATATCCACCGCGAGATAGGTCTGTCCGTAATGTCCGTAGATCGCGTCAAATTCGAGTGCCCAGTCAATATAATACAGACGGCAGCTGCGGATGGACATAATTTTTTCTACATTCTGATAATCCTGAAATATCGCCATCAGCCGGGTCTCAGATCCCTCTACCGGCGCTTCATAAATGATATCGGCGGAACCGATGCCATACTGCGGCGTAGCGACCTTTGTATTGCCGATCATAACGGCAAACGGACGCTGCGCAGCCAGATCCGCATCAATCCACTCACCTGTCAGATCACTTCGTGCTTCCCCCTCATGCGAAGTATCTGTTTCCGTTTCAGCTTCTTCTTCCGCGGCCAGATCCTCCACTGCTACAATACCGATTTCCGGCTGTTCATCAGACACAGAGGCAGATAAATCTTCTGTCCCGCAGCCGGAAAAAAGTGCCAGGCACAATCCACCCAGCACGGCAAGAATAGCCAGTTTTTTCATATGTGTTCTTCTCCCTGTTTTCGTATTAACGGTTAATTTCCAATGTTTCCAATATTGTTTTCTGATGTGCTTCCATCAAAGCGGCATCCTCCGGTTCCATATGGTCATATCCCATCAGATGAAGCATGCTGTGTGTGATCAGGAACGCATATTCTCTTTTCCGGCTGTGCCCGTAAGCTTCTGCCTGTTCCCGAACCTTGTCGAGTGAGATGACGATATCACCCAGCATAACCTCGCCGGTATCGGGATTCACGCATCCCTCCCACTGCTCTTCTATCTCCGAAAAATCAGCCGGCGCAGGGTAATCCAGCATGGGAAAAGACAGTACATCCGTCGGCGCGTCAATTCCGCGTGTTTCCCGATTGATCGATTGTATACGGTCATTTCCCACGAGTGTAAGCGCGATCTCCGCTTCAAAGGGAAACTGCTCCGACTCCAGAGAAGCCTCCGCGACCTGCTGCGCCAATTTGCGGTAATGAAAGGAAAAATCCGGCTTTTGTTCACAGAAGATATGCATTGTCATATTATACCGGCCTCCTTGTTTTCTGTGTGCGGCTCTTCTCTCTGGAAGCCTGTCTGTTTTCATATTCCTCATATGCCTTAACGATTTTCTGTACAAGCGGATGCCGTACAACATCCTGGCTGCTCAGACGGCAGAAAGCAATATCATTTACTTTTTTCAGAACCTGCATGGCCACATCAAGTCCGGATTTTGCTCCGGGCGCAAGGTCCTTTTGCGTCGCGTCGCCCGTGACTACCACCTTTGAGCCGAAACCGATTCGCGTAAGAAACATCTTCATCTGTGCCGGCGTCGTATTCTGCGCCTCGTCCAGAATGATAAACGCGTTATCCAGTGTCCGGCCGCGCATATATGCCAGCGGCGCCACCTCGATCAGACCCTTTTCCTGATTTTTCAGAAAGCTTTCCGGACCCATGATCTGGTACAGAGCGTCATAGAGAGGACGCAGGTAGGGATCAACCTTGCTCTGCAGATCTCCCGGAAGAAAACCGAGCTTTTCACCTGCCTCGATCGCCGGTCTGGTCAGAATAATGCGGCCGACTTCCTCGTTTTTAAAAGCGGTGATCGCCATGGCCATCGCCAGATATGTCTTGCCGGTGCCGGCAGGACCGATACCGAATACGATCATCTTTTCACGAATCTGATCCACGTAGTTCTTCTGTCCGAGCGTTTTCGGCTTTACCGCCTTGCCGTCTATCGTATGGCAGATGATCTCACTGTCCGCTTCCAGCAGCGCATGGCGATTATACGAACAGGTATCGATCGCGTAGGAGACATTCTGCTCCGTGATATCATTCCCTCTGGCTGAAAGTGCGACCATCTGATTCAAAACGGAACAGGCGGCATCCACCGCTTCCTGTGTTCCCATCAGTTTCAGATTTCCGTCGCGCACAACGACCGTCACGCCAAGACGTTTTTCAATCAGCTTCAGCCATGCGTCAAACTGTCCGAATACATTCGCCATATGGTCAATCGGAATGTCCACCATCTGCTGTATCAATTCCATCCGGATTCGTTCCTTCCTCAATCTCTGTCGGTGAAATTTCCTCATAAGAATTCTGGGTGACCAGAGCATCCAGCACACCCTGAACGAGAATATTTTTCCCACTATGCTCTATAATAACACTATTTGATAAAATTTGAACCCCATTTTCGGCTAAATTTTCACAATACCGGGTTAAATGCGACTGCGCCAGAGCTTCCGCTTCCTCATCCGTGTATGTACCGGTCTGTATTTCATATGCCAGATACTCTGACTTTACGATCACAAACGGGAGATAAAAGTCTGTACCGATCACCGCCGGACGGTATTTTTCCAGTATGATATAACTCTCCGTCTCCGGTTCGGGAAACAGATTGATCCTGCAGGCATTAAAACAAACCGCAAAGCGGATTTTTTCCTTTCCGGTCAAAACAGTTTTTTCATATTTTTCTGAAAATTCATCCGTATAAGCAAGTTCCGTGCGGATCAGAACATCCGCGTCACTGGAAACATAATTGCGGCCGGAAACCTCGCCTGCGTCATCCCGGATCTCACGTATGCCGGAAACCAGAATATCCCCGGCCTCCACCGTATCCCCGGCAGCGACAAGAGGCGTTCCCCGGCGTACGGTAATTGATTCAACGGTTCCACTGTTTTCCGCGATCAGGCTGGTCGCCGCGTCCGCTTCATCCACCGTCTCTTCTGTACTCCCCTTCATCCGTTCCTGAATCACCAGATACAATCCCGTTCCATCAATTTTTGCCGATACCCATGTCATATCCGTAAATTCATTGCGAAGCATATTCTGAAGCTCCTTACAGTTGATTTCGGATTTCATGGAAGCATAACCGATGCCGTTTTCGCACAGGAAATCCAGAATTGTCTGTGTCGAATAGAAAGAATTTCCTTCGATTTCAACTTTCCAGATAAACCGGGACATAAAAAACAGCAGAAAACAGGCACAAAAAATACCGATGAAAAAAGAAACATGTTTTTTATACTTTTTCACCAGATACGGAATGCCGTTTTGACGGATCACCTGAACCTGCGTACCTGTCTTATCAAGCGGCACAGTAATCAGCGCAAAGGCTTTCCGGCTGATATAAAACCGGTATCCGTCCTGTACCGGCTGCAGATCCCAGAGAACGATATTCATTTTTCCGCAGAGATTTATAAATCTTTCCGGTGAATATCCGGTCAGACAGACATAAAGATACCCCTGAAAAAACTTTATAATTTTAAACACAAAACATCCTCATACACTATCATCATATTGATCTGCGTTATAAACTGATATACCGGATGTTTTCTGTCAGAAAGAGTATTCCAGCTTATCAATTCTCCCTGATATTTTCATATCGTCATTGGTATAGTATTCGATGTTCAGCGCTGTTCCGGATATCTGTATCTGTCCATGCTTTAAAGAAAGGCGAATCTGTGAATCCTCGTAAAGCAGAATTCCCCTGTAGTTTTCTACAGTCATATCACTTCGACCCGTAATTGTTACGATCGAATCGCCGAGAATCAGATCCTTCGGCAGTTTAAAGCCGTCCGTCATACGCTCTGCAATGTTTCTGTTTTTAGATTTCCTCATACTGTATATGTATGAGAGACACGGTTCTGAAAGAACCGCGGACTATTGCAGAGCGTCAAAAAACATTTCGTAAAAATCGTCCTCACCCAGAAGCATGGGCGAATTTTCCCCGCCGCCGTTGGTACTCCGTTTCATTGTGGCTACAAATTCCTCACCGGCCTGAATCAGTTCCATCTCATAGATTTCGTATCCGAGCTCTCGGCATTTTGCGCAGAATGCCGAAAACGGGTCATCAGCCTGACGGGTAGCCAGAAGCTGAGCGCGCAGATCATCATCATGCAGAGCTTTCTTTTGCAGTGTGTCGAGTAATTCCAGTGTATTCATGCGGGACTCCTTTCTGTCATTTTTTATTTATGATATGGTTCGTTTGCGATAATACGGTATGCACGGTAAATCTGCTCCAGCAGAATGACACGCATGAGCTGGTGGGGAAAAGTCATATCGGAAAAACTCAGGCTGAGATCTGCCCGTTTTAAAACCGCGTCAGACAGGCCGAGCGAGCCGCCGATGACAAATCCGATATCACTTTTTCCGTGCAGCCCCAGCAGACGGATCCGGTCAGAGAAGGCGGCGGAATCCAGTTTTATCCCGTCAATGGCGAGTGCGATCAGGTAGGTCCCGTCACGGATCTTCGCCATCAGACGATCACCCTCTCTGTCTTTAATCTGTGCGGTCAGAGCCGGACCGGCGTGATCCGGTGTCTTTTCATCCGCCACCTCGATAATCTTCAGTTTGCAATAACGATTGAGGCGTTTGGCATATTCATCGACAGCCTGACGATAAAAATTTTCTTTTATTTTCCCGACAGTGTATATAGTAATGTTCATTTGTCATATTCCTTACGCAGCCCTGCGCATTCAAACGCAAAATACCACAATGCGCACAACATCGTGGTATTTTGCAATATGGTATCATGGTCAGATCTTCAGTTCTTACACCGGCATGATCGGTTTATTAAACTCACCGTCCACAATACCGGCTACCGCGGTATAAATCGCGGACGCACCGCAGACGATACCCTCAATTCCGGCAATAATACCGACAATATGGGCACCCGTAAAGTTCTCGATCGCCAGCAGCAGAAACAGAAGCATCAGCGTAAAAAACACGATCTGTGTCGCATGGTTGGCTTTCATCGTTCCGATAAACATGAATAATGTAAAGATGCACCACAGCAGCATATAAAATCCGAGAGATATCCCATCAGCAGCCTCTGCCGCGAGAATCGGCGGATTCACCAGTATAATGACCAGCGACCACCAGAACAGACCGTATGAGGTAAACGCGGTGGCTCCGAAGGTATTGCCGGCCTTGAACTCCATCAGTCCGGCAATAAACTGCGCGAGGCCTCCCATCGCCAGTCCCATGGCCAGTATCATGACGGACATCTCGATCACCCCGGCATTGTGCAGATTCAGCAGCACCGTGGTCATCCCGAATCCGAGCAGCCCCAGCGGACCGGCGTTCGCTTCCTTGTGTGTGTTAACTTCAGACATATCTAATCTCCTCTCCCTGTTTTCCTTCCGGCACAAATGTGTCAGCCGGATCTGTGTTCTGCGTATTTTGTAAGATATCATTTTCTTTTCGACAAAATACGACATGTAAACATATTAACATCCGGCTGTCTGTTTTGCAAGGAAAACCGAAAGAAGAAACAAATCACGGAAACAAATCAGTGAATCGCCGTCACTTCATAATCGGCCTCTTCTACCGCCTTCTTCAATACATCATTCGCTACATCTGCGTTCAGCGTCACGACCGCGGTTCCCTTCTCATGGCTGGCCTCAGCCTGCACCACACCTTCCAGTGCCTCCAGTGCATTCTTCACATGCTTTTCGCAGTGCCCGCACATCATGCCCTTAATTTCAATTGTTTTTGTCATGGTTTCTGTCTCCTCCTTCTTATTATGTGTTGTATTTTCATCATCCCATCCGCTGAACATATCTTCAGACAGGCTGACGGATACCGTATGTCTTTTGGGTTTATCCCTGCGTGTGCTGTGCACCTTTACAAAATTCAGACGAAGCGCATTCATCACAACGCAAAAGCTTGATAAACTCATGGCCGCGGCGCCGAACATCGGATTCAGTTTTAATCCGAACAGATAATACCACGCTCCGGCTGCAAGCGGAATGCCGATAATATTATAAAAAAACGCCCAGAAAAGGTTCTCATGGATATTGCGAAGCACCCTCCTGCTGAGCCTGATGGCGGCCGGGACATCGTCGAGATTACTCTTGACCAGCACAACATCCGCCGCGTCCAGAGCGATATCCGTGCCGGCGCCGATGGCAATACCGATATCCGCCCGGGTCAGCGCGGGAGCATCGTTAATGCCGTCGCCCACCATGGCGACCTTCCCGTATTCGGAAAGCCGACGGATCACGCTTTCTTTATCACCCGGCAGGACATCTGCGATGACATGATCTACACCTGCCTGAGCAGCGATGGCCCGGGCTGTACGGATATTATCGCCGGTCAGCATTACACCGCGGATTCCCATACCGTGAAGCTGACGAATCGTCCCGGGAGCCTCCTCCTTCATGACATCCGCCACAGCAATCATTCCGCATACCTCTGCATTTTTCACAAAAAACAGAGGCGTCTTTCCCTTTTCCGCCAGCTGCTGTGCCTTTTGTTTCATATCATCCGGAATCTTCGCGAAGGCTGAAATGTATTTCAGATTGCCGGCATAAAGACGGTTGCCCTGCCATGTTCCGGTCAGTCCGTTTCCGACAACCGCCTGAAAGTCCTCCGCAGCCGATGCGCTCAGGCCGTTTTCTTCTGCGTATTCCACGATGGCCCGGGCAAGCGGATGTTCACTCTTCTGTTCCAGCGCGCAGGCAATCTCAAGAAGCTGCCGTTTCGCGTTTTCACATTTTTCCGAATCCTCATTTTCAGCTCCGCCGGGCTGCATGTCAGCCGCCGGAAGAATATCCGTCACCTTCGGTTTTCCGGTTGTGATCGTTCCGGTCTTATCCATCGCCACAATGTCGATTTTACCCGTCTCCTCCAGGGACAGCGCTGTTTTAAACAGAACTCCGTTTCTGGCGCCGACCCCATTGCCCACCATAATCGCCACCGGCGTGGCGAGGCCAAGTGCACAGGGGCAGCTGATCACAAGTACAGAAACCGCTCTGGCCAGAGAAAATCCAAACGTCTGTCCAACCAGCAGCCAGATTATGAATGTCGCCGCCGCAATCAGAAGAACTGCCGGCACAAAGATGCCGGAGACCCTGTCAGCCACCTTTGCGATCGGCGCTTTTGTCGCCGCCGCGTCGCTGACCATTTGAATGATCTGCGAAAGCATGGTGTCTTCGCCGACACGAACAGCCTCACATTTTAAAAATCCGGACTGGTTCATCGTAGCAGCGGAGACACGGCTGCCCGCTTCCTTATCGACCGGAAGGCTCTCGCCGGTCAGAGCAGCCTCGTCCACCGCACTGATTCCCTCAAGCACCACACCGTCCACGGGAATACTTTCACCCGGCCGGACCGCAAAGACGTCGCCGATACGAACCTGATCGACAGTAACGGTCTCTTCCTTTCCGTTTCTGATGACATGTGCCGTTTTCGGGGCAAGCTGCATTAATCCGCGCAGTGCGTTTGTAGTCTTCCCTTTCGAATAAGCCTCCAGTGTCTTCCCGATGGTAATCAGTGTCAGAATCATGGCCGCCGATTCAAAATAAAACTCATCCATGTAAGTCATTACGGCATTCATATCCATCTTAAGCTGCGCGCCGGTCATGGCAAACAGCGCATAGGTGCTGTACGCGAAGGATGCCGCGGAGCCCATGGCAACCAACGTGTCCATATTCGGTGAACGCCGCAGCAGACTGGAAAAACCATTGATAAAAAACTTCTGATTAATGACCATAATGAGAATGGTAAGCAGCATCTCATAAAGTCCCATGGCGATATGATTGTTTTCCATGGCATCCGGCAGCGGCCAGTTCCACATCATGTGTCCCATTGAGACATACATCAGCGGAATCAGAATCACAACGGAAACAATCAGCCTTTTTAACAGCTTCGGTGTCTCGTGATCTGCCAGAGCCTCCTCATCAAATCCTGCTTTCGTGCCGGCAGACTCATTTCCTTTCAGAGAAGCGCCGTAACCCGCGGCAGTAACTGCCGAGATAATTTCCTGCGGCGATGCGGTTCCTCCCACGCTCATGGAGTTCGTCAGAAGGCTGACTGCTACTTCCGTCACTCCCGGCACCTTCTGTACGGCCTTTTCCACGTGGGCGCTGCAGGCCGCACAGCTCATACCGGTTACTGAATACTGTTCCATAAATCTATACTCCTTTATTATGACTATACGCAATCAGGCAAATCCGAATGGCCGGCATCCGGATTCCTGACGCAAAACGCATATTCATCGCATCAGCTTCTGTATCGTCTTTACCAGTTCATCAATGACCGCGTCATTGCCCGACCGGACATTTTCGACTACACAGCTGCGTATATGATTCCCCAAAAGCTCTTTATTAAAACTGTTTAATGCCGAATTGATCGCAGATACCTGAATCAGGATATCCACACAGTAGGCATCCCGCTCCAGCATGCCTTTCACGCCGCGCACCTGTCCCTCAATGCGGCTCAGGCGGTTCATCAGGCTGCGGTACTCATCCGGAGTCCGCTCTTTTGTCCTGCAGGACGTACAGCAGCTGCAGGTCCCTTCACCGCCAGACTGATTTCCCGATATGTCGAATGATTTATTTTCCATGATGTACTCCTTCTCTGTCAATGACATTCGCCGTGCGGTAGGATCACGATGTCCGCCGTGCGGTCAGTTCGTAAGCCGATGACCCGCTCATTGCTTACGCTTAGTATATACCCTGGCGGGGTATAATGCAAGTAAAAAACAGAGAATCACAACAAACCTGTTATTTGCGTGATTCTCTGTCAAAAACTTATTTTTCTTCCAGCATATCAAGAAGGAGATCTACCGAACCGGAAATACCGTAACTGGCACTGTTGATCGTCATATCATAGTTTTCCGTCTTGCCCCATATTCTTCCCGTAAAATAGCGATAATCATGCAGATGGGATTTGTCAGACTGCAGCAGCATCTTCCGTATCTGTTTTTCTGTCATCTCCGTATGCATGGAGGCCAGACGCTCTACACGTTTTTCAAAAGGCGCCGTTATAAAAATGCTGATATGAGGAATATTCTCATTCGCAAGAACGACGTCCGCATAACGGCCAAGCATAACAAAATTCTCTGACTTAGCAAGATCAAGAATCATCTTGCTCTGTGTAAAATACAGAGCATCCCGACGCGGCAGACCGTGAAATTCAGAAAAATCCTCTCTGATCTGTTTAAAATAAGGCAGGTTATCATTTTCAAACGGCATACCGGCATAAACCGGATTCCCGATATCCGCCCGTTCGTAATAGTTCTCATGTTCCCAGATACTCTTGTTCCCCGCGGACATTCGTTTCATGATCTCCATGAAAATTTTCTTATCATAATAAGCCAGATTTAATTTATTGGCCAGGGCAAATCCGATCTCATGTCCTCCGCTGCCGTATGTTCGCGCAATACAAATGATTTTCTTGTCATTCTCGGAAAATCTCTTATTTAACGCAATGGTATTCAGGCGCGCCCTGGATGTATCGAGAATATCTACACGGGTGTAATGATCTGCCTGCCATTTTGTCAGCTTCGTGATGGCATTATATTCATCCAATACATCATTGCGGCCCTGATTCTGCGCAATCGTTTTACCCATATTTCCGATCAGTGCCAGCTCATCGCGCAGAATATCCGAACCCTTTTGTGCCTCCAGCAGATCAATAATATACTCAATCGCGTGTTCTTTATCTCCATTATAAACTCTTCCGAGTGCGGAGCCGGTAATCGTGTAAGCCTTTTCATCCAGATTATAGATGCGCTCCGCCAGTGCACGCAGATCCAATGTTTTCATTTCTTCCATGGCGGTCACCTCCTACAGGAAAAAGATCAGCATATCGATGATAAACACCGGGATCAGAAAACGTACCGACCAGGACATATATGCCACAAAGGAAGGCATCCTGATACCGTTTTCTTCAGATATGGATTTCACCATAAAGTTCGGCGCGTTTCCGATATAGGTATTGGCTCCCATAAACACGGCACCTGCGGAGATAGCCATCAGCATCTTTACAGGAATCATGCCGACCGTCGTTG
>Ga0192242_10500_pt1 | contig 10736 bp, 9 predicted proteins | sample Koala_Koa27_J3_FD_131235 | JGI IMG/M metagenome (GOLD analysis project Ga0192242, IMG submission 131235) | Enriched cells from koala feces incubated with labeled cellulose particles, San Francisco Zoo, California, United States - Koala_Koa2-7_J3 ...
GTTCTGTGCGATATGTTCCGGTCTCTCATCCCGGATAGTGTCAAGGGCGGCGCCTTTGATCAGCCCCTCATCAAGGGCCTGCTTAAGATCTGCTTCCACCACCGAAGCGCCCCTGCCCGCATTTATGAAATAAGGATGTTTTCTCATCCTGCGGAATGCGTCTATGTTAAAGAGATCGTGATTTCCCTCTGTCAGGCTCATGTGATTTGAGATCACATCCGCCTCCTCATATATATCCTCCGGGGAGTCCGCCAGCTTTACCCCAAAATCTTCCGCGTATGTGGGACTTACATATCTGTCATAGGCCATGACATCCATTCCCAGGGCCTGTGCACGCAGAGCAACCGCTGTCCCGATCTTTCCAAGGCCAAAGATGCCCAGTGTCATATTCTTGATCCTTTTATTAGGCTCCACGATCTGATAATCCCAGTTGTGGTCACGTTCCAGCGCATGCATGTAATGTTTCAGGTTTTTAACCAGTGCAAGCATGACACAGATCGTATGCTCCGCAACGTCAATGGTGCAGTACTCCCCCACAGGGCACACTCCAATATGACGGCGGTTTGCCTCGGCCAGATCCACTTTGTCATAACCGGTTGCATTGATGGATATCACCTTCAGGCCGGGGGCATGGTCCATGGCCTCTGCATCCATCTCAATAAAACCGGTGAGCAGGGCGTCCGCCCCGGAAAGCCTTTCATAAAACTCATCCCGCTTTTCATCCGTGTACTCGTATACTTCCACCTCACACTCCTCCCCCAGCCCGTCCTTTAAGACTTGGGTTTCCAGATCGTGTGTGGGCATTAACAGTTCTGCATAATCTGCAATCAATATCTTCATATCTTCCCTTCCGGCAATCCTGCCTTAACCCATCAGCGTCAGTCCCAGCGCAAATGCCAGACACACCAGGAAGATCACAACCAGCGGTTTCCAGACAGCTTTGACCCACGACATGTAATCAATCTTTGCATATTGCGTACAGGTCATGACCGCAATGGAGGTTGGTGTAAACATCTTGGCAATGCCAAGGGCAAAGTTATAGATGATGATCATTACATAGGGCGGTACTCCTGCAAATGTGCCAAGGGGCACCATAACCGAGATGGTAGCTCCCGCAAGTCCCGTGGAACTGGGGAGAAAGCAGGCAAATATCAGATAGATAACAAATGCCAGGATCACAAAAATCACCACCGGCAGGGAGCCGAGCGTCACTTCTGTTGCATGAAGGATGGTGGATGTGATATTTCCCGAGGTCATGATCACCTGGATGCCGCGTGCCATGGGAACGATCAGTGCTGTTGACACAAGCTCCGCCGCACCTTTGATGATAATGTTGATGATCCTGTCCAGATCATATCCTGCCATAAATCCTGCGATCAGGCACATCACCAGCATAAGGGCTGTCAGTTCCGTAAAGTACCAGTCGCCGAACGCCACCACATTGCTTCCGATCACGGTGCTGATAATGGGAGTTGTGTTGATCCACTCTGCAACGGATGTAAAGAATGTAAAATGTTCGTTGATGGAAGTCCATGGGAACAATGCCAGCAGCATGATCACAAAGGTCATGATAAATACGACCACAAGCCCGGTCATATGCTTCACATTGTTTGATGTGCCGCTGTTTTCCTCAGCGTTTCCAAAAGCTTCCAGATCCTCATTCCGGCGGTAAAACTGCACGGATTTTTCGGGATTGGTCTGAACCTTCTTTGCATAAAGACTGATCAGGGCCGCAACCGTACCTGACAGTACAAAGAAGAGGATCAATCTGGGAATGATACCGTCTCCAAAGGATATTCCCGCAATATCCGAAGCAATGCCCGTGGAAAAGGGGTTGATCGCCGATGCCGCACATCCGATCTGCGTACCAAATACGGAAATCATCACAACCGTGATTGTATCCATACCCATGGCCAGGAATATTGGCAGGAATAAGGATACATAGATGGCGCATTCCTCATATGCCCCCTGGGATGTGCCAAGGAACGACAGGATAAACACCAGAATGGTTATCAGCACATATGGTTTTTCCTGAAATTTCTTTGCCACGGATGTCAGCGCATATCCGATCACACCTGTCTCTTCCATCATCTTCAGGAAACTTCCGAAAAGCATGATGTAAAGGGAAATGGAGATAGCTCCGCTCACGGCTCCATTCCCCACCATGCCCGTGATCGGCGCCGTGATCACATCCCACAGTCCCTGGGGATTGGCGGGCAGTTCCCTGTACGTTCCTGCAATTGCATAACCGGCTTCATCCAGTTCGTATTCTCCGCCAGGTACAAACCAGGTCAGAAGGGCCATCAGCACAATGACTGCAAATATAACAACATACGAATTCAGGCCCTTCTTTTCCTTTTTCTTCTTTTGGGTTCCTCCCATTTTTAATTCACCTTCCTCTTCTTTTTGTTTGCATTTTCCAGTACTGCATTGCGTGATTTTATTTTAGGGGAAATGGGTCCGGAAATACATTGGTCGGACATACAAAGTCACGATCAAAAGAATGTATGAATCACCAACGTGAAAATGTCAAAAAAATGAGACTGTCAAGGCAACAGTCCCATTCTATATACTCATACAAATTCATTCCCCAGGCGGCGCGGATCTGGTATTAAGCCACCACAATAACAGCACCAGCAGCACAATCCTGCCCAGGTCAAATATAACGCTTTGCAGGGTACCCTGTCCGTAAAATACCATCCGCACGGCGGCGTACACCATATAAAGGATCAGAACAATTTTTAAAAGTTTCCATCTGGATTCTCTTTTTATCATACTATCTATAACCTCACCTAAAATAATCGGAACATTTTTGTCAGCAAAATAATGATCGGCAATGCCAGCACCGTCTTCTCTAAGAATATACAGCAGAGATCCTTTAGTTTGACCGGCACCTTTGAGGAGATCAGGATGGATCCGATCTCGGTGATATATATGATCTGGACCAACGACAATGCGCCCAATACAAATCTTGTTTTTAAGCTCCCCACCCCTGCCAGCAGAATGGAGGGCAGGAACATGTCGATAAACCCGATGATGGTTGCAGGCGCCACAGAAAAGGCATCCTCAATCCCAAGTAACTGCAGATAGTATCCAAAGGGAATGGACAGCCATTCAAATACCGGTGTATACGCCTCCACCATGCAGGCAATGGTTCCGAAGGCCATTACAATGGGCGCTGTCTGGAACACGATCCCCATAAATGTATCCAGTCCGCTGACCAGGATCTGTTTCAGACCGGGTCCCTTTGCCGCCTTCTCAACAGCCAGCTTCAATGCCCACTGGTGCATGGTGTATCCTTCCAGTTCTTCCTCCTTCACCTGCTTGCCCACGTCCGGGCAGAACTCCTCCGGATACAGGCAAAGGGGCGGGATCCGGATCATAACGGCCGCGCTCAACACTCCGGTAATTGTGACAATGAGATAAAAGGGAACAAACAGATGATCCACTCCGATCATGGCAGCGATCACCAGGCTGAATGGCAGGGATACGGCGGAAAAGCAGCACGCGATCACAATAGCCTCTCTGGCCGTGTAATATCCACGCTCGTACTGCTTAATGGTGAGGACCGCCCCCACCGTATTGCTCCCCAGCCATGAGGCCAGCAGATCCACCGCCGCCCTTCCCGGCAGGCGGAATACCGGCCTGGTCACCCTGCGCAGCATGGTCCCCACATAGTCCATGATCCCGAAATCCGTCAGCAGCGGAATCAGAAATGCCGCTGCCATAAACCACACGGTAATGGTCTTGAGCAGATTCAACATGGTCCCGCCCGTATCCGGAGAGATCACAACATGAAAGCCAGCTCCAAAGTAAACCATGACCGCAAACACAGCTCCCAGGACACGGCATACATAATAGAACGTATTACAGGAAAAAAGGCTGTTCCAGCGTTCACTTTCCACGATCCAGGCCGGCTTCAGGAACCGTCTGACAGTGGAGCATACTGCCGACAGGACAATGGCTGCTACCACCACAGTGGTGATCACAGGGGCTAACAGCTTTTGCATGAGATCCGTAATGATGCCAATGAGTATGGTCATATTCCCCTGCCACTGGATGGGAAGCAGAAAGATCACTGTTCCCAATACAGACGGGATAAGAAATCTGCATAACTCCTGTAAAGTATACGTTCTGTTGCCTTGGCTCTCCATATCGTTTCTCCTATGTGATGATTCTAAGTGACAATTCTATGTAATGATTCTACGTGATGATTCTATGTTCCGCCCCGCTGAGAGGTCTGATTTTTAAAACCAGTATAATCTGTTGATACTGTTTTTTCTATTGTGTATATCTACAAAATTACAGTTTTGTTTTTATATGAATCACCAATTCATTTTCCGGTCTTTTCTATTTAAGTTTAAATTATCATCTTTGCATGTTCAGGGAACAATGATATAATCTCAGATAAGGCGGTGGATATGATGGGAGATAATTCATTAAAGTATACGTTTCACAATGATTTCAAGGAGGTTTCCATAAGGGATCTTCTCAATACAAAGCAAATGTATTCCTGTGATACGGTCATAACACAACAGGGACTTCAGCGTGTCATAAAAAGCGCAACCGTTATGGATGTGGAGGATATTGACGACTGGCTCCATGAAGGGGATATCCTGATCATAAGCCGTTTTATGCGCACCTGCCTCACTGAAAAGTTCATCAATACCCTGCACCAGAAGCAGATCTCCGGTGTCATCACACATAAGCTGTATGAAGAATATATTACCACGGAACAGAAAAACTTATTGATGAATTATCATATTCCCCTTATATTTATAGAGGACAATGTTCCGTGGCGTGATATGATCGTCCTGATCCAGAATCTGGTCATCAACAATCAGACGCAGTACCTTGTTGAGAACCAGAATTTCCAGAACTCCATCATCAATTACCTGTCCAAAAACTATACCCTCAACAGTCTGTGTGAGATCGTACACAACCTGACACAGATCACCATCGCCATTGCAGATTACAACCTGCGGCTGCAGGACAGCTCAAACGATAATAACTGGAACACGGAACTGTATAACCTGAGGGTCAGCGCCCTGCACCACCGCATTCCCATTGGCGAAAACTTTAACGGCGTTACAATGAACGGCTACAGATACCAGGACACTGCCATTAACGGGGAGTATCAGTATTTTATCATTCCCTCCCATATTTCAAAATTTACCTCCGCATTTTTTATCATTGTAAAATACCGATCCTTTGCGGAGACACTGCCCCCGGAGTTGATCTGCCGGCTGGAGACCATTGAGTCCATCTATTCTCTGAAAAACAGTATTACCGCTGAATTTGAGAAATCAAATTATTATTTTAAAAGTGTTGTTTTTGAAAGTCTCCTGGATATGTCCCACGAAGACCGCGCCCGAAAAAAGCAGATCGGCCTGAGCCTGAACACGGAGCTCAGCGGCAGCTATTACCTGCTTTTGATCAACAGCCGCAAGGACTTAAATATCTTTAACAATGTGGGACTGCTGACCGGATTTATCAATCATTTAAAACATATCAAGTTATACAATAATAAATTCCTGGTCTTTTTATATAAGGAACAATGGGTCATCCTGATCGATGACAAGGTCCCCTCCATCAAGGCCATGGGCGCACAGTTATACGATGCCCTTTCCACCTATTTTAATTCCTCCCATTTCATCATGGGGATCAGTGACCTGCACCATTACTGGGATCTGAGAAGGGCCTTTAATGAAGCTGCTTTTACCATCAATTACGCAAAAAACAAACAGGACAATGTGTGTCTTTTGGTATACGGGGAATTGGGGATCATCAAATTGTTCACCGACAGCAACGGCAATATCAATGACGCCTACCTCAATGAACTGTATCAATCCTATTTAAAACCCATTGTGGATTACGACAAAAAGCATTCCTCGGACCTGTATCTTACCCTGGAATACTTTTTCTCCAATGAGCTTTCCTATAAAATAACAAGCGAAAAGCTATTCATCCATGTCAACACCCTCCATGCCAGGATCGCAAAAATAGAGAACCTGATCCATGTCAGCTTCTCTAATCTTGACAGTATTATTGGGCTTCGCCTTACAATCCTGCTAAATCAGTTTGATTATTTTTCCCATTATAGATAGGAGACATTATAATGACGAGTATGTACGAAGAAGGATTAAAATTACTTGATGAGAAGTTTGGTAACGGAAAAGATAATCTTATTTCCCTTGCAACGATCGCCCGGGAATCGGGTACTAACGGAAAGCCTCGCCCGGCTGTCCGGTGTGTGGATGCCTATTATGAAGACTGCACATTTTATATTGTTACATATGGAAAATCAAATAAAATGTTGCAAATAGAACAAAATGCCGAGGTTGCGGTTGCGCTCTCCTCGGAGATGTTTACTGCTATGGGAGTAGGGGAAAGCCTTGGTTGGGTACTTGACCCCCAAAATGCAGAAATAAGAACAAAACTTCGTACAGCTTTTGCTAACTGGTACGATATGGCGAACAATGAAAAGGATGAAAATTGCTGTATTTTAGCAATTCATCTCACAAGGGGAACCTTAAATATTAACCATTGGGAAAAACTATATCACTTGGATTTTGTAAATAAGACAGATAGGGAAGATGGAGGGATTATCTAAAAAGCCTTTCAAGTTTGGTCATGCTGGCAATAAAAAGACACATATCATTCCGCACAGATATCCCTGGAATGGTATGTGTTTTTGTTACTAAGCATTTATGTGTACTCTCGGAATCTCCTGGTACTCAGATTTGTGAGATGATTTTTTGTCAGTTGTGCACCAATTTATGAAGGGTACACGGCGTGTACGTTGATTAAATTTGTGTGCGACTGGCGGAAAATCAGCCGCAAAGATGGGTGCCGAGGAGACTCCGAGAGTACACTTATTAATCATTACGTCCCAAGCAGCACCGCCGCCGCCTTCCTGTTATCAGAAGGCACCCAGCACAGACAGCCTTGTTCCACAGTGACTGCCTCATCCGTATCCGAATACATATCCTGTACAGTCTCCGGGCACCCTTGGGGCAGGTCTATGCTGATCCGTTCCGGCAGGCTGCCGTCAAATGTGTGAAGGATAACACAGGCCTGCCCTCCGTCCCTTCCCACGCGCACCACTGCCTGCCATCCCTTTGGATGGCGGATGCTGCCTACGGCAGGTCCGAAGCGGTACGACTGGCCATGCTTGATGATGGGCACCAGCTTTTTGTAAAACTTCATTCCGCGGTCAATGACTTCCCACTGGCTTTCCGTCAGCCTTGTCACATCTCCGGACAGGCATAATCTCCCTAAAAATGTACTTACAATGGAGTACGCGATCCGTTTCCCGGAATCCTGTTCCCGGATCACGGCCCAGATCTGGCTCTGTCTTGGCAGGATCGCCCGGTGGAGGTTGGCTGCGATAATGGGGATCTCCTCACATTCATGGGCATCGGAAAAGGATGCCATGCTGGTACTTGCCATGAAGCGCGGTTCCAGCCTGTGTCCGCCGGACGCACAGTTTTCCAGAACAATGCCGGGGATCTCCCTTTTGATCTTATCCAGAAACTCATAGGTTTTTTCCACATTTTTCCGCAGGCCTTCCCCGATGGACTCTGAGCCGTCACAGCCCATTCCTATGGTGTCATTGTAGTCGATCTTCATATACTCAAACCCATATCTTTTAAGCATTCCGATCACCCGTTCGCTCAGGTACTCCTCCACCCACGGATCGTTCATGTCCCAGAACCTGCGCCTGGTGGTGGTCAGCACTTTGCCGTCCAGGTGAAGGAGGTGTTCTTCCATCTGGTAGGCCATGGACGCCTTTCCCACATTTTCAATCTCAAACCAGATTCCCGGCTTCAGCCCTGCCTCCTTGATCGCCTTCACGGTCTGTTCCAGCCCTCCCGGAAACAGTGTCTTTGAAATATTGTAATCCCCCATGCTGATATCCCAGGGAATACCGTCCTCCTTGTACCACCCGCAATCGATCACAAAATAGGTAAAGCCCTTTTCCCTGACTGTTTGCAATATCTCCACAATGTTCTCATGGGACGGACATCCCCATGTGGTGCAGTATTCGTTAAATACCATGGGAAGTTCCTGTTCAATTCCGGGCCCATTGTCCGCCGCCTTCTGTCCTGCCTCCGTCAGCCGTCCGGTGAGGATGTCGATGGAGTCCGTGTTACATACGGTGACAATTGATTCCGGCGTTGTAAAATGTCCGCCCGGGCCAACCTGTTTCATCCAATGCCCAAACTCCCGATCCGCAAGTCCGCCGCTGACTGCAATATTCTCATCAATGCGGTAAACCTCCATCTGCCAGGATGAGCCATGCGCCAGCTGAACGCCCCAGAACACATGGTTTTTCCTGTCCTCCATGGCCAGAAACGGAAAATAGTGGTTGACCGGAAGGGATCCCACCTGACCAAACCGCTCACACCGGACCGACTCCATGTTCCATGACGTATCCAGCTGCAGTTCCTCCATGGATTGGGTGAGGAGGGTTCCCTCCTGGCTCCACCGGCTCATCAGGCGGTGTACCTGAATCTGATCGTGGCAATCTCCCTCCAGATACGGCGAGATACCGGTCAGGGAAAAACTGGAGATCATCTCCAGCAAAATGGTTTCCCGGCTTTCATTGGTCAGCTCATTCCACATCCTGACCCAGGGCATGCCCTGTTCCCAGTGCAGAAAATGCCTGATCCCGCAGCCCCGGTCATCCCTCAGATGCGTAATGATGGTCAGGCCATCCCTCTCCTCCACCGTTTCCTGGCTTTTATAATGAAGCTGGTCCACGCTCCCGCCATTGCGCAGCGTATTGCCCGGCGCATATGCTCCGTTGTAGACGTCTCCGGCCAGCTTAAGCTGCACCATACCGTCCAGCTTTGCCTTCTTCTTTCTGTAGGCCGGGACCGGCATATGGGTTGGATACAGCTCCAGGCCCGCGTGCTGATCTTCATCCAGCAGATAACGCGCCGTCATGTCTCCCAGTGTGTATTCTTTTAATATTGTATCCATTCTGATATCCTCCTGATGGAAAATGCTCCTGATAGGAAATGCTCCTGACGCGGCGCACTCATCCCTTAACGGCGCCCACGGTCATTCCTTTGATAAAATACTTTTGCAGACACATGAACAGGACTGCAATGGGCAGCACCGACAGTACGATCGCGGCCATGGCCGTTGTATAATCGCTGGTCTGGGCGGAAAACAGGGACTGGATCGCCACGGTAAGGGTTTTCAGCTGTTTTTTGCTCACATAAAGACTGGCCAGCAGGTAATCGTTCCAGATCTGAAAGGCCTGCATGATGATCAGCGTTGCCATGGCGGGCTTCAGCAGGGGAAGCACGATTGAAAAATACGTTTTAAACACAGAACACCCGTCAATCCTGGCCGCTTCCTCCAGTTCCACCGGAACCGTGGACATAAAACTGTTCATGAGGAATACGCCAAAGGAAATGCCCGTTGCCACATACATGAAAATAATGCCGAATCTTGTGTTGGTCAAATGCATTTTAAAACCAATGGTATAGATGGGAAGGAACAATGCCTGGTAGGGTATCAGGATTCCTACAATAAAATATATGTAGCAGAATTTAAAGAACCTGTGCTTGCAGCGCGCAATGGCCCACGCCGTTATGCCGCACAGCATGGCAAGCACGAATACGCTGACCGCCGTATAGATAAAGGTGTTGATGTAGGTAGTTCCCATATTCAGCTTATCGATGGCTTTCACATAATTATCCAGCTGAAATGACTGCGGAAGCGACAGTGGGCTGTTGATATACAGCTCCTTCTTTGTCTTAAAAGAGTAATTGACAATGATAAACAGGGGGGCCAGGAAAAGAGCCGCCAGCATGGTCATGAGCACCTGGACCACAGCGGTTGTTTTGGTATAGGGCTGGCGGATCTTTTCTTCCTTTTCCGTTCTGTCCTTTTTCAATCCTTTCATCACGCCTGAACCTCCTTACTTTTAAGTCCCTTCACCTGGATCAGGGCCACCAAAAGCAGGGCCACCACCAGGGTAACTGTCATTGCGGAACCGTATCCATACTGCCTGCCGTTGATGGCCGTGGTATAAGTCTGGTAGATCACGGATGTGGACGCCCGCCCCGGACCTCCCTTGGTGGATGATACCAGCAGGTCATATACCTTCAGGGAGCCGGTGGTAATGCCCACCACACAGATGGTAATGGCGGGTGCCAGCATGGGGATGGTTACGTTAAAAAACCGTTTTACTGCTCCGGCTCCGTCCACCTTGGCGGCCTCATACAGATCGGAGGGCACAGACTGGAGACCGGCCAGATAGATCAACATCCAGTATCCGATCCATTGCCAGTTGTTGGCGATCAAAAGCCCCCAGAGAACGGTTTTTCCACTGCCGAACAGCATAAAATTAAAATTGGTTCCCAGCCAGTCATTCACAGCCGGAAGCACGTTGGAAAACATTTTAAGCCACACAAAGCCCACGATCACGGCACTGATGAGACAGGGAATAAAAAAGGCTGCCCTGTATATTTTCTTGCAGCGGATCCCGCTGTCCAGGGCCACTGCAAACAGCAGGGCTGCAGCATTCTGGATCAGAGTGTTCCCTATGGTGAATTTAATGGTAAACCACCATGCGCTTCGGAAATTATCATCCTTAAACAGGTCCATATAGTTCCTGAATCCTACAAATACCTTTTCCGGTGAGATTCCGTCCCAGCTTGTCACCGAACATCCGGACGCTGTTAACTGTGTTCTGGATCTGCTGACCTCCGACAAGG
>Ga0192242_10470_pt3 | contig 10590 bp, 8 predicted proteins | sample Koala_Koa27_J3_FD_131235 | JGI IMG/M metagenome (GOLD analysis project Ga0192242, IMG submission 131235) | Enriched cells from koala feces incubated with labeled cellulose particles, San Francisco Zoo, California, United States - Koala_Koa2-7_J3 ...
GGTGACGACGTCGATGATGTCGATGTCCGGGTCGTCGATAAGATCCTGCCAGCATTTCGCGTGGGACTTGAAGCCGAGCCGCGCCGCCGCTTCCTTGGCGGTCGCTTCGGAAAGGTCGGCAATCTTGTACCGGACCGGCAGTCCCGGCGCCGGCCAGAAAAACATGGGCATGGTTGCGTAGGCGAGTGAATGGGCCTTGGCCATGAAACCGGCGCCAATCATGCCGATTTTGTATTCCTTCATGGAACGCTCCTGTCAAGAAATTTGGTTTGGTGTCCCCAGTCCGAAAAGCGCATGACGCCTTCGGTATGGAGAGAATTGGATAAATAAGAATCTACAAGTAAACACGCTTATCAAAGGAGCAGACGCGAGTGGCTACTTCGCTGCTTCCACCAGCCAGTCCGGCGCATCCTTGTGGTAGACCTGCCTGTAGGCTTCGAGGATGTTATCCTTCACAACCGGGAGCGCCGGCACGGCGACATACGGCGGGCAGTCCTTGCCGAGGAGGGCGTAGGCGGCGAGGGTCGCTTCGGCCTGGCCCTGGTCATAGGGGAGTTGCGCGCCGAGGCCCTTCACGAGGCCGCCCTGGGCGATGATGCGGGCGACGTTGTCGCCGAGGTCGATGGTGGTGACGACAATGTCTTCCCGGCCCATCGCGATGGCGGACGAGACAACCGCTTCGGCCGGGACGTCCCAGTTGGCGAAGATGCCGTTCAGTTCCGGCGACCGGACAAAAATGGCGTCGGCGATGTCCGCGACCTTGTTCGGATCGTCGAAGCCGCCCCGGTCGATAATTTTGATGTCCGGGTACTTTTCCTTGATGGTCTTTTCAAAGGCCTGGACGCGCTGGTTCGTGACGAAATAGGTGGCGTCGTGGTAAATCACGCCGATGTTCCCTTTGCCGCCAAGGGCGTCCGCCATGATGTCGGCGGCGACGACGCCGTTCCCGTAGTTGTCGGCGGAGACGATGGACATGTAATCCTTGCCGTGTTCGAGGTCGGTCGGGCAATTGTCCATAAAGATGATTTTGACGCCGGAGTCGGCCGCCCGCTTGAAGGCAGGCGCGGTGGAGATCGGGTCGACGGGGATACTGATAAGGATGTCAGGCCGGAGGGCGAGGACACTCTCAATGTCCGAGACCTGCTGTTCGACCTTGAAGTTGGCGTCGGTGACGGCCAGGATGCGGATGTTCAGTTTTTCGAACGCGTCCCGGAGCCCTTCCTGCTGGGCCCGGCTCCAGTCGTCGCCGGAGTAGTGGAAGCAGATTGCCGCTGTGTAATTACCGGCGCGGACCTTGGCGATTTCTTCGTCGGTGAGTTTAAGCGTTCTGGCGCTGGTGGCTTTTTCACCTTTCGGGCCGGTCGACATGATTTCCGGTTCGCCGGCGGCGGCGCTTGTTGTGACCGCCAGGAACGCCGAGAACAACAACGCGATCATGAATTTCGCTGACATAAAAAACTCCTCGAGAATTGAGTGATTGGATAAAAAAACGACATTGCCGAAGACCGTCAGGACAACTTGCCCTTGAGGTACGAATGGGCGAGAGCCGCGCCTTCCTCGGGCGTTCCGGGGAACCCGTCGATTTCGACCGTGTAGTCAATGTGACGGCCTGTTCCCGCCAGCATGGCGAGGATGGCGTCGAAGTCGATTTCACCGTGGCCGGGCGGGAAGGGCTGGCCGCCCTTGATGTCCTTCAGGTGGATGTAGTGGATACGGTCCAGGTACTTTTTCACCACCGCCACCGGGTCGCCGCCGCCCAGGAGGACGTGGCCGCAGTCCGGGCAGATGTCGATGGACGTCATCGCCATTACCTTGTCCAGTTGATCCGGCGACTGCACCGCGCTCCCCATGTGCGGGTGGATGCTGGCGATTATTCCGTGGTCGGCCGCCATCTTTTTGACAGCGTCGAGGCCGCTCGCCACCATCCGGTAGTCCTGCTCCCGGATGCCGTCGTGACGGATGGCGCCGCCGCCGACGCAGAGGTGCTTGGCGCCGATTTCCTGTGAGAGCTTCAGGACGCGGTTGACCTTCGCCAGCTCTTCCGCCAGGGCGTCTTCAAAGATGAAATTCAACCCGGTGTAGACGCCGAGGACCCGGAGCCGGTTCGCCGCCAGGAGAGCCCGGAGTTCGCCCATCCGCCCTTCGTAGGCGATGAGGTTGCCTTCAAACAATTCCACATACTCGAAGCCCGCCCCGGCGATGGCGGGGAACGTCACCGTCTCCGGTCCGGTTGAAATGTAGTAGGAGTCGACAATCGAGGTGACGCCGCCGCCGCCGCCGTAGATCGAGCCCCACGCGTTCGTCATGAAACCGACTTTCATTTTGCTTGTCCTTTCGTGCCCGCTGTTGAAATGAATTCGAGGTGTGCACACCACGGCTTTCAATGCAACGGGCGTGCCATTCTTCCAGCAGCGCTGCGGACGCGTCGGTTTTCGCCGAAATGGAGCTTGTTTAAAAACGCGCCAATATCCCGGTAAAAGCCGTCATATCGGGCTGATTTTATGGTTCCATCAATCACGGAAAAATGGTGGCGGCTTTTGAACGGGTCGGAAGTCCGAGGCGGCGAGACGAGGTGTGCAAATAATTCACAGTGTGCATGCACTGTGAAAAATGGTTACAGTGGCGCCGGCACATCCCGGGCAACCGGCGAGGAGGGAAATTCAAGCACGAACTGGCAGCCTTGCCGGGCGAGGTTACTCACGGAAATGACGCCCCCCTGTTCCCTTACCAGGTTGTAGACGATGGACAGGCCGAGCCCTTGGTTGTGGCTTCCCGCCCCGACCTTGTCCGACACGAACGGGAGGAAAATGTCGTCGATGTGCGCGAGGCGGATGCCCGGCCCGTCGTCCGACACCGTGATACGCACTTTCGTCTGTTCGAACTCAACCACCTCCGACGCCTCAATCCGGATATGCCCGCCCGTTTCCCGCAATGCGTCGATGGAATTCCGCAGGAGGTTCAGGAAAACCTGGCGCATTTCGTTGTGGTCGGCGTCGATCCAGAGCGGCTTGTCGCCGCCGTGGAAGGTGAAGTCGATATTCAGGTCGCGGACGTGGAAGCCGAGAAGATCGAGGATTTCCCGGATGAGGTTCCGCACGTCCATCGTCCTCACCGGCTTGTCACGGCGGCCGGAGAAGAGGACGAGGTTGTCGACGATGTGCTGGATGCGTTCCGCTTCCTGCTCGACCTTGCCGAGGAGTTCCGCCGCTTTCGGATCGGTGTTGGTGAGGCGGAGGTAACTGATGAGGTTCGTCATAATCTCGAGGGGATTGTTGACCTCGTGGGCGACGCCTGCGGCGAGAAGGCCGATGTTCTTGAGGTTTTCCGTCACCATCGCCCGCTGGCGAAGGTGTTCGGCGTCGGAGACGTCGTCAATCGTCAGGAGATGGCCGACGATGCGGTCGCTGTCCCGGATGACGCGGAGCTTGAAGTCGGCGATTTTCCGCCGGTCGTCCTCATTGCAAATTATGCTGTGGGCGTTGAAGTCCTCGTTCCTGGCGACGGCGGCCATGACCACCTCGTGGAGGCGGGCGTTGTTGACGCCGAGGATGTCCTCGAGGGACCGGTTCGTTACGGTGTCACTCGGCGAACAAAAAAGCCGCTGCGCCGCGTGGTTCAGGAACCGGACGCGCCGGTCGAGGTCGAGAACGAGGACGCACATCGGGACGTCACTGAGGGCGGCGTCGATGTAATGCATCAGTTCGTAAAACTCCGGACGCGACACAATCTCGCCCGTCGACATCTTGTCGAAACAGAGCCGGATAATGTACAGGCGGTTCAAATTCTCGACCCGGTCCGTCAGGATGATATGCCGCTCCCGCATGACGCTAATCCGGTCGGCCTGGAGGAGGAGGTCCTCCACCTCGTTCCCGGTCCAGAGGACGGACATGCGGTTCTCGCCGATGCGGCGGCGGAAAAACGCCAGCAGGTGACTTTTCCGCCTGTCGGACAATCGTTCCAGCGTCTGGTCGACAATGAGAAGGCGCGGGTTCCGTCGGAGCCGGTTGAGAACTTCTATGAATGCGTAGTCCGAATAGGGCAGGTCGTAGACCATGGCCCGGGCGTCGATTTCGAATCCTTCGGCGTCGAGCCATTCCTGGATTTCGGCGGTGAGGGACTTTCGGGTGAACAGGCCGGACGCGCTCCACTTTCCGCCGAGGGCGAGGTTTTCCGCCACCGTCATGCCGACCTGGAGCATGGGTTGGCCGCCGGTGTATTCGACCCCGAGCGCCTGAATCTCCCGCGCCGAACACTTCGTCACATCCCTCCCGGCAATGTGAATGGTCCCCTCGCTTACCGGCAGATAGCCAACGATGGTCTGGCAGAGGAGGCTGATTTCGTCCTGCTGACGGTTCATGAGGCCGTGGACTTCGCCCGCTTCCACCGTGAGGTCGACGCGGTCAAGCACCTGGCGGCCGTTGACGTGGGCGGAGAGGCCGGTGAGGACGAGGGTGGCGGGCGGGGTGGCGTCGCCGGCGCCGGCGCGGTCAGATTCCATAACGGGCCATCTTGTTGTAGAGGGTTCGTCGGCTGATGCCGAGTTTTTCAGCGGCGAGGCTTTTGTTGCCGCCGACTTCTTCGAGGGTTTTGGCGATGATGTCCTTTTCCGCCACGTCGAGGCGGCCGGAGACAGATGTCGCCACCCGGCCGAGCGCGTGCGGCAGCGCGTCGTCGTCCACCACGTCCCCGGTCGTCGTCGCGACGGCGGTCTGGATGACGCCCCGGAGTTCCCGAACATTGCCGGGCCATGGGTGGGCGCGGACGCGTTCCCAGGCTTTCTGGGAAAGTCGTTTCGGCTTCCCGGGCGGCGAGAATTCGGCCAGGTACATTTCGGCGAGAAGCTGGATGTCGCAGGGCCGTTCGCGGAGCGGCGGCAGGACGAGGTGGGCGGCGCTGAGCCTGAACAGGAGGTCCCGACGGAACTCACCCTTTTCCGCCATTTCCTCGAGGTTCTTGTTTGTCGATGCGATGATGCGGATGTCGACCTTGATGTCCCGCGTCCCGGCCAGGCGGCGGAGTTCGCCGTTTTCCAGCACCCGAAGGAGCTTCGCCTGGATGGCGTGGGACATGTCGCCGACTTCGTCGAGGTGGATTGAGCCGTTGTCCGCCTGTTCGAACAGGCCGGCGTGCTGGTCGACCGCGCCCGTGAAAGCGCCTTTCTCGTGGCCGAACAGTTCGTTGTCGACAAGGGATTCCGAAAAGACGGAACAGTTGACCCGGACAAACGGCCGATCCCGCCGTGGCGACGACTGGTGGATGTACTCGGTCAAGAGTTCCTTGCCGGTGCCGCTTTCGCCGGTGATGAGGATGGGGATGTTTGTCGAAGCGAGGCGGACGGCCTTGGCGATGATGCCGAGGGTGGCCGGGTCCCTGCTCCGGAGCGGGCAGCCGTCGGGCGGTTCCTGGAGGGGAACGGAGGCGGCGTTCCGGTTGGCGAGGGCGGTCTCGAGGGCGGTAATGAGTTTGTCCGTCTTTATCGGCTTCGGGAGAAAATCCACCGCGCCGAGTTTGACCGCCTTGACGGCGGCCTCGAAGGTGCCGAAGGCGGTAATCATGATGACCGGGAGGGTGGCGTCGTTGTCCATCAGGGTGGCGAGGACGTCGAGGCCGCTTTCGTAGGTGAGGGAGAGGTCGAGGAGGACGGCGTCGATTTTTTTCGAGCGGACGACGTCGACGGCCTGCGCGCCGGTTTCGGCCCAGTGGCATTGATACTGATAGTATCCGAGGATAAGCGCGAGGCTGTCGTAGACATCCTTGTTGTCGTCGACAATGAGAATACCCTTATGCATAGAGCTCCCGTCATAGCGATCCACGCCGGTAGGAGGAACACCGTTACTCTATAGTTGACCGGAGGTGAAGTCAAGTGGAGGCCGACGGCCTGGTTCCACAACGGGCTTGCCGTGCCGTCGCCCGTCCGGTCGTTCGTGAGTGGACGTACCGGAGAGCGTCCACGGCGGCGACGCAGGGACGGTGAAAGGGTCGCGTCTGGAAAAAGTGTGCAAAAGTTGGCAATAAAACATCAAAAAAGCATCAATGAATCATGAAATATAAAATAATTTGCAAAATTACCATGAAAAAAGGCAATAATTCTTGACAACGGAATTTTATAGAATAGTATGACGACAGGTGAAGCACGTCACTTTGAGTCTAAATCGTATCCCTTTCCTCTGATTTCATCACATAGCCACCGCCTCTACCTTGCAATACTTAGTCGCATTACGGTCAATTATCTACTCGTTTTGCGTTACGTTGGTATGGTCTCGACAACGAATCGCCTCTCGGCAAACGTGTATTGTTCGTCGTGTCTGCTTGTCCGATGGAGCAAGTTGGACACGGGCGTGAATTTCCTTGGGATGTAGTCGGTTTTCTCGTGATAAAGAGGGGATATTCCATGACTATCAGTGACGTCATTATGTGGGCAATGGCCATTGGCGCCGTGATTGGCGGCCTCGACCGGATTTTCGGCAACAAGCTTGGCCTTGGCGAAAAGTTCGAGGAAGGCTTCAACTCCATGGGGCCGCTCGCCCTTGGCATGGTCGGTATCGTTTGCCTGGCGCCGGTTATCGCCCGCTATCTCGGCCCGATTATCATTCCCGGCCTCACCGCCATCGGCGCCGACCCGGCCATCTTCGGGTCAATCCTCCCGAACGACACCGGCGGCTACCCCCTCGCCATGGAACTCGCCATCAACCACGAAGCCGGCCTTTTCTCCGGCCTCATCGTCGCGTCCATGCTCGGCTGCACCATCGTCTTCTCAATCCCCGTCGGCCTTGGCCTGATTGAAAAACGCGACCAGCCGTACTTCGCGAAGGGCCTCCTCATTGGCCTTATCACGGTTCCCGTCGGGTCGATTATCGGCGGCATGCTGGCGTCCTACGACATGGGCATGGTTCTCGTCAACTCGATTCCCGTTATTGCCATCTCCATCCTCCTGGCGCTCGGGTTGAAATTTATCCCGACCGGCATGATTAAGGGCTGCATCCTCTTTGGCAAGTTCATCGTCGTCGTCATCACAATCGGCCTCGCGGCGGCGGCGTTCGAAAGCATGACCGGCACCGTCATCATCCCGGGGATGTCGCCCATCAGTGAAGGCCTCGAAATCATCGGCGCTATCGGCGTCGTCCTCCTCGGTACCTTCCCGGTCCTGTCCATCATCACGAAAGTTCTCGACAAGCCGCTTGGCGCCATCGGCGCGAAACTCGGTATGGACTCCGTCTCCACGGCCGGCATCGTCTTCACCCTCGCGAATTCGATTCCCGTCTACAAAATGATGAAGGACATGAACCCGCGCGGCAAAATCATCAATACCGCCTGGCTCGTCCCCGCCACCGCCGCCCTCGGCGACCACCTCGGCTTCACCGCCGGCGTCTGGCCGGCCGCCATCAGCGCGGTCGTCATTTCGAAATTGATTGCCGGCGTTCTCGCCATCATCCTGGCAATGGCCCTGACAAAGTCCACCGACTACGAGGATCAGCAAAGCGAAGCCATCGCCCGGGCGGAAAATGCCAAGGCAACGGCCGCGACCGCGTGATTACTTCATAGAAAATCTTCCTTAATAAAACTGTTTGCACACAGCCAACCGGCGGGAGAACAACATGGCAAAACAATACTATCTCGGTCTCGACCAGGGCACCACCGGCACCACCGCGCTCATTCTGGACGAGGAATGGAAGGTCGTCGCCCGGGGCTACAAGGAACACACGCAGATTTACCCGAAGCCGGGCTGGGTCGAACACGACCCGATGGAAATCTGGAATTCGATCCTCGACACCGTGGAAGCGGCGTCCAAGGAAGCCGGCATCGAAATCAAGGACCTCTGCTGCATCGGCCTCGACAACCAGGGCGAGACCTGCATGGTGTGGGACCGAACCAGCGGCCAGCCCGTCTACAACGCCATTGTCTGGCAGGACCGGCGGACCGCCCGCGACGCCGACGCCCTGGCGGAAAAAGCCGGCGACCTTATTCGTGAACGCACCGGCCTCGTCATCGACGCATACTTCAGCGCCACAAAAATCAAGTGGATTCTCGACAACGTCCCCGGCGCAATGAAGCGGGCGAAGGCGGGCGAATTGATCGCGGGCACTCTGGACAGTTGGATGATCTGGAAGCTGACCCACGGGAAAACCCATGCGACAGACTATTCCACCGCCTCACGGACAATGCTCCTCAATCTTAAAACCGGCCAGTGGGACGACGAGATCCTCGCGGCAATCGGCATCCCGAAAAGCATCCTCCCGGAGATCATGGACAGCGCCACCATCTTCGGCCACACGGACCCCCTTGATTTCTTCGGCGCCAACATCCCGATATCCGGCTCCCTCGTCGACCAGCAGGCGGCGCTGTTCGGCCAGGCCTGTTACCTTCCGGGCACGGTGAAAACGACCTACGGCACCGGCTGTTTCATGCTCATGAACACCGGCGACAAACCGGTCTATTCCAAAAACGGCCTCCTCACCACCGTCGGCTGGGGTCTCGACAAGAAGATGACCTTCGCCCTCGACGGCGGCATCTACATCGCCGGCGCCGCGATTCAGTGGCTCAGGGACAAACTGAACATCATCACGAACTCAGCCGAAAGCGAAGCCATGGCGACCAAGGTTCAGGACACCGGCGGCATGTTCTTTGTCCCCGCCTTCGCCGGTTTGGCCGCGCCGCACTGGGACCAATACGCCCGCGGGACCATGGTCGGCATCACCGGCGGAACGTCCAAGGAACAGATTGTCCGCGCCACCCTGGAAAGCGTCGCCTACCAGGTCAAGGACAACCTCGACGTCATGATCAAGGACTCCGGCATCGACATCAAGTTCATGCGCGTCGACGGCGGCATGGTCCAGAACGCCTTCCTCATGCAGTTCCAGGCCGACATCCTCGGCATTCCCGTCGATGTGCCGCAGATCACCGAAACGACCGCCCTCGGCGCCGCCTACATGGCCGCCCTCGGGACCGGCGTCTACAAGAGTCTGGACGAACTGACGTCGAAGTGGAAGCTCTACTGCCGCTACGAACCGAAGATGAGCGAGGACCAGCGCGAGAGCCTGCTCCACGACTGGCGCCGGGCGGTGGAACGGTCAAAGGCGTGGGAGGAAAACTAACCCGTTCGGAGTTCCAGCCACGGCTGTAACAAATGTGGACACAGGTCGTTCCCGGCGCTACGGGAACGACCTTTTTCACCAGTGGGACAGGTCGCGGGAAAATGTCGGGAAAGCTTTCTCCTCCCCACAAATAACCGTATACTACCGTTGTACGGGGATGAAGGGGAACGCATGAAAAACAAACGCCAAAACGAAATCGCCAAAATGCTCCTGAAGGACGACGTCCTGAAAAACACCGACCTCGTCAACCATTTCGGCGTTTCCATAGAAACGATCCGCCGGGACATCGACGCCCTCGAACGCCTCGGCGTCTTGGAAAAAGTCTATGGCGGCGTCCAGGCCGCGTCGAACGACACCCTCGTCTCCCAACTGAAGGACTGGAACAAACGGTCCGAACAGAACCGCGACGAAAAGATGCGCATCACCGGCCGCGCCCTCGATCTCATCCCGGACGGCGCCACCATCGCCCTCGACATCGGCACCACCACCCACATGCTCGCCCAGCAAATGGGCATCAAACGCGACCTCACCGTCCTCACCAGTTCCATGCGCGCCGCCGGCGAACTGTGCCGCCTGAACGCCCACCGCGTCTACATCATTGGTGGACAACTCCACAACAGCGAACAAATCAGCATGGGCGCCTACGCCCGCAGTTTTCTCGACAACTTCGCCTCGATAGACATCTTCATCTGCAGCGCCGACGGCATCACCATCGACGCCGGCGCCACCGAATACCACGAAGCCGTCGTCGATCTGAAACGGCACCTCACAGCCATCGCCAAAACAACCATACTCGTCGCCGACCACGGCAAATTCGGCAAAAAGTCGATGTTCAAGTCGTTTCAGTTGAGTGACATCGACACCATCGTCACCGACGACAACCTGGCCGAAAACTACATCGACGCCCTGAAGGAAGCCGGTGTCGGCTCGGTGATTCTCGCCTGACCCGTTCCAAAAAACCATACCCGCATCCGGACGACACAATGCTGCACGACCGCCATAACGAAATCCTCCTCCTCCTCACGTCCGACCGGATGGTCAAGGCGAAGGACCTTGTCGAACGCTTCCGCGTGTCGATGGAAACCATCAGGCGCGACCTCGACTATCTCGCCCGGAACGGCTACATCACCCGGGTCCACGGCGGCGCGGTCGTGAAGCAGATGTCCGGCCGGGAACCCGACTACGCCCTCCGGGAAATCAAGAACCACCAGGAAAAACGCGCCATCGCCGCCCTGGCGGCCGAACAGGTCGAGGACGGAAACACCCTCGCCATCGACATCGGCACCACCTGCCTCGAATTCGCCCGCCTCCTCAAGGGCCGCCGGAGTCTCACCATCATCACCAGTTCCATCCCCATCGCCCTCGAGCTGGCCGACGAGCCGTCGCTTCGGATTGTCCTCCTCGGCGGCAACGTGCGCGGCGGCGACTACGCCACGTCCGGCTTTCTCCCGGAAGAGGCGATGCGCCATTTCACCGTCGACAAGTATATCCTCGGCGT
>Ga0192242_10633_pt1 | contig 10563 bp, 11 predicted proteins | sample Koala_Koa27_J3_FD_131235 | JGI IMG/M metagenome (GOLD analysis project Ga0192242, IMG submission 131235) | Enriched cells from koala feces incubated with labeled cellulose particles, San Francisco Zoo, California, United States - Koala_Koa2-7_J3 ...
ACATTGCATGATAAAAGTAGTTGGTGTCCGCTTTCGACAGGCGGGCAAGATATATTATTTTGATCCGAAGGATCTGCCGATTGAACGGGGAAGCCATGTGATCGTTGAGACAGCGCGCGGTGTTGAATACGGGACGGTTATCCTGCCGCCGACGGATATGGCAGATGATGAGGTGGTTCTGCCGCTCAGAGCGGTAATACGGGTGGCGACGAAGGAGGATGACCGGATTGAGCAGAGGAATTCTGAGAAGGAAAAGGAGGCGTGCCGTATCTGCCAGGAGAAGATTCAGAAACATGGTCTGGCCATGAATCTGGTACAGGCGGAATATACGTTTGATAACAACAAACTGCTGTTTTATTTTACTGCGGACGGGCGGATTGATTTCCGCGAGCTTGTCAAGGATCTGGCCAGTGTGTTCCGGACCCGTATCGAGCTGCGCCAGATCGGGGTTCGTGATGAGACCAAGATTCTCGGCGGCATCGGTATCTGCGGGCGTCCGCTGTGCTGTCATACGTATTTGTCGGAGTTTGCGCCGGTTTCCATCAAGATGGCGAAGGAACAGAATATGTCGCTGAATCCGACGAAGATTTCCGGTACCTGCGGACGGCTGATGTGTTGTCTGAAAAATGAACAGGAGACTTATGAATATCTGAACAGCCGTCTGCCGAATGCGGGTGACCGGGTTGCGACATCCGATGGCCTGAAAGGCGAGGTTTCCAGTGTCAGCGTTCTGCGGCAGATGGTAAAGGTGGTTGTGGATAATGGCGAAGAGAAGGAGATTCGGGAATATCCGGTCGGAGAATTGAAGTTTAAGGGCCGGCGGCGCAAAGACCGTGATCGTCTGAGTAAAGAAGAGATGAAAAAGCTGTCTGCGCTGGAAGATAAAGGGGGAAAATCAAAGTTAAATGAATAATCTGCTGCCGGGAGAGCGCGTGGATGATCTTCAAAGGAACGGATATCAGATCATTCAGAATCCGCGCAAGTTCTGTTTTGGGATGGATGCAGTGCTGCTGTCCGGTTTTGCTGTCGTGAAGCGGGGAGCGGTGTGCCTGGATCTCGGATGCGGAAACGGGATTATTCCGCTGCTTCTCTCCGCAAAGACGAAAGGACGGCACTTTACCGGCCTGGAGATACAGCCGTACAGCGCGGATCTGGCACGCAGGAGCGTGTCTCTCAATCATTTAGAGGATCAGATCGACATTGTAGAGGGAGATATACGGAACGCTTCGAATATTTTCGGGGCGTCTTCTTTTGATGTGGTCACGGCCAATCCTCCGTATATGACCGGCAGTCATGGGCTGACGAACCAGGATGAGGCGAAGACGATTGCCCGACATGAAGTGTTGTGTACGTTGGAGGATGTGATACGCGAGAGTGCAAAGCTGCTGGTGCCGGGCGGACATTTTTTCATGGTACACCGGCCGTTTCGTCTGGCTGAGATTATTTCTCTGATGGTGCAGTATCGTGTGGAGCCGAAACGGATGCGTCTGGTTCATCCTTATGCTGACCGGGAACCGAATATGGTTCTGATCGAGGGTATTCGCGGCGCGCGGCCGCGGATGACGGTGGAGAAGCCGCTGATTGTATACCGGGAACCAGGTGTATATACGGATGAAATTTATGATGTATATGGGTATTAACAATATAGCGAACGTTTGAAAATTAAAATCCCGATATGGAATTTGACGCGGCATTCCTATCCGGAGAAAGGATGCAAGACATATGGCGGGAAAATTATATCTGTGTGCAACCCCGATCGGAAATCTGGAGGATATTACGCTGCGCGTCCTGCGGACGCTGCGGGAGGTGGATCTGATCGCTGCGGAGGATACGAGGAATTCCATCCGGCTGCTGAATCATTTTGAGATCAAAACGCCGTTGACCAGTTACCATGAGTATAATAAATTTGACAAGGCATATGTCCTGGCGGAGAAACTGCGGGCAGGTCAGAATATTGCTCTGATCACGGACGCCGGGACGCCGGGGATCTCGGATCCGGGGGAAGAACTGGTGCGAATCTGTTATGAGCAGGGAATCGAGGTTACATCCCTGCCGGGAGCGGCCGCATGTATTACGGCACTGACGCTGTCCGGTCTGCCGACCCGGCGTTTTTCCTTTGAGGCGTTTCTTCCGAAGGAAAAAAAAGAGCGCGCGGCTGTGCTGGAGGAGATGGCGGCGGATACCCGGACGATCATCGTCTATGAGGCGCCGCATCATCTGATCGCTACTCTGAAGGAACTGTCCGCCGCACTGGGTGACAGGAAGATTACCATCTGCCGGGAGCTCACCAAAAAGTATGAGACTGCTTTTCGGACGACGTTCACCGAGGCGATTGCTTTCTATGAGACGCAGGGTGTGCGGGGAGAGTGTGTAATTGTCATCGAGGGACAGAACCGCAGAGAACTGATCAGAAAGCAGCAGGAAAACTGGCTGAACCTGACGGTTTCGGAACATCTGGCTTATTACACAGACAGCGGGATGGATCGAAAATCCGCCATGAAGCAGGTGGCGAGAGACCGGGGCGTCGGGAAGCGCGAGATTTACAGTCAGCTGTTGGCGGAGGAGGATGATGCCGAACAGGACGGCTGAGCAGGATGGATATTTTTTCTGAATTTCAATCGTATTTGACTCTGCCATTATCAGTATAATAATAATCGTTCAGATATTTTTTCAGAATACTGAAGGGAGCCGGCCCCATTTCGAGCATGGCCCGGTGATAGGCCGGGTCTGAGTAGTCGGAGTCAAATGCTTCTGCGGCATATTCTTTCAACTCCAAAAATTCAAGATATCCTATGTAATATTTCAGATAATGAGCCGGTTCCGCCGCGATCAGGTCAAATATATCGCGGATGGTTTCTTCATCTGAAAATCCGTAATCAGAGAAAAAATCCAGTGTATCCGAAAAAGTCCAGCCTTCAGAATGGATATACAGATCCGCTGTGGCATACAGGCTCAGGACGGCGGATTGTTCCAGAGACAAAAATTCTGCCATCTCTTCGGAGAGACCGGCATATTGATAAGAGATCATTTCCGTATAGGTTGCCCATCCTTCAGCGTATCCGACCGGCCCGAACAGGGTGCGGATGGGAGCCGGGTTAGTGCTGTTAAAATATACGTTCTGGTACAGGTGTCCGGGAAAGCCTTCGTGAGCCAGTGTGGTAAACAGCCGGATTCCCTCATAACCGTTTATATCGTTTATGTAAATGAAATTTTCAGAACTGTCGTCGAGCGGCGAGGTCAGGTAAAAGGCGGGAGCCAGATAATCGGCCATGGCCGCGTCCGCATATTTGACGGTGTAGTTACATTCCTGCACAGGCGGAAAGTCTTCGGACATCCGTGTCCGGAGGAGATCCAGCATTTCTTCTACGGTATCACAGGGCGCATCCGCTAAGAGTGATTGTGATGCAAGATCCGGATATTTTTCCAACAGAGCCGCGATTTTCGACAGATCCAGAGCACGCTGCGCGGCTATGCGTGTTTTCAGACTTTCAACTGAGTCCGAACTGCCGGTATAAGATTTAACCAGAAATGCATAATAGTTTGTTCCGAGCGGAAATCGGCAAAGACCGTCCGGATTTTCGTCTGAATCGTTGTCGGATTCTTCCGGAACGGAATGGTTTGCGGATGATTCTGCTGTGCCGGAAACGTTATCTGTGTATGTGCAGATGCACAAAACAGAGAGTGTATCGGCGATCTCCTGAAACGCCGGAAGCACCTGTTGAGTGACGACAGTTTGATTCTGCTCCTGATAAGCGGTCCGTTCATTTTCAGTCAGGCCGGTCAGATGGTCTGTTCGTTCTTCAAATGTGTAGATAAGATAACTGTTCTCTCCCGCCGCGGCAAAGTCTTCGCATTGGGCAATGACAGTATCCGCCGCAGCAGCGGACATAAACAGTCCCTGTTTCTGCTTTTCCTGCTCGTAGAGGCAGATACTTTTCAGATAAGCCGGAAGACTCTCAAGAATCTCAAGATAATCCCGAATATCCTGAACATTCGAGAAACCGTATTCCGCGAGCAGAACAGGAAGTTCCGACTGCACGCCGGTGGACGGACGCAGCGGTTCCTCATAATAAGGAAATTCTGCGGCGGTGATTGTATTTTCCATTGCGTCCAGAAGCACGTCCCGGGTCAGCCGGTTTTCTGTTGAAAGGGAGTTTTCATCAAATCCGTTCAGCACGGCAGCTATATTTTCTGCAAGTGCGGCTGAAATAAAAATATTTTCCGCAGAGTAAACGCCGAGTTCCGTACTGTATTCGGTAATGTCATAGTCCTCCGGTGATTGCAGGGTATATTGCAGCGTCAGCGGGTTTGCGGATACCTCCTGACGGAATAATTCATCCGTATAGGTGTTAAATGCTTCATCGGCATCATGAATGATGGTGTTTTGTGTCTGACCGCAGATGTTTGACAGGGCAAAAACCGTAAGGAAAGCTGCAGCCAATGCAGCGGGAATGCATATTTTTTTCAAATGATGTCGCATATATTGCCTGTGTGCTTTTTATAGATGTTATGTAACAGGGTTTGTAATCATGATAAGTTTATAATAGTTTAAGAAATGTTCATTTTATTCACAGATATTATCATTGACTGAATTTCTTATATTCTGTACAATAAAAAGGTAAAAATGTTTTGCCGGCGGTATTCGTTTTTTGTTTTTGATATCTGAGGGAGTCAGCCGTCTGACAGGCAGGGGCTTTGGAGGATAAAATATGTTAATGAAATCGGTGCGGTTACACGGCAGGACTCTGCCGGTCCCGATCATTCAGGGCGGTATGGGTATCGGCGTCAGCCGCAGCAGACTTGCCGGAGCGGTGGCAAAGGAAGGAGGCATGGGCGTTATCTCAACGGCTCAGGTCGGGTATGATGATCCGGAGTTCGATACAGATCCGGAGGGGGCGAATCTTCGCGTTTTGCCGCAGCAGATTCGGCGGGCAAAGGAGCTTTCGGGCGGTAAAGGACTGGTGGGTGTCAATATTATGTCGGTCACCCAACTCTATGAACTATATGTGAAGACGGTCTGTGAGGCGGGCGTTGATGCGATTATTTCCGGTGCAGGTTTTCCTTCGAAACTTCCGGAGTATGCGGCGGGATATGATGTTGCCATTGCGCCCATTGTTTCCAGTGAACGATCCGCCCGGGTTATTTTGAAATTATGGGACAAAAAATATCAGCGCACAGCGGATTTCCTGGTAATCGAGGGACCGCGTGCCGGAGGACATCTCGGCTTTTCGCCTGAACAGCTGCATGATATCGACAGTCTGGATTATGACGAGGAGATCCGGAAGATTATCGCACTGAAAAGTGTTTATGAGGAAAAATATAATGTCGATATGCCCGTGTTTGTGGCGGGCGGCATATTTCATGCGGAGGATGCCAGACATGCGCTTGAACTGGGTGCGGACGGGATTCAGGCGGCCAGCCGTTTTGTGGCGACCGAAGAGTGTGATGCCGACGAGGCTTTTAAGCAGGCTTATGTGCAGGCGAACGAGGATGATGTAGTGATTATTAAAAGCCCGGTGGGTATGCCCGGACGGGCGATCCGGAATGCTTTTGTTGAGCAGGTTGCATCCTGCCCGGGCGGCGTGGACTATTGCTTTAATTGTCTGAGTGTCTGCAGCCCGTTGACGGCGGCTTATTGTATTACAAAGGCACTGATCAATGCGGTGAAGGGAGATCTGGAGAACGGACTGATCTTCTGCGGCGCGAGAGTCGGGGAGATTAGCAGCATAACAACCGTACATGAATTGATGAGAGAACTGGCGGTGTAGCAGGAATTAACCCAAAATACTATTGAATAACTTTATTTGGGTATGTTATGATAACATTTAACGGATGAAAGGAGGATTTACAGATGAATACTTTTTGGGCAAAACTCGGACTATTTGCAGGCGGTGTCCTCTTTGGTACGGCGGGAATCAAGATACTCAGCAGCAAGGATGCGAAAAAAGCATATACTCATACGACAGCTGCGGTGTTGCGCGCGAAGGATTGTGTGATGACGACCGCTACCACGATTAAGGAAAATGCGGATGATATTCTGGCCGATGCGAAAGAGATTAACGAGGCGCGTGCGGCAAAGGAAGCGGAGGAAGTGGCGGATACTTCCTGTGAAGAAGAGGCGTAACTATTCATGAGATGTAAGATAGTACATGAATCGAAAGGCCGGATGCGGGTGCATATGATCTGCGGTCATATGACCCTGCATCAGGCGGATATTCTTGAATATTATCTGCGTGCACAGAACGGTGTGACGGATGTAAAAGTATATGACCGTACCTGTGACGCAGTTATTTTTTATCGTACGGGAAAGGTTTCTGCGCCGGGTTTATCCGTAAAGTCATCCGAAAAGGATTTTATCCCGGCAACGGCAAAAATCGTCCGGGCGGATATTATCGCCGCGCTTTCCCGTTTTTGTTATGAGAAAAATGAGGCTCTTGTGCCGGATCATACCGGCCGGGCGCTCAACCGTGAATTTGAGGATAAACTGGTATTTACGATTGCCGGCCGTATCGTGACGAAGTGCTTTCTGCCGCTGCCGGTTCGGATTCTCATAACGGCTGTCCGCTCTGTCCGCTATATTGCCATGGGCATTCGTTCTCTGATGAGAGGGAAGATCGAGGTTGCGCTTCTGGACGCCACGGCCATTACGGTTTCCATGCTGCGCGGTGATTTTGACACGGCGTCTTCCGTGATGTTCCTGCTGAAGATCGGTGAGATTCTGGAGGAGTGGACACATAAGAAATCTGTGGATGATCTGGCGCGGACCATGTCGCTGAAGGTTGACCGTGTATGGCAGCTGGTGAACGGACAGGAGGTGCTGGTTCCGATCAGTGATATTCAGGCCGGCGATGAGATCGTCGTCCGCATGGGCAACATGATTCCTCTCGACGGCAGGGTAGTGTCAGGGGAAGCGATGGTGAATCAGTCGTCGATTACCGGTGAACCGCTGGCGGTGCGTAAGGGGATTGACAGCTATACATATGCCGGGACGGTGGTCGAGGAGGGCGAATGTGTCATCTGTGTGGATAAGGTATCCGGCACCGGGCGCTATGATAAGATTGTCCGGATGATTGAGGATTCCGAGAAACTGAAATCCGCGACAGAGGATAAAGCCTCTCATATGGCGGATCGTCTGGTTCCGTTCAGCCTTGGCGGGACGGTTCTGACCTGGCTGCTGACGCGAAATGCCGCAAAGGCATTGCCGATTCTGATGGTGGATTTTTCCTGTGCGCTGAAACTGTCCATGCCGCTGGCAGTGCTGTCGGCGATGCGGGAGAGTAACGCTTATCATATTTCCGTCAAAGGCGGGAAATTCCTGGAAGCAGTATCTGAGGCGGATACGATTGTGTTTGACAAGACCGGTACGCTGACGCATGCTTCTCCTTCGGTGGCTCAGATTGTGACGTTTGACGGCAGACGGGAGAAGGATGTTTTGCGAATGGCAGCCTGCCTGGAGGAGCATTATCCTCACTCTGTTGCGAAAGCAGTTGTAAATGCGGCAAAAGAGCGGAATCTCTGCCATGAGGAGAGACATACGAAGGTGGAATATGTGGTAGCTCACGGTATCTCCAGTATTGTGGAGGGACAGAAAGTTGTGCTGGGCAGTTACCATTTTGTTTTTGAGGATGAACAGTGCCGGATTCCGGAGGGAGAACAGGAGAAGTTTGATAACCTTCCGGATGAGTATTCTCACCTTTATCTGGCGGAGTCAGGCGTCCTGACAGCGGTGCTCTGCATTGAGGATCCGCTTCGTGAGGAGGCTGCACAGGTGATCGCACAGCTGAAGGATACGGGCATCGGAAAGGTTGTGATGATGACCGGGGACAACGAGCGTGCGGCGCGCGCAGTGGCCGCCGCAGTGGGCGTGGATGAATATCACGCGGAGGTGTTGCCGGAGGATAAGGCCGCCTTTATCCGGTCCGAGCACGAGGCAGGCCGGCGTGTAATCATGGTCGGTGACGGTGTGAATGATTCCCCGGCGCTCTCGGAGTCAGATGTCGGTATCGCGATTTCGGATGGTGCGGCCATTGCCAGAGAGATCGCGGACGTGACGATATCGGCGGATGATCTGTATGCGCTTGTGACATTGAAGAATCTCAGCGATGAGCTGATGAACCGTATCCATGGGAATTACCGGTTTATCATTGGTTTCAATCTGATGCTGATTATTCTCGGGGTGGCGGGTGTGCTGCCGCCGGCGACGTCTTCTCTGCTGCATAATACGTCGACGATCGCGATCAGTTTGAAGAGTATGACGAATCTGCTGGATCAAAAATAAACCGGGCGGTTTTTCGTTACATGTGCGGATGACTTGTCGTTTGGCTGAGAATTATCAATATAATATGAAATAAAGAAGAGCCATCAGCGCAACCGCTGATGGCTCTTAAACTTATGAAATCCGATTCAGTAACACGGATGTATAATTACTCCGCGATATACGGCATAAGGGCAACGTGACGTGCTCTCTTGATGGCTGTCGTAACCGCGCGCTGATGCTTGGCACAGTTGCCGGTGATTCTTCTGGGAAGAATCTTGCCGCGCTCGGATACGTATCTTTTTAATTTGTTGACATCCTTGTAATCGATCACATTATCTTTTCCGCAGAATACGCAGACTTTTTTTCTCCTGCGTCCGCCTCTGCGCTTCATCGGAGAATCGCTTCTGCCTTCTTTATTATAAGCCATGATTGTTTTACCTCCTGATAGAGACTGTACTGTTGGTGATGTGCGCTGTAGGCACACATGCGGTTTCGGTTAGTTCCAGGGAAGCTCTTCATCGATCCCGTCCGGAATATTCATAAAACCGTCGCTGACCGCGTTGTCCGGTGACGGACGGTTGTCCGATGCCGGGGCAAAGCCGCCGGAATAGCTGCCGGAACCTGAACTGTTTGCGTTCTTGCTCTCGCAAAACTCGTGGTCGTCCACGATGACATCCGTCGTGTAGACCTTCTGGCCGTCGCGGTTCGTGTAGCTGCCGGTCTGAATCCTGCCGGTGACGGCAATCTTCATGCCTTTGCGCAGATACTTTTCGGCAAACTCGGCCTGCTGGCGAAATGCAACGCAACTGATGAAATCAGCTGTCTGCTGGCCGTCATTTCCGTCACGGCGTCCTCTGCGGTCAACCGCGAGCGTGTATCTGGCAATCGCCATGGACTGGTCGTTTTGTGAATACCGGATCTCGGGATCCCTGGTCAGGCGTCCCATCAATATAACTCTGTTCATAGAAACCTCTTTCTTCGCCTTATGCCTCGTCTTTTCTGACGATCAGGTACCGAAGCACGTTATCCATGATCCGAACACGCTGCTCTACTTCGGCAGGTGTGCTGCCGGGAGCTTCGAACTGGATGAAGTAATAGAAGCCTTCGGGCATCTTCTGGATCTCATAAGCCAGACGTTTTTTACCCCATTCTTCGACTTCCGTCACTGTGCCGCCGAAGCGCTCAATAATGCCCTTTGCGCTTTCAACTACGGCAGCTCTGGCGTCATCCTCGATCTTGGCACTGACAATCAATGCTAACTCATACTTGTTCATGCTGCTCTTACCTCCTTTTGGTCTTGCGGCTCTCCATGTGTGAGAGCAAGGAATTTGTATATCACGAAACCATATGATAACACATTTTTAAAGCGGAGGCAAGAACATTTTTGAATGGTTTCATGTTTCGTGTTTTCATGATTCTGGTTTTCCGGGGCGGTTGTGCTGTACAGAAACATTATGACTCTTCGGATAATGCGGCGGAAGAGATTTTCTTTGTCAAGCCCCTTGTGTTTTTTTCGACAATCGTCCGCGGCATCATAACCTGCCGGGCGCAGCCCGTGCATTTTAACCGGAAATCCGCACCTATACGCAGAATCTCCCATTCAAAGCTGCCGCAGGGATGTTTTTTTTTCAGCTTGACGATGTCCCCGATTTCATAGTGATACGCCATCATCTACACCTCAATAGCGGAAAAAATTTTTCCGATGGAGTCCTGGATCAGCAGATCCGCATGGCGGTCCATCGGAGTGGACGATTTGTTGATCAGCACCAGTTTGTTCCCTTTATAATAGTCGATCAGTCCGGCAGCCGGATAGACGGCCAGACTGGTGCCGCCGATGATCAGCATGTCGGCATGGCTGATGTAATGAACGGCGTCCTGTATGGTCTGTGAATCCAGACCCTCTTCATACAGTACGACATCCGGCTTGATCTGCCCGCCGCAGTCACAGCGGGGAGCACCGGTTGACTCTTTGATCTGACGTGCGTTGTAGAGCTTGCCGCATTTGCGGCAGTAGTTGCGGTGTACGCTGCCGTGCAGCTCCAGCACTTCTTTGCTGCCTGCCGCCTGATGCAGCCCGTCGATGTTCTGGGTGATCACGGCTTTTAATTTTCCGGCGGCCTCAAGCTCCGCCAGTTTGATATGCGCTGCGTTCGGCTTTGCGTCAAGCGCGAGCATTTTGTCCCAGTAGAAACGGAAAAATTCATCGGTATGTTCCATATAAAAGGTGTGGCTCAGAATGGTCTCCGGCGGATAATCATATTTCTGGTGATACAGCCCGTCCACGCTTCTGAAATCCGGGATGCCGC
>Ga0192242_10642_pt1 | contig 10396 bp, 8 predicted proteins | sample Koala_Koa27_J3_FD_131235 | JGI IMG/M metagenome (GOLD analysis project Ga0192242, IMG submission 131235) | Enriched cells from koala feces incubated with labeled cellulose particles, San Francisco Zoo, California, United States - Koala_Koa2-7_J3 ...
CAGTCCATCTACCGGTTCAGGGGAGCGGATATTGAGAATATATTGAGTTTTGAGTCAGCATTTCCAGGCGCCAAGGTTATTAAGCTGGAGGAGAATTACCGCTCCACCCAGAATATACTGAATGCGGCCAATGGTGTCATCCGCCATAACAGGGGCAGGAAAGATAAAACTCTGTGGACAGCCAATGATGAAGGCAGCCTGATCCGGTTTAAGCAGTTCGACATGGCCAGGGATGAGGCGGATTATGTGGCAAGGCAGATGAGATGACTCCCAGCACGGCCCGCTCCTTAAACTGCTTTGTATCCACGTCCAGGCTCTTAAACACCTGTTTCATCAGTGTCTTCTGGTCATCGCTGTCATAGATGGAAAAATTGGTTGTGTATCCCAGATATTCAATATGCCTGCGCAGGATCCTCACACAGGTAGAGTGAAAGGTGCTGACCCAGATGCTCTCCGAGCCAAATCCTACCAGCTGGTCCACACGCTCCCGCATCTCCCCTGCCGCCTTATTGGTAAATGTGATGGCCAGGATATTCCATGGATTCACCTGCTTTTCATCGATCAGATAGGCCACCCTGTGGGTCAGCACCCTGGTCTTGCCGGAACCCGCTCCGGCCAGGATCAGCAGCGGCCCTTCGGTGTGAAACACAGCCTCCTTTTGCATTGGATTTAATGTATCGTAAATACTCATATTCTATGTACCGCCTTTATTCCTTCATTTATTTGTTCATGGATTTCTACATTGATCTCTACATTGATTTCCGCATTTTAATGTCAGGTTTTTAGTATAGCATTCCTGTCCCCATTGTGCAACTTTAATCAGGTGATAAATCCTCTGCCCAGCAAAAGGTATTCTTTCCAAGACTCTTTGCGCAGTATAGTGCCTGGTCCGCTCTTTTGTAAGCGCGCTCAAAGGTCTCTCCCTTCTGACATATGGCGGCAATGCCAACGGAACAGCTCTGCTCCAACTTCATTTGACTGAGGATACGGCTGATTTCCCGGATCAGTTCCCGGGCAGCCTTTTCTCCCAATTCCCTGTCATAAGGCCCGGGCAGGAATATCATGAACTCATCGCCGCCTACCCTTCCCACAATGGCGGAAGGAGGCACATGTTCCGCCATGACTGATGCCGTTTTTTTCAAAAGCTCGTCCCCTTTCAGGTGTCCGTAGGTATCATTTACTTTTTTAAAATCATCCATGTCGATCACAAACAAAAGACCTGTCTCCCGGTCCTGGGACAGCATACGTGTAATGTGGATCTCCGTATATCTTCTGTTGTATAAACCGGTCATAGGATCCAGCTGGATATGCTTTTCCAATATGGCGCTCCGCTTTAATGCCTCCTCGGCCAAATTGGCAAATGTCTTGGGGTAGTATTCTCCCTCCTGCTGATAAATATAAGGCACGGACTGGTGAAGACTGTCAATGACCAGGCCTCCGCCCTTTTCCCTGTGCACGCCGGCCGTTATCCTGGTGTCCATGTCAATGGTGACCCCTTTGTCACCTGTCCCCGCCTCCCGGGCCTTAAACTCCCCGTACACCACGCAGGTATCCTCCGTGATCATCTTGGCCTCATACCAGGCTTCCTGCACCACAAACCGGATACCCCTGGCCTCCTCCTGATCCTTTTCCAGTCCCCTGGCCAGTGCTTCCAGACTGGTGTAAAACTCATGCCTTCCTGTTCCGATCACAAGCACATCCGGCGAAAAATATGCCAGCAGCGCCCCTATGGTCTTTGGGTCCCCGGAAATGTATCCCTCCATCACACGCTGAATCAGTCTGCTTGCTTCCCTGCATATATCATCCCGCATATTTGTTCCTTTCACATTTACACACTTACTCGTCCATATTTACATACTTGCTCTTGACTATCAATATAACATAACCGGGAAATTTCTGCCACTGTTACAATGGTTTCAGCGGATCAGTCCCAATGCAAAAAAGTTTTCCCGATTCTCCCGGTTTCTGAGAGAATCAGAAAAACTTTCATACTGCCAAGCCCAAGAGGGCATCCCCCTGGATTTTTTTTAATAGCAGCTCCAGAATGTGCAGGCGTCTCCACACATCTATCTGCGCGCAATCTTTCCCAGTGATATCAGCTCCCTGGTATCCTTATGGAAGATACATACCCGGGTGCCTGAAATACTCACCTTGATCATTTCCCCCTCAGAAAAATTAATGCTTCCAAACACCACGGAACGCAGGCTGGTTCCCAAACACTCAACGATCACCGTGGTCTCCATCCCGTAGGGAAAGGAGGATATTACCCTGGCCGGTATGTTTCCCTCCTGGCCAATAGCCACGTCTTCCGGCCGTATGCCCACGGTCACATCCCCTCCATACTCCCTGAGTCCTGCTTCATTCTCTGCTTCCACCAGGAACCGGCTGCCATCTCTTTGCAGTTCCAGATCCTGGGAAGACGCATCCAGTTGGAAGTCCACGAAGTTCATGGCCGGGTTTCCCACAAAGTCAGCCACAAACATATTGACCGGCTCCGCGTACAGCTTTAAAGGAGGCGCATACTGCTGAAGCACGGCTGTGTTCATCAGGCAGATGGAGGTGGATAAGGCCATTGCCTCCAACTGGTCATGGGTCACATACACAAAGGTGGCATTGGATGTGCTGTGGAGGCGTTTCAGTTCTGTACGCATCTCCAGCCTTAATTTGGCATCCAGATTAGACAGAGGCTCATCCATTAAAAGGATCTGCGGGCTGGTGGCCAGCGTTCTTGCAATAGCCACCCTCTGCTGCTGCCCGCCTGACAACTCGGATGGGTACCTTTCCAGATAAGGAGTCAGCTGTAAAAGCACACACAGCTCCTCCACCTTGTCCTTTATGTCCTTTTTGTTCCATTTCATATTTTCCAGGCCGAAGGCTATGTTTTTATACACGGTCATATGGGGCCACAACGCATAGTTCTGGAACAGGAAGCCCACGCTTCGTTCATTCGGCGGCACATCGATCCCCTTTTCAGCTGAAAATACCAACTGGTCCCCGATCCAGATCTCACCTTCCGTAGGCGTCTCCAGGCCCGCGATCATACGCAGAGTGGTGGTTTTTCCGCAGCCGGATGGTCCCAGCAGGGAAATGAAACTGTTGGCCGGTATTTCCAGGTCCAGGTGATCCACCGCCACTGATTTTCCGTACCGTTTAGTTATATTTTTAAGTTTTATACTGTTATCTGCCATTTCATCAACCCCCTATACCAGAATCAATGGATGCTCCGGTCAGTTTATTAATAATTGCATTTAGTGATATGACTATGATGACGATCAAAAGCGTGATCGCATTTGCAAACTGCTCATACCCCTTTTGATTGTACATGAACAACAGCGTTGTGAGCAGAACAGAGCCTGGAGTGTATAAAAGCACAAACAGCTCCATTTCCCTTGTACAGCTGATAAATGGCAGGAGATATCCTGACATAATGCTGGTCTTCTGGATGGGAATGAGGATACGGCACATTCTCTTATACCAGGGAATTCCCATGATCATTGCGGATTCTTCAAGGGTGGCGCTGATCTGGAACATGGAATTAAGGCCTGACCTGGAAGCCATGGGCAGGTATTTCACTACACCGATCAGAACCAGCATGGCATAGGTGCCGTACAATGCAGGTATAAATCCTCTCCTGGTGGAGAACATGGACAGGTAAATGGCTGAAAGGGCAATGCTGGGGATCAGATAGGGCAGGAATGTCAGGCTATTGACAGTGGCGGACAGCTTGGTTCCCCATTTTCTGGCAATCCCGTATCCGGCCAGACATCCCACGGTACCGGCTCCAAGGGAGCAGCACAGGGCCAGCAAAAGCGTGTTCTTTAAAGCTTTCCAGAAGGTAGGGTTTCTGAATATGCCGGAAAATCCGATCCCCGCATCCTCCGCGATCCAATAGCGCAGCGTAAAATTAGAAAGGGAATAATCCCCCTTTACCTGCGTAAGGGATTCGGTTGCAAAACTCACAAAGGGCAGCAGGGTTACCGCTACAACAAAAACCACCACCACGGTGCTTACCACTCTGCGTCCTTTCCGCAGTCTGGTCAGTGAAACATTGGAGCTCTTCCCGGAGACCGTTGTGTAGGATTTCCTGGTCCCCAGCATTCTCTGGTTCAGGTACAATATGGAAAAACTCAACACCAGCATCACAACCGCGTACACATAGCCGCGCCCGGGATTGGTGCCGTTGAGGTAACTGTACATCTTTGTGGCCAGGGTATAAAAGTTGACCGGCAGTCCTAAAAACTGGGCTGTGGAAAATACACTGAGGCCTGATGCAAATACCAAAAGTATGGTGGACAGCACGGCCGGCTTTACAAGGGGCAGGGTCACCATGGCAAATATGCGGAAACGGGAGGTCTTTAGGATCTGTGCCGCTTCCTCCAGATTGGAATCCATGTTCTTGAGGATCCCGCCGATCAGAATATATGCATAGGGAGCGTAGTGAAGGCCGGTCACCAGAACAATGGGAAAGAATCCGTAGGCGAACCAGTTGGGTGTGGCCAGCCCGGTGACAGCTTCAAAGATTCCAGTGGTGCCTCCAATAAGGCTGTTCTTAAAAAAGTTTGTCCATGCAATTGCCAGTGTCCATCCCGGCATGATATACAGGAACATAAACAGTGTGGAGCAGAGTTTTTTACAATACATATCGGTCCTTATGACCAGCCATGCAAACATTCCGCCCACCGCAATGGCGATCAAGCAGGAAAACACAGCGCACATAAGGGAATTTACAAGGGGAATGACAAAGGTCGAATATACTTCCCCTGACGCGAATGTTTTGTTCCAGTGATATAATGTATATGAGCCTGCTGCTTCATGAACCCTGTTAACTTCTGAGGTATGGACAACCAGCGTATCCTTGAATATGTAGATCAGCGGAACGATCACCAGATATACCAGACAGATAAGCAAAACCAAAAGAATGATGTTATGGGGTCTGCGCAGGAAATTTCCAACTTTTCTAGCTTTTACTTTCAATCAATTCACCTCTATTTTAAAAGAGCTGCCGCATCAATGATTAGGAAATCATAGATGCGACAGCTTTTGAGAACAACGCAGCACCGCAGGCTGCATCCGGTTAACGTAATGTCTCAATAAAATCTTCCACATCTGCACGGTGATTTACCAGGTAATCCGGATCATCCAGTACAATATTCTTCTTTACTTCGTCAAAACTGTAATCCGTGGCATGGACATTGGCCGGATTAGCGGAGAAGCCTCCGTAATAGTCATTGAATGCAGCCCATCCGTTTTCACTCAGCAGCCACTCAGAGAAGAGCTTGGCTGTGTTGGGATGCTGGCAGTTATTAAGAATTATGGAGTAAACCGGGTATGCATAACCTCCCACAGGGTTGCATGCGGAAAGATCATAACTCAGCTTGATGCCCTTATCTTCCTGGGTACTGAATCTCTGGGTGCTGAAATATCCCACCCATGTGTCGGTCTGGCCCAGGGCTCCCACGGTGGTGGCCGAGGTGGTATCCGAGGTAGTCAGAAGGACGCCGTTCTGGAACATCATCTTAATAAACTCCCATCCTGCGTTGTCCGTTGTTAACGTGATGTCTTTTCCAAAATATTCCTTGTATGCATCTGCCAGCCTTGCCGCATACTCGTCTGATGTAAGCATTGTCAGCATATCGAAGTTTACGCCCTCACTGGAAGGATCCTTCATTGTAAACAGTCCCTTGTATTCCGGATCAGCGATACGCCACAGATTGGTAAGCCATCCTTCTCCAACCAGCTCATCATTATACATAAAGCTCTTGGTGTCATAGTACCAGATCAAGGCAGTACAGTCATCATTGCCCACCAGCTCTCCAACCCGGGAATTGGACCAGTTCATGGCGTATCCGGTGTCTACCAGTTCTGCCATGACCCGGTAGGTATCCTGGGCGCATACAAGATCTGCGCTGACCGCACCGGACTGGCATTCTGAGGTGATCTTCTCGATCATCTCCGTCTCCCCCAGCTGTGTAAACTCCACTTTGATCCCAAACTCTTTTGCAAACCGGTCAGCTGCATCCTGCAGGTATGAATTGGCTCCGTAAAATACCAGGGTCCCCTCGTCCTTGGCTGCTGCAACCAGGTCATCATAACTCATCTCATCTCCCGAGTCGGATGCCTGTCCGGAAGACTCCCCGGTTTTCTGATCCGCCGCCTCACTGCCCGCTGCCTCTGTCTTTGCCGCCTCTGTCTCCTTCTTGCTTTCAGCCGCTGTGGTTGGCGTGGTGCTCCCAGAACCTGTACATCCGCTTAATGCACCGGCTGCCATGATTCCCGCCAGCGCCACTGCCATCAGTTTGTTTCTTCTCATTGTGTATTCCTCCTCCTTATGGTTCCGATCTTTATTCGGAAACTAACATTACCAGCACACTGTTGCACAGGTATTCCGGCAATGGTGTACTATAGTTTCATATCAGACAGAAATTCCAGCATATCCGTATTCTTCTCCTGTACGACTGCCTGGATTTTCTCATCCTTTGCTAATATATCCATCAAAGCTTCCGCCACGGCCATCTCGCACAGATGACTGTAGTTCCTGTAAAAATCAAACCGTGAAAAATCCCCCTTGGATTCAATCACATAGTCTGCCAGCTCGGCCAGGAACGAATTCTTATATGCGGTAATGGCTATTACCTTAAGATTCCTCTGTTTTGCCAGGGCCACGCCGTCTATCACGCTTTTGGTCGAACCGGACTGTGAGACTGCAAGCACCAGGTCACTGCTGCCGGCCAGATTGATCTGGTTCATGTAATAGTCGGCCACACCGCTGAAGGTGCATTTGATTCCCAGACGCCCAAGCCTGAATCCCATATGTTCAATGATCGGCGTGGTATTGCCGGAGGCGATCAGATGGATCTGGTCGCAGCTTCTCAGCAGGTCCACGCACCCATAGATGATATCCGGGTTAATATTATCCGCGATATTCAGCATGATCTTGGAATATTCCCGGAACACATCCCCCACACTGTTCACCGTATTGTCTGTTTCATGATTCTGATACCTTACCAGCTCCTTGGAAAGGGACATGCGGAAGGGCCAATATCCCTTAAATCCCACATGCTGACACATCCTCACCACGGTTGCTTCACTTACATCACTTGCCAGGGCCAGGTCTTTTACCGTAAAATCAACTACCTTTGCAGTGTTCTTCAGTATATAATCCGCCAGTTTCCTCTCTGTGGGGGAAAGACTTTCATACTGCGCCTGCATGTTTTCAATTGCAGATAGTTCTGTCATAAACAGCCTCCTTTTCTTACAGGTGTACTCTCGGAGTCTCCTGGTACTCAGATTTGCGGGATAATTTTTTGTCATTTGTGAATAAATTTGTGTGCGGCTGGCGGGAAACCGGCCGCAAAGATGGGTGCCAAGGAGACTCCGGGAGTACACACAATGCTATATCCTGCTCCTGCCATTATACCAGAGCATGTCCTAAAAATCATTCCCATCATACGTACACCCTGCTTTTGGACATATAAGAGTGTATTTAAGACATGCGTTAGAATCTGCACAAGGTTCTCATTCTGTTTTCGACATAAGGCAAAAGCCTGGCATGGATATACTCCGGCATATGGATGATCTTCACAGGATCCATATTTCCTCCATTTTCAGAAACGTACTGTTCCATGGCCTGATAATATTTTCCTAAAAACTCTGTTCCCAGATTAAACTTGCTGATCCCCTTTGAAAATGCCGCCAGCAGCTGGTCATCCGGTATCCCGCTCCCTCCATGGAGCACCAGGGGAACCTTTGTGACCAACCGTATTTCCTCCAGCCTTTTTATATCAAGATGAGGTGTATCTATATATTCTCCATGGGCATTTCCAATGGAAATTGCCAGGGAGTCAACCCCTGTCTCTTTGCAAAACAACTCCGCCGCATCCGGCTTTGTGTACAGATCTTCCTTTGAGTTGTCCGCATCAGAGGCCGCGCCCACATGTCCGATCTCACCTTCCACAGCCGCCCCCAACTCATGGGCCGCTCTCACCACATCCCCGGTTATTTCAATATTCCTCTTAAGTGGATTCACCGACCCGTCCATCATTACGGATCCAAATCCGCAGCGGACCGCGTTCAGAATCGCTTCCTTCGTGTAATCATGATCCAAATGAAGACCAATAGGCACGGAGACCTCTCCGGCCAGCTCCTTTACCATCTCAGCAAAGCTTTTCATACCCGTTGTTTTTTGTATTGACACATGCTCCGGATACAGCATGACAATGGCCGGAGTATTAGCTGCCTGGGCCGCGCATACAACCGCTCTCGCCATGTTATAGTCCTGACAGATAAATGCGATCACCGCCGTGTTGCATTCCCTGGCTGTCTGTAAAATATTGGTTACCTTCTCATACATCTCTGCTTCCTTTCTTAACCTTATTTGCTGCGGACCAGATCCTATTTCCTGTTGGCCCAATCTTATTTCCTGTTGGCCAGCGCCGGCAAGAGACCCCCTGCAAAAAAATCTCCCAGGCCAACCGTGGTGGGCCTTTTTGCAAACTCCAGATCCCTGCAGGGGATGCAGCAAACCATGGGATCCTCCTCCATTACCTGTTTGCTGAATTCCCTTCCTCTTTCATTCACATTCCAGGTGCGGATATTCCTGTACTCATCTGTTCCAAACTCATCTCCGTACACATATCTTGCAGATGCAAGCATGATCCCGCCTTCCAGGGCCTCCTTAAGGTCATGGGACCCTGTTCCGTATGCAAGGGCCCATGCATGGGTGTGTATAATAAGAAGGGGAACCTTCAGGGACCGGTAAACACAGCTGACCCCATCCAAAACCTGGTCCGGGTCAAGGATCTGTATCCTTTTGCCCACAAAGTCCTGCAGCTCGTCCTCATTCATGCTGATCACATCCAATACCGGCGCCAGCTTTCTATGCACCATCCGCCGAAACTCCCCATTGACATAGCATCCGTCCTCCAGGACCACAAACGCCCTGTCCCTGATACCGGCCAGAAGATTAAATACCGTGTCCAGCCTCTTTATCAGTATGGATGCATCCAGCACCTCGCTAAAGCATGAGAGGAGAAACACATCCGCATCTCCTGCCTGATTCCCAAAGTCCTCAGCTATCACCATGTTCATGCTGTCCGGATCCCGTGAGATCAGGATCCTGTTGTGGCATGAGGTGGTAAAATCAATGTCATTGACCTGGATATGTACGCCGGAAGGATACTGAAGGATAATGTGCGGATAAACCTCATCATGATCCGGCCCCGTTCCTGAATAACATGTAATGCCGGCCGGAAGGAGATCTTCCATATATTGATTAAAACAGCACATTCCCAAAGTGCTCTCATATCCTATCTTCCCTATGGCGATCGCCGCCCTGGCAGCGGTCCCTCCAATGGTGATCTTATAAGAGAAGTTTTTTGCAAACTCCCTGCACAGCCCGCAGTCTTCGGGAATGATCTCACATCCTGTGCCCTGCCTCATGCAGGAAAGGATCTCAATCATTAGACCCTTCATGGACTCTATCCGTTCTGTGTCCCCTGCCTGTCCCACGCCATTCAGCCCCACGCTATCCAGTTCCCCGGCATGGATCTCACATTCTTCCATCAGATGCTCCATGGAGGAAAGATTCCATTCCAGTTCATAATCCACACACGCGTGAAACCCCAATGCTATTTTTGCTTTTTATTTCCATCCATATGTCTGCTGCAGGTCATCGATATAAGGAGGCCTTCCCTGCGGAGTGGAACAGTTCGATCTTCTGACCCGCCACCTTCCTCAAAGCCTCAATACAGGGAGGATATATGGCATTTGGTTCCCTTAATGACCGGTCAGCCAGGACTTCCCTGCACTTCTCGTAGAAGGGAGCTTTGATATCACTTGAAATATTGACCTTATTGATTCCGTGGCACACGGCTGCCTCGATCTCGCTGTCCGGGTTGGATGAACCTCCGTGAAGCACCAGCGGCACATCGGCCACTTTCTTGATCTCATCCAGGATATCGATTCTGAGTTTGGGTTCAAATCCCTTTGGATACAGCCCATGGCTGGTTCCGATGGCAATCGCCAATGCGTCAATTCCTGTTTCCTTTATAAACCGCTCCGCGTCCTCCGGATCCGTGTAGCGGATCTCGTTGGTTCCTGTCTCAATGGAATCCGTATTGCCGATGGTTCCCAGTTCCCCCTCAACCGATACGTAATCCGCTGATGCATGGGCTGTCTCGCATACCTTTTTGCAAAGTGCGATATTTTCCTCAAAGGGCAGCAGCGATGCATCGATCATAACAGAGGTAAAGCCCAAACTAATAGCCTTTACGCAGTCCTCGTAGGAGCCGCCGTGATCCAGATGAATGCACACAGGAACCGGGGCATGATTCGCTTCATCGATCACTGCTTTGATAAAAGAATTCTGTACAAATGATAATTCATCCGGATGAATGGC
>Ga0192242_10647_pt1 | contig 10342 bp, 11 predicted proteins | sample Koala_Koa27_J3_FD_131235 | JGI IMG/M metagenome (GOLD analysis project Ga0192242, IMG submission 131235) | Enriched cells from koala feces incubated with labeled cellulose particles, San Francisco Zoo, California, United States - Koala_Koa2-7_J3 ...
GCTTTTATTCCTCTGCCTGACTTTGGTCATCCACCGCCTCTTGCTCATTTAAATGAGCACTCATATAGTCTTTTGGCGACGTTCCATAGAACTCCTTAAATGAATTAGAGAAATGCGACGGATTTGTGAATCCGGTAGCATATGCCACTTCCGAAATGGTAAGTTTCTTCTCCTGCAATAAAGTTGCCGCCTGTTTCAAGCGGATACTCTTTATAAAATCTCGTGCCGATAAATTCGTTAACTCTTTCAACTTACGATGAATGTGTACACGGTTCAGCCCCACACTGCCGGCCAGTGTTTCCACATTCAGTGAAGGATCGGCTATATTCTCATTGATCACCTTCATTATCTTATTCATCAAGATTTCGTCAGATGATTTAAGATTGATTTTCTGTATCTTGTCCTCCTGTTGCTGGGCACCGCTGAATTTACTTTTCAGTAGTTTGCGGTTGGCTATCAAATTGGCTATGGTACTTTTCAGCAACTCCGTATTAAACGGCTTTATCATATACGCATCGGCGCCAATTTCCATACCCTCCACTTTATCCTCGGGTTTTGATTTGGCAGTCAGCAGTATGATCGGTGCATGGTTCACATTCACGTTCTGTTTCACTTTCCGGCACAGGGTGATTCCATCCATTTCGGGCATCATAATGTCACTGATTACTAAGTCCGGGGTGTTAGTCAATATAATGTCATAGGCTTCCTTACCATTCTTGCAAGTCGTGATTTTATATTCGCCGGATAATTCATCACTCAGATAACTGCGGATTTCTTCTTCATCTTCCACTATTAACAGGCGCATATTTGTTTTTGCCCTGACGCCTTTCTTAGTTTCTTCTTCCTCTGCCAGGGCTATTTCCTCGGACAATTCTGGTTGCTCTTTGGCCATAATGGCACGTTTCCGGACGGTATCAGTATCCGGATTTTCCAATTCACTATCAAGCAAATGCGCACTTCCCAACGGGATACGGATCGTAAACCGGCTACCCGGTCCGTCTTCCCTGTTTTCCGCCAGAATGATACCATGATGCAACCTCACCAATGAACGGGAGAGGTGCAGCCCGATTCCTGTACCGAAGTTGGAATTAGTCACATCATTGTCTATCTGATAGAAACGCTCAAAGATACGTTCTATCTTTTCCCTGTCTATACCGATGCCGCTATCTGTAACAGTTATCTCAAAATAATTCTTCAATGCATCCTTATACCCGTTATTGTGTCCGGTAGAGAGTTTTACATGAATCTCCCCATGTTCCGGAGTATATTTAAAAGCATTGGATAGAATATTCATCAGTATCTTGTCAAAGTTGTTAAGGTCTACCCATACTTTCAGTTGAGGCTCGGTATGTTCAAAGGTGAAACGTATATCTTTCTTACGTGCCATGTATTCAAATGTAAGCATCAAATCGTTGATGAAACCCACCATATCCGTTTCCCTGAATTTCATGAACATTTGTCCTTTGTCCAGTTTACGAATATCCATCAGTTGGTTTATCAGCCGGAGGATGCGTTGTGCATTCCGGTATATCATCAGATAGGTTTTATGTACTTCGCTGTTTTTGCCTTCTGCCAGTAACTTTTCCAAAGGATTGATGATCAAAGTCATCGGGGTACGTATTTCATGCGAGATATTGATAAAGAATTGCAGCTTTGCCTCATTAATCATCTCCATTTGCTTACGTTGCATCAGCTCGCGGCGGTGGCGGATGCGTGCCATTACATAGTTCATTATCCCTAATATCAACAATACTCCCAAGGCTGCATAAATAATGTATGCCCACCATGACTGATACCAAGGAGGTGTAATTACAATCTTGATGGTGTGCGTATGGGTAGGGTGGTTGCCATAATTGGATGCACGTACTATTGGTTAATCAAACTACTGGATAATCCGTTGTCCGTGGAGAAGTATCGCCCGGTTTGGGCGACAGTCAACAGGGGAATGCAAAGCAGTATGCAAAATAATATAAAATTTCTTCCTGGTGTTTTCATAGATATTTTGAACTATAATGTGGCAAAGATAGAGTTTTTTTATAGGGAGGCATACCGGGAAACAATAAAAAGATTCAAAAACGATAGGATGAAATGAAAAAGTATGTAGATTTGCATAAATGTATCCGTTTGACGGATTTTAAAAAAAAGTAATACAAATATGGAAAAGACATGGAGATGGTTTGGGAAGAAAGATAAAATAACGCTTCCCATGCTGAGACAAATAGGAGTGGAGGGCATCGTAACCGCCCTGCACGAAGTTCCCAACGGTGAGATATGGACGCTGGATGCTATTAACAGCCTGAAAGACTATATTGCATCCTACAACCTCCGTTGGTCTGTAGTAGAAAGCCTTCCGGTAAGCGAAGCTATCAAATACGCCGGTGCGGAACGCGACAAGCTGATAGAAAACTATAAAATAAGTCTTGCCAACCTGGGCAAAGCGGGCATCAAGACGGTGTGTTATAATTTTATGCCGGTCATTGACTGGATACGCACGGATCTGGAACATCCCTGGGAAGACGGAACCAGCTCCTTGTTCTTCGATAAAATCCGTTTCGCCTATTTTGATTGTATGATCCTGCAACGCGAAGGAGCTGAGAAAGATTACACAGCAACCGAAATGCAGCAGGTGCGCGAACTGGACAGAATGATAACCGAAGCCGAAAAGGATGAACTGGTAGATACCATTATTGTAAAGACACAAGGATTTGTGAACGGCAATATAAAGGAAGGAGATCAGAATCCGGTTGCCATCTTCCGCCGTCTGCTGGATTTATACAAGGGCATTGACCGCGATGCATTGCGCGAGAATCTGCGTTATTTCCTTGCAGCCATTATGCCGGTCTGTGATGAATACGGTATCAATATGTGTATTCACCCCGATGATCCTCCTTTCCAGGTTCTGGGTTTGCCGCGTATTGTCACCGGTGAAGAAGACATTGCCTGGTTCCTCCATGCGGTAGACAATCCGCATAACGGACTTACCTTCTGCGCCGGTTCACTCAGTGCCGGGTTGCACAATAATGTACCCGCCTTGGCACGTATGTTTGCCCATCGCACCCATTTCGTACATTTGCGCAGCACCAATGCTTTTCCTAACGGCAATTTTATTGAAGCATCCCATTTGGGGGGGGGGGCGTGCCCACGTCATAGAACTGATCCGTGTCTTTGAAAAAGAACGTCCGGGTGTACCTATGCGTGTGGATCATGGCCGCATGATGCTGGATGATGCCGACAAGGGTTACAACCCGGGATATTCATTTCATGGCCGCATGATGGCATTGGCCCAGATAGAAGGTATGATGGCGGTCATCAACGAAGAATCAAAACTTAAATCCTAAGTTGACGTACATACTCACTTTATTGGCACGGTTTGCATAGTTCAGTGAGGCCTCCAATGGTCCGAACATACTATCCAAACCGTAGCCTACACCACAACCAAACATGGTGTCTTCCTCTAATAAGTATCTCAGTTTTCCGGCACTTAGCGCATAGTTGCCCGTCACGGTCAGGTAGTGCACGCTTCCCATTCGCTGGCGGAATTTCATGCTGCCTATCAGTAGTGCATTTCTCATCAGTTCCACATTATTAATTCCAACAAAGGGCAACTGTTGTAACAGGAAGCGTCCGGGAATATCACCTCCCATTGCATTGAGCTTGGAATATGGAATACCCTTGCCTATCAGGAAACGTCCATACACGGCGGGCAATATGGAGAAACGCCGGGTTACCGGAATCACTCCTTCGCAGTGCCCTTTTATGGCAGAGAAAGGCGCATGTTCGTCATATGCCGCAAAGTTATCGGTATATAGCGAGTAAGATGCCTGGGCAGATAATCCCTTGGACGGGAAATAGGCCTTGTCAAAGGTTTCATACTGCATTTGGGCAAAATAAGTAAAGAAATGCTCCGTACCTACATCAAAGCGCTGGTTTTCCTCCTGATACAGGAATTTGTCATAATCATATAGTTCATAGCGCAGTCCCAGTGCAAAGCGTATATTCTTGTACCACACGTCCGAGAATGAAAACTCTCCCAAGTGATAGCGGAAGGTGGAATTATGGGTGCGATCACCATAATGATAGAAGTTCACATCATTGTATTGGGACATGTAGGACAGTCCGATATTCTTTAGCGGAGCCGGTTCAAAGCCATAATCTATGCGGGCGGCATAGCGTTTTCCCAGTCGTCCCGTCACTGACAGGGTTGTGGGTACTTTTCCCCGGAAGTTACTGGTGACATTGATCAACAGGCTGGCAGTTTCTTCCGAGTCGAAACGGATGCCCACATTCAGCTTGTTTTCATACTTCTTACTCAATAGAAAATGTAGGTTATAGCCGCCTCCGGGAGCTTCCGGTAGGTTATAAGTTGCATTGGAATATTCCAGGTTAGAGCATAATATGGCGGTAGTCTGCTCTATGCGGCGTATGCTGATTTCCGAATCTTCTTTCAGGTCACAGCGTTTCAGCAACCATTTCTTGTCATCTTCATCCAACCCGTCAAAGGTGATTTCCTTTATATATACTTTACGGTCCGGAGCATAGGGGTAGGGGGGAACAAGTTTCGGCATATAGGTACTGTCCAGTCCCAATTCCTGTTTCAGTTTCATTAAGTTATTTTCCTGTGCCTGTGCTGCTTCCTCTCCGCGGCGAATCAATGTATCTATGGCACTGGGGTTGAAGCTGGCGGCGGAATAACCCTCAACATTCACCTTTATATATATATTGGTTTCTTTCAGGTTTTCCTTGTATTGTTGCAGCCCCATCAGGTTGACAAGCTGTCCCAGTATGCTGCCGGTGCTGTTCAGTTCGCCTGCCGGTTTCAGGTCGCTTTGCACATCCACGCCTATTATATAGTCGGCACCCATGGCACGCGCCACGTTTACCGGATAATTGTTTACCACGCCGCCATCTACCAGCACCATGCTGTCCAGCCTCACGGGAGTAAATACGCCGGGAATAGCCATACTGGCGCGCATGGCTGTAGCCAGTACGCCGTTATGGAAATTCACTTCGTTGCCATTCACTATATTCTCGGAAACGCAGGCAAACGGAACCGGCAGTTTGTTAAAGTCGATAGAGTCGTGATAACCCACGGTCAGTTCGCTGAACAGGTTTGCCAAGTTTTGTCCTTTTATCAACCCTCCGGCAACTTTCATCTTTGCATCTTTTCCAAAGGGGATGGAGAATACATATTTCTCAGAAGCCTCGCGTTCTGCCATATTCTGCTCGCTTCGTGGAATCTTGTCACTCAGCAGAAAAGTCCAGTCCTGCCGGCGCACCATGGTGTCCAGTTGTTCGGGAGAATAGCCTATGGCATACAGTCCGCCAATGATAGATCCCATGCTGGTACCCACCACATAGTCGATGGGGATACCTGCTTTCTCTAATACTTTCAGCGCTCCGATGTGTGCCATGCCTTTGGCGCCACCGCCACTTAGCACTACTCCTACCTTTTTGCGGGGTTGGGGTTGGGCGGTTAGAGGGAGGGCAGTGCAAAGGAAATTTGCTGCAATAAGCAGGGCGGTAAACTTTATTTTTTTCATTTTACTATTTAATCTAGTTCTAGTTAAAAAACAGAAACAGTGCAAAGATGGTTTAATCTTTTCATCCCGACAAGTGCTGAATGTTGCAGATATTGGTCTATATTACTGTTTACGCCCTAAAGATACAGAATAGTATCAAGAAAAAGCAAGGGTTATATTTCTTTTTATCAAATCTTTTTCGTTGTTTTGCGCTGACAATGAAAGAACGTATGGATAATTTTGCAGCAATAGACTTTGAAACAGCGAATAATGAGCGTACCAGTGTGTGTAGTATGGGAATCGTCATTGTAAAAGATGGCGAGATTATTGACCGCTTTTATAGCCTTATTCATCCGGAACCGGATTATTATTTATATTGGAACACCCGTGTACATGGCCTTACGCAGGAAGATACGGCAAACTCTCCTGTCTTTTCCGAAGTATGGAAACAAGTTGCTCCCAAGATAGAAGGACTTCCCTTGGTTGCCCACAATAAAGCCTTTGATGAAAGTTGCCTGAAAGCTGTATTCCGGACTTATTGCATGGATTATCCCGATTATGAATTTCATTGCACCTATCAGGCTTCCCGCAAACTGAAAGGATTGAGAAACCATCAACTGCATACGGTTGCCGAATTTTTCGGCTTCGATTTGAAAAACCATCATCATGCGTTGGCAGATGCTGAGGCTTGCGCATGGATTGCAAAATATATTTTATAGTTATCTTTGCACCTATGATACAAGAAGACATTTACAAAACCATTACAGATATATCCGAAGGCATCTATACGGAAAAGCGAAGCAAGTTTATTGCCATTGCCATCCCTGTGCGCACCGTTGAAGAAATAAAGCAGCACCTGGACACTTATCAAAAGAAATATTACGATGCCCGCCATGTGTGCTATGCCTATATGCTGGGACATGAACGGAAAGATTTCCGGGCAAATGATAACGGAGAACCCTCAGGCACAGCAGGAAAGCCCATATTGGGGCAGATCAATTCAAACGAATTGACAGATATATTGATTATTGTAGTCCGTTACTTTGAAGGCATCAAGTTGGGAACCAGTGGGTTGATTGTTGCCTATAAAGCTGCCGCTGCCGAGGCCATAGCCCATGCCACCGTGATAGAAAAAACGGTAGATGAAGATATTACGGTCTCTTTTGAATATCCGTTTATGAATGATGTGATGCGCATCGTGAAAGAAGAAGAACCCATGATTCTGGAACAATCCTATGATATGGATTGTATCATGAAACTTCGCATCCGCCGTTCCATGATGGCAAAGCTCCGTGCCCGGCTGGAGAAGGTGGAGACGGCTCGTATTGTGGAATAGTTTTGGTGGATAATGTATCCGCCAAAAACATCTTTATCTTAATAGATTTCCTCCATCCTTTTCAGGTCACAACCACGAAACTGCATCACGATGTGTACTGATAATAGTCAACATTCCATAATAAAAGAGTAAACTAGGGAATATTTTGGAATTGGTTATCTCGGTTGCAGGAAAAGTGTTTTCTAAACTAGTGATGATCTGTCCTTCTTTTGTTTTTCTTTTGCTTAGCGGCAAATACTATGAAAACGAAAATAAGAAAAAGAAAAGCGTTCTTTGGTTTGTTGTAAAAGGGAAAAATTCTAGCTTTGTCATGGAATATTTAGCAATAAGATAAGGCCATAAGATATGGGACAGTTGGCATGCACATTGGGAGTTCTTGAACGATCAGATAACAAAAACTTTCAATGGTGAAAAGACAATAATAAAGAATATTGAAAAATAGAGATATTATGTGCAAGATAAAAGATGTAAATGTAGGGATTAAGAAATTGGATTTTACACGTTATCGTGGTAAAATGGCTGCGTTTCTTACAGACGGGCGCGAGATAATTGTTCCTTTATCTTTTTTTCCTGAAATAAAGAATCTTCCTTTAAAGAAACGTTTGGAATGGATGACCTTAGATGAGCAGTTTTTCACCTTTACTCATTTAAGTAAAGTCTTCTCTGTGGTCGATTTGTTAAAAATAGCGTAAAATTTTATATATCCTTTCTTTGGTTCGGTTGGATTTGCAATCCCACTGCTTCCACACAACCTTTCAACAGGAGCGCTTATAGTCTTACAGATATAAAACCTATAAGCGCAATAATTCATCAAATTATACCTTTCCCGTCTATGATTGCTCATGGCAGCTATAGCAGCGGGCATCTCTACCACCTGCTATATCTCCCCCTGAAATTCCCCCATTTTCCCCGTAAAGACTAACTTTTTTTCATTCTTTTCATAAATAATTGGCATTTTACTTGCAATAATGGTACTTAATCCTCATCTTTGCACTCAAAATAGGACTTCCATACCCATTCGGTTAAGGTATCCACCCGCAGGTTTCCCCCTTGAAAAGGGGGATTTAAGGGGGATGTTCCCTGCTGCATATCACTCGAAATATAATAAATAGAAGCCCTACTAACATTTTTTGTTTGCAACATATGAAACACAACTTTATATGAAAAGAAAGTTATTTATAATTTGTCTACTGTTGTCGTCCCTTCTTTTGCTGGGGTGCAGTCACGGTTCTGATGATCCGCCACTGCCTCCCGTGCCCGATGATCCCGATCAGCCGGATAATCCGGAGGACCCCGATACCCCCGACGATCCCGAACCGCCGGAACCCGTACTGGTTCCTATTCAGCTATATGCCTCCCTGCTCAGCCGTGCCGCCATCACAGAATTTGATGGCACTGCTGTGAGCATAGCCATGGGCAGTAGCAGGGATGCCATAAACGAGGTATGGGAAGGCACTGCTGCCGGGCAGCAAATAAACCTTTCGTCCATACATTATTATCCCACGGATAGCTCCTCGGTCTATTTATGGGGATTCCATCCGCGCACAGACCTGTCCGGGGGGGGGGAAGGCATCCTATACGCTGACGGGGAAAGAAGATATACTCTATGCCGATATGCAAAGCGGATCATTAAAGCTTCCCTTTGGTGAACAGGAAAATAAAATCTCTTTCCGCCACCTGCTGGCACAAATCAATGTGTCGCTGGAGGCGGGTGAGGAGTTTCAAGGCAGTTACCGGTTGAAGTATTTGTCACTGAACGGTTCCGCCTCCCATGCCTCGCTGGATGTTTTGCAAGGCACAATGGATTATGGCACTGATCCCCTGTCCATTGCGGTCTATACTGCTCCCGGTTTCACGGGTCTCCCCATAGTGGCAGGCAGTGAACTTTCCCTGGGATACATCCTGGTGCAGCCCGGTGCGGAAATGACTATGGACTTGATATTGGCAAAAGATGATGATGCCAATCACGACATTGTTTTTCGCGATCTCGCTGTCACTATTCAGAGTGGGGCAGGGCTATCCTATAAGCTCTCCATCAAGTTGCCGGACGAGATAGAACCCGGTGAGCCGGATGAACCGGATAATCCTGATACTCCTGATGTGCCCGACACTCCCGATCCTCCAATAGATCCCGATGATCCCGGTGGCTCTGACGATCCGGCGCCTCCGGATCCTTCACTAAAGGAAATACAAATAACAGTGACTATCTCTCAGTGGGTAGAAAACCCTTCGGGAGATGTGACCATAGAATAATAACATCTTTAAAAAAACGAATATGAAAAAAAACAAATTGAAACAACAGGACTACTGGCAATGTGTATGCTGGTAATGAGTGCATGTAGCAACACGGAAGAAGTTGCTGGTGAGAACAGTGATAAATTGGTGGAGCTACAGATTGCGCCTTCTATTATTCAGGCGCGTGCTGTGAGTGCTACCGGGGCGATAACAGGGACGAGCTTTAGTAGTGGTGCTAGTATTGCTGTGTATGCTAATAGTACTACGACTAATGCTGCTAGTAATAATTTTGCTATTTATACGGTTGATAATAGTAGTCAATGGAGTAATACAGCTAATGATGCTAATAAGATTTATCTTTCCAGTGAAAATGCTACCATTTATGCCAATTATCCTTCCGGTGTAACGGCTACTCATAATGGTGCGGTAACAAGTACATCTACAATTGCAGTTAGCACATTTGCAGGAGCAAGTAGCGGTGACGCTAGTGCTAGTACGATTACTGCTGGGTCTAGTTCGACCACATCTATCAATGCATGTTCCGGGGAAATTGATTATATGTATGCTACTCCTGTATCGAGTATAAACAACAAATCGACGAGTGTTGCAATAGCTATGAACCACGCCATGAGTATGGTAAGTTTTCGTGTTTATAAGGCTGATACTTATAACAATAACGGTTATCTTACTCAAATCACGTTAGAGAATGTAAATACTGGTACAGCACTTGCTAAACCAGGTGCTAGTGGTGGAACAGCAACAATGAAATTAGGTAATGGAGAAATAACACTTTCTAACCCAGAAGCAGCTACCTATACCCGTGTCATAAAAGAAGGCAATGCAGAGCATTATACGCTAAAAGCAGCACCTACTGATGCTACTGAAACTTCCCCAGCTTTCAGCATCCTAGCCTATCCTATCAAGGCTAAAATAGAGAGCACTAGCATAAAAGCCACATTTAAAATTGACGATCAAGATTACACTGTGAACCTTCCGGAATTTACGGCGGATGCGACAAGTGGCTATTCATGGACTGCCGGTAAGAACCATATCTACAAAGTTACTCTAGGCGGTAAGGAATTAACAATAACCAGCGTTAGTATAACTGATTGGGACAGTAATGGTACCCCCATTGATGGCGGCAGCCTTGAACCGGTAGTACCAGTCTCATAAGCCAAAAGTAACTCTGTCAGCAATAAGGTGTTAAAGCTAAATTAGCCTATCATTTTGTCATTCTGAACGCTAGTGAAGA
>Ga0192242_10649_pt1 | contig 10328 bp, 13 predicted proteins | sample Koala_Koa27_J3_FD_131235 | JGI IMG/M metagenome (GOLD analysis project Ga0192242, IMG submission 131235) | Enriched cells from koala feces incubated with labeled cellulose particles, San Francisco Zoo, California, United States - Koala_Koa2-7_J3 ...
TCATCCGCCTGCATCTTATTCTCAATATCGCTGCAACTCACTAACATAGCATTATTGCAGCTCTGCCAAACGATATTCTATCTTCTCAACCAGCGATTTCTGCTGCTCAATCTTCTTCTCGTACTTCACCCTTTTGGGGCAGTCTGGAAGCGGATTCTCTACACCGTTCTTCGGCTTGGCCTCGCTGGAGTAGAGCAGCATGTTCTGCGCCTTGGTGATTTTGCTTTTGGCATTCGCCTTAGCCTTCTTCAGTTCTTCGACGCTGAGGGATGATATGTCGGTGTCTTCTTCATCATCCTCCTTCGCTTTTTCTTCCGGAATTACAGGTTCAGCCAAGGCTGCATTGAGTTCATCCTCTTTGATTTCAACTTTATTTTCGAAGTTAGCACGGATGGCGGCCAGTAATTTCATATTATCGCTGAGTGCGCCGATACGGGCTACCAAGTCCTTGCGTTGCTTCATGAGATCTGCCGTATTTGTCTCGCCCAGTTCTGACAATTGGCGGTGCAAAATGGAGCGTTGCTTATACCTGTCAGCGAATGTATGTATCACTTTTGCAATTTGGGGAGGGAATGCCGGCTGTTCGTCAGACTCGCGTTGTAAATCCTTCGCAGCTTCAGCAACGATGGATTGTGCAATCGATTCGTGTACAGTATCGTGTACACCATCTTCGCCCGGATTGGAATCATCATTGAAATCAACATCTACGAATCTCGGATCGTTTGGGTTGTACCACACCTTGATCATCTGTCGCATTTCGTATAACAATTTCTCACGTGTATGCGGTTTCTCGCCTACACGCGCCATCTTGCCGACGGCAATAGGCTTGTAACCCGACTTCAGCAAGATGTTGACCCCTTGCATATAATCTCTCTTAGCAGAGTTCAGCCAGTTGATACCCTCACGCCTGGCCTCGATGTAGGATTGATTTATTTCCATAACATATCTATTGGTTATTGCAAAGCTATTGCGATTTTTATTGAGGGCATAGGACACGAAAAAACCGCCCCTGCAATCACTGCAGACGCGGTTCAGACTATCGAAACAAGAAAGAATTAATCTTCTAAAACAGGTGCAACAGTCAACAGAGTCTCTGTATCGCCTTCATACACGCACTTACGCGGAGAGGTGAATGTATAATGCAAAGAGTTCTGGTTTCTCGCCGTCGAACTTGCCCCGGTTGTAGAACCATCACCACTTGCACGCATGGCGCCACGGCGTTTATCGCCCATCAGGTACCAAGTACCGTTGTTGTCCTGCACCAGGAAGAACATCTTCCGGCCTTTAGTTGCGTTTTCAAAACCGAATATTTTCTTACGCATCTTGGCTGATATGATGTTCAGGTCATAGAGGAAAGATTCACCACCGCTCTCGCCCTGGTCAGTAATCTTAAATTCGCTCACATCATCGGTTATATCCAATTTGTAAGCCCGGCATCCTTCTTTCATAACGACGTCACCTTTGAGTGCTCCGGCTTCCTCGAGTGTGAGAGCCTGTGCATCCTTGGTCGGATAATCCGGCCATGTGGCCACGTCGGCATGATAGCCATATATAATTTGGGGAACAATACCGCCCATGTTGTCCGGATTTACACAATCCATTGCCTCGTTGATGTCATCAAGAGCAATACATTCTTTAGGATCTACTTCTGCCATATTATAGGATTTTGAATGTTAACAATAGAGGTAAGGGAGTAATTCCCTTACCCAAAAACTATCAGCCAGCCAAGGTATATTCCTGTGAAACCTTCTCAACAGCACCTTTGGCCGGTGTCTTTTTAACTTCTGCAGGCGTTGTATAACCAGCAGCCGCACCAAACTCGATAGTATATTCCGTACCACCGGGTACAGCCACGTAAGTACCACTATCGCGCCAAGTGTCCTCGCCCTTGATACGCCATTTGGCACCGTTGTTTATGGCCAGCTCGGTAGAAATAGTGACTTTAATGTATCCGAACTCGTTCGTACCATCGGGGTCTAACGGCTGGTCATTGATACAGAATTCAGACGGGTGTACGCTCACGAGCTGGAAACCGATAACGTACTTACCAGCTGCCGTGAATTTGTATGGATTGCCGGACGCGAAGGGAACAATGGATTTGAAGTCACTCTCCTTATCGAAACCATAGCAGCAGTTCTCCTTGGTTGTCAGCATAACAAATTGGCTGTTATCCGGCAAGTTCGGCAGGCGAACCAATTCGCATCGATTGTTTGTACCCAAGAGATGCTGTGTGTCGCTGGTGTCCTCCTTCAGACCGATTACGATGGTACCTTCGTCTTTGCGCCAGTCGTCGTACATGTCGCCCAGGTCGTCGCTGATGAACATCTTGATATTCTTCTTGCGCTTGAAAGTACGCGGCATGTGTCGCCACATTTCCAGCAGCTTCTCACCGATATTGGCACGAGTCAGTTCACCAGTTGTATAAACATTGTTTTCCAAGCTGGATACATCACCGACAGCTTTGGCATCCTCGACAACTGTGCCCATACCGTCGAAAGCATCGTTAATATCCTTATCATCTTCATTGGCACTGTAACGAGCGGTGAAGATGGCGAACAACAGGTCGTTAGATGCCAGTTCGTGACCATGATTGATAAGCCACAATTCGAATGGATGTTCTTTGCGGATGGAACCCGGAACTTCGGCAATGTAGGTGCGGCGGTAGCGTTCAGGCTCATCGGCCATCTCCATCACAACAGGACGGACGATCAGGCGACGCGGCACAATCTTACCCTGGCTTTTGCCAGCCTCGAAAGTACCGGTGTATTTGCTTGAAACCGTACCCCCTTCTACTTTACCAAGTTCCAAGGAATCAGTGATGCCAGGAATGGGCGTGAAATGTCTCAATACCTCGTTGGCGTCGAGTTTATCGACTGCCTTCAGAATGTCTCTGTGTTTTTTTACCGCGGTCAAAACGGCGGTAATGTCAATAGGTGCTTTGAAATCCATAAGTAAATGTTTAGATTAATAATTACTCATTTTCATAATCGTTAATAGGGTCTGTCGCTATGTCTGCGAATTTGTTATTTTCGTCAGACTCCTTATTAGTAGATGTCTTGGTACCAGGTATCTTGTTCAGAACTTCTCGAATAGCCTGTACCTTTGCCTTGTTATCAGCGGCCGACTTCACCTGGTCGCTCAGGCTATCCAAGTCATCAACCACCCCCTTCAGTGCGTTCTCTGCATTTGTCTGACCTTCTTTAGCAGCTTGGATTGCATCGTTGATGGCTTTCACCTGGTCAACGGTCAGTGTGATTTTGCCATCCATCTCATTCAGCCCCTCAACATTGAGAATCTGATTAACAGAAATAAATTCCTTTTTCATTGTTGTTATAGGTTTGTTAGTAATTGTTTTCTCCTTTTGCTTAAAAAAAATCCTTGATGCCACTCAGAATTTGTTCTACCATAGTAGGTTCTTCAGGCTGTTTGTCCTCAATAACCGGAAGAGGAAGTCCCATCGCGGTGAAACAGTTCGTGAGATCATCGGTCATTTTCGCTCTTTTGTTTATGCCAGGAATGATCGCATCAATAAAGCCCCAATCCTTCACTTCGTCAGCGGCTATCCATTTCGAGTCATTCATAAGAGACAGTATGTCTTTTACAGGCTTTCCGGAACGGTCTGCATACTTCTTGGCAATCATCAGGTCAATAGCCTCTGCACTTTGCTTACTGCTCTTCAGCTCCTTGATTTTATCTTCGAGCTGATCAGCATTGAGCGCACCATAAATATCTACGCTTACGCTGCACTTATGTGCCAGCCACATACCGTCAGCGTGCATTTCGATGCGTTTGGCACCGAAAGCCATCCAGGTGGCTGCTGAAGCATTGAAACCAATAAATTCCACCGTCACATCACCGTGTTCTGCTATCAGGTTACTGATGGCCACGGCTTCAGCTACGTCACCTCCATAGCTTGTTACCTTCAAGCGTACAGGCTTACCCTTAGCCTTGTCCAGAAAATACTTCATGTAGTTCTTATCATACCAGTATTGGCTGATGGAACCGAAAAGAGTAATAATAACTTCGTTCATATTTTATTTTTACGCAAAGAAAAGCGCAAAAAAAACAGTGCTCAAGGACATTGAGCACTGCGTAAACGCACATAACGTATTTTTTATAAGGTCATTTCTTCAAATTGAGATAAAAAAATAGTAGGTTCATCCTGCACGCATGAGAAGCTGAAGGTAAGTCCATTCAGATTCGAAGCAGATTTACCTGACGTCTTGTTCGATGTAAATAACATCCAAGCATCCTCCTGGCCACAGAAGTGGAATTCTCCATTAGCGTCTTGTGCAACGACATACCATAACCCTCTCTCCAGTTCTTCAATGATTGACTGGTTATCAGGATTAAGTTTAGGAATGACCCCTTCAATATTAACTTCCCAGCAGTCACCTGCATCACTGGTCGATTTTTCCTCATTATATATATAGGTATCATTGGCATATACAGGTAAGTCTATAATACTTTCCTTTTGTTGCAACTCGAGGAAGTTCTGGTCATTGACATAGTTCTTACTGATTTTCAAAAAAGCAGTTGGAGGAATTGCATATACATGTTGCAATCCGCCCAGATTGTCAAAGTCGAAATTGATTGTTTTCATAAGCTATTCTACCTTGCTGGGAAATTGTCCCAAAGTCCGACAACTTCCCCAAAATTATTTTGTCAACATAGTTAAAAATTGTCTCGTTATCTGCTTCCTTTTTACCACTATGGCGGTTATAATCACGTCTTATTGTATCATACGACCAACTATCATCGTCGAAACCGAACCGATTCTGGAAATTGCGTATGGCAGCTGACAGCGGAAGCCCCATGCACACATTGGTGTCCAGGTAAAGAAAGAGAATCTGTTTAATCCGCCTCTCAATCCGGACACCGAAACGGACAATATCTGTATTGCTTAAACTCCACCCATATCGATAGAAATCATCCTTGCGTATCTCCACAGGAACCTGTGCTGTATATCTCGTGTTTTCCTTGTACTTATTCTCCCACCTTCCTTGCTTGCCCAACCTTGAAATGAAATCTTCGTGCAATTCTTTGTCAGTTGACAGATTAATGATTTCATCCCAATTCTCATCCGGGGCATTGAAGTTAGCCAGCAGGTATTGTTTGACATATGGTTTACAAGGTAGCCAACATACGAATCTAACTTTCTTCATTGTATAATCGTTTGGTTTTCATGCAAATATAAAAAATATATAGATAATCTTCGATATTTTATTCACGAATTTCGATATAAGTCTCTCTATTCTGAACAGATACATTTTGGCTTCTACACCTTCTACACTTTCTACAAAATATATAAAATACTATTATTCAATACGTTAAATTGTTTACAACCGCGTATTTTTTGTAGAAAAACCGTCTACAATGTGCCATTTTGTAGAAGGAATGAAGAAATGTAGCATTTTGTAGAAATTTGTAGAAGATTGTAGAAACTGTTTTTTATAGTTAGTTTATTGATTTACAATATTGTAGAAAGTGTAGAAAGTGTAGAAGCATTTTTCGCCCCATCTGAGAGCGAATAACAGTGCCGGAAAGGGCATGAAAAAAGCCCCCACCTTCACAGGCAAGGGCTTCAGCAAACATGATAAACGTAATTAGAATTTATATTCAGAACTATCTGAATTCGGGACCTCATTTTCAGATATTCCCATATCCACATTGAGGTTGATATTATAGTTGGCCATCAGCTCCACATAGTCGAAGCAGAGGGCCTGCTTAGTCATACTTGTCTTCCGATACACCTTTTGGCCACCGGATTCATATTCCTTCGTCACCTCGACACCCTTCAGGATATTTTTGAAGCGAACGGAGTTTTGTACGCCCAGGTATTCCTTGCTGTTCTCCAGGTAGAAGTTCAGTGATTCGGTGGGCAAGGCCGAATCACCCACCTGCTTAGAGAATTTTTTGTAAAGCATGAAGATGCGGTCTGTACGCATACGAAGGATGGGCTTTGGCCGCTGAAAGACCAGGTCTTTGACCTTGTTAGTCTTCAGCCTATCCAGGTAGTCAATGCGGAAATCGGACTCCAGGAATATCTCACCATCCTGCTGCAGGTAGCTGACCACATTCCAGAAGTTGGCCAGCTCGTTGTTGCTCTTACACTCCCTGTTCTGCCGGATGATACCGGCTACACAGATGTCAAGCAGCTCCCGGTAGGTGAACGGTACATCAAGTACCGCTTCTAATGTTCTGAAGGCTGAAAGAGGTATCACCCAGTTACGCTGGATGCGGTCCTCTATCGTCTCGCCCTTCAGCCGGTCGTTGAGGTCGCTCATGCACTGCCGGTAGTTCGCTGAAAAATCGGTCTCCATTTTTGACCGAAATCGAAGCAGCTGCAAAGTCAGGTGTGATAGGCCCTGGTCTCGAATGGCTTTGCACTGGTCAAAAGCCTGTTTCTCGGCCGTAGAAAATTCAGTCTTTGTAAACGTAAGGTACACCAGGCGCGAAAACAGGGCGATATCGATTGTCGGCATTTCTTGTCCGGACAGGATGACGCCGCAATCCACGCTAGTGATTTCGCGCTTCTTGTCGCGGTCCATATTCATTCGGCTTCGCCCGGTACCATCCCACAGGCCCTTCAGAAATTCGCGCTTGTCCAGGTCAATGCTATTTTTGTATTCGTCAATGTGTACCAATGCGTTGGCACATTGGGCAACCGCATCGCCCAGGGCAGCGATGGTTGCGTTCTGTATGTTGGGAGGCGTGTTTTTGATGATGAAAAATGACATAATGCTGTGACCGAGTTCCGACTTTCCGCTGCCTTTCGGACCGAACAGGTTCAAGATGGGGAAACTCTTGGTCTGGCCAACAATGACGTCGCGGAACAGCGATGCGAGCAGGAAGCTGATGCCTACTTTGGCATTGTCACCAAACACCTGAATAAGTTTGTCACTGTATTCCCGCATACTGACATTGTTATAGGTGGTGTGGATGAATTTACGTTCAAATTGAAAGAGCTTCATGTCATCGCGATAGATGGTACTGCAGCCCGGCAGATAGAAGTTCCCGCCCTTCAGCCGGACAATACCATATTCGTCGGCCGGATGCCATTCGGTATCGAAGGCTCCGTTGCCAAAAGCGAAGAATCCATGCCGCTGCCAGCCTAGCTGTGCCACCTCGATGGCGGTCTCGGTTTGTTCGTAAAGGAACATCTTCAGCTTGGTGAGTTCCTTTTCTGTGGCCAACCAGATGAAGTTACCAATACCCTCTACCTTGACCTTGAATTTAGACAATGATACCAGGTCTTCCTGCTTCATTTCGATGATCTCCTCCTGCTTGTTCTGATTTTTAATTTTGTAGAGCCTTTTCGGAAGCAGGGAATCCTTGATATGGAACATCGGCATCATGGTGAAATTGCTCCACTGTACTGCTTTGCCACTATCTCCGGCCAAGGCAAAGTAGGCATCGTATTCTTCGTAGAATCCGTACTTCTGATAGAGGTCGCGGTCTATCTTCTTGCTTTCGCTGATGACCTGCTTTGCTTTGTCCAGCTTCTTCGCACGGTTCAGTGCTTTTGTCCACAGATTCTTGTCCGGGTAGAACTCCTGAAGCTGCTTCATGTACATGGATTCCTTGACTTCATCCTTGACCATGACAACCATGTCGCACACGTTGTTGATGGCATTGCTCCGCTCTTCCGTTGTGTTGACATCCGCAAAGAGATACTTTGCATACCAGGATATGAAATCTACTTCCGTCAATTCCTGGAACTTCTGTATGCTTGTACAGTAGGAATCAGGGTCGTTCTTGGATTGTGTCTCTCCCAAAGGAATCTCTTTGACGGTGACACTCAATCCGGTTTTCATGGCAAGCAGACCGTTGCGCATCGCGTTCCGGGTACCGGCACCCAGCTTCTCGCCACGCTCTCTTTTGGGCGGATCTGCATCCGGAAGGAAGCAGACTGTATCGGCATACTTTTTCAGCAACTCCAACTGGTTGGGTGTCCAGTCGCCACCCAACGGAGCCACGGTATTGTTAATTCGGATGCTTTGCAGTTTCATCACGTCGGGACCTCCCTCCACCAGGTAGAATTTGCGCTCATTCGAGCCTTGTCGGAGTGCCATGTCAATGCCAAAGATGCTGTCCTTTTTGTGATAAATGTCACTCTCTATGGAGTTCAGGTATTTGGCCGTATCTTTCGAATCTCCCATGGCGCGGGCTGTGAATCCGATGATACGCCGGAAGCGGTCGCGAATCGGAATCATGATGCGGTCCCGGTAGAAGTCGTAAACTTTGCCATTCTCCCCTTTTTTTCAGGATACCCATCTCTATCATCAGGTCGATGGATAGTCCGGACTTCTTGGCAAACTCAAGCAAATTATCCCAGCTGGCGGGCGCATATCCGATGCCGATTTCTTCGGCATACTTCGCTTCCCATCTACCCTTGACATACTCGGCTGCATTCTTGTAGGAAGGATTCTGAAGGTTCTTCCGGAAGTGATCTGCACATTGTTGGTTAATGATATACATGCTGTCGCGCTTCATGCGCTTCTGCTCCTGCTCAGGGGTAAGTTTGGTTTCTTCAACGTCAATACTGTACCGCTTACCCAAGGTACGCACAGCTTCCGGGAATGTCAGCGTATTACGATCCATTAAAAAGCGGATGACATTACCACCCTTTCCGCAACCAAAGCAGTGCCAGGTTCCCCGGGCTGGGTTAACCATGAAGCTGGGTGTCTTCTCCTGGTGAAATGGACAGCAGGCGGTGAAGTTAGCCCCTTTCTTTTTTAACTCGACGTGGCTGCCGATAATATCGACGATATCCGCCCTGTCAAGTATTTTTTCGATAATTCTTTCGTCTATCATGTGTGCAGTATTGTTATCACTGTCGCGTGATCACCGTCGCGTCTTCGTCAAAGTAGTAGGCCTGTATGTCCATACTCTGTAATTCGCAAACGGCTGTGTACGCGCAGTGGAGGAATAGTTCATAGTTTTCCGGACTCACCTCTTTATAAACGACAAGACGCTCGCCTGGCCGCATTCCCTCCAGCCGGAGGAACACACGGTTATAATATTTCCGGAGTTTATCCCATCCTATGCGGGCAGCATAGGATGGAATCCAGGAGCGAGCATCTTTTGGCAAGTATAAGGTAAAATCCATGAGACAAAGGTGTTCATTGTTTCGGTGTCGCGCAAGGACGACTTTTTTGCAACGATTGGATGACTGTTGCCGCAAGTAATTTGTAGAATCCTTGATGCTGTTCAGGGTCATCAGGGACACCCGCCACCTTCATCTCACTAATGCAAGCATGCTCGTGATCAAGCTCAACACCCACGATTATTTTGTTATCGGTATTGTCACCAAAAGTTAGGAAAGCAAATTCTTTTGTACTTCCCAGTTTGTCGGCGAAATACCATGTATCCTGCTTCGGATTTTTGTCCAAATGTATGTTGCAGTATGTCTTCACACGTCCATTTCTCCGGATTAGCATCTTGTCGGCGATAGTGCCGAGTTCACCGGTGGCCAACACACGTACACGGGCACCTGTCTTCACACTTAGCTTATAATTCTTGTTCATTTCGTATCCTCCTGTTTTTCAATAACACCCATGTAATTGTACTGAGAATCTTCAGTACTCCTGAAATCATCCCAACATTCCTTCATTAACGATATCAGTCTATCTGCTTCATTAGGATAATTTTCAAAATAATTGTTCACAGAATCAAAATAAAGCGTATCGCCTTCGCACCCACTGTTCTCCAGATCCCAGCCATCTTCATATCTCTGTAGATCTTTGACGGTGAAATATAGGATGTATTGTTTGCCGCAAAAATTCAAAGAAACCTCGTAAGCCACAGGTATACAATTAGAATCTTCATCATATTCCCAATTGTTCAAATTGACTTGAGTAATCGTGATACTGTTATCTAGTAGTTTATTCTCCTCTTTTTTCTCGGAAAATTCATAAGTACCCAATACTTTTTCCCAAGATAGTAAGAATACTATCTTGTCACTATTACCATCCACCCATGCCGTCCACTGACCAGTGCTGCCTGATTTATGTACATTCAACACAAGCGTCTGAGTCCTGGCGTATGCTTTATTCAGCCGTTCTATTTCCTGTATGATCTCTGCTTTCAGCGCGTCCATGGACACGTCATCTTTTACCAGCCGTTGTACAAATTGGCCTATGTATTGCTGTAACTCCCGCCCCTTATTGTTGGTGTTGGAGTATGTCTTGATATGATCTATAAAGTATGCTGCCATAATTCTATTGGTTCAATGGTTTTTCTAATTCATTTATGTACTTACGATATCTACGTTCGTGTCGCCGAGGGCAAATGGATACCCAAGCATATTCTTCTATGGCAACAGG
>Ga0192242_10637_pt1 | contig 10326 bp, 9 predicted proteins | sample Koala_Koa27_J3_FD_131235 | JGI IMG/M metagenome (GOLD analysis project Ga0192242, IMG submission 131235) | Enriched cells from koala feces incubated with labeled cellulose particles, San Francisco Zoo, California, United States - Koala_Koa2-7_J3 ...
GCGGAAGGCGCATATTTTAGGTTATGCCATGCGTGACACGAGATCAGTGACGGCCTTCTGCCGTCCGCTGCTGGAACGCAGGCAGGCTAATAGCCTGCGCCAGATCGCACTTCTGGCAGAGCATGGTTTTCGTATCCGTCCTCAGAATTTTGTGAAACGGGCCGGACACGTTATTTACAAACAGCATCTTATGGAATATTTGGTGGCGACGGAGCAGGTAGAAGAAATGTTTGGCACTTTTTATCATGAAACATTTAAAAACGGCGGTTATTGTGATTTCGATATTGAGTACCTGGATGCTGCCGCTGCCGTGCGTGTGATTACAGAAGCCGGAGGATTGGCAGTATTGGCCCATCCGGGGCAGCAGCAAAATCTTGAGCTTGTGCCTGAACTGGTCGGGTATGGCTTAAAGGGTATTGAGCTGGAACACCGTAAAAATACAGAGGCTGATAAAGAAGCTATCAGACAGATGGCTGTTCAATACGGTTTATTTCTTACCGGCGGCAGCGATTACCACGGCACACTGGAGGATGGCAGCAGTGAGCTTGGTTCCTGTCTGGCGACGGAAAACGCGCTGCGGATAATATTTAATAATAACAGCGATAAATAAAAAAGAACGCATTATCCAATGCGTTCTTTTTATCATTTATGCTGTTGTTTACGTTCTTTACGTTTGGCACGCTTTTCTTCTTCTTCTTTTTTTGCGGCTGCACGTTTTTGATAATCCAGATAGAAAAAATACAGGCAAGCCGGTACGCCGACTGCGAAAAAACCTATCCAGCGGTTGCCTAAAAAATATTCTGTCGCCATACCGGCGGCAAAGGTTGTGAGAACTACATAAAGCATAGCGTTGCTCCTTTATAGTTTAAATAAATTTAAAAGCTTTTCACTGACGATGATATTGTTATGGGGCACTTTCTGCCAGCTGAACAACGGAAGCAGTTCTTTGGCACTGACTGGTTCAGGTGCCGGCAGCAGTCCGGCCAGGAAGGCAAGGAGGCCGATGAGCGGCTGAGGACTGGCAAAATGCTGACGAAGAAAGCCGAGATCCAGATCACGGTCGCGTTTGGAAAGACGTCTGCCATCTGCAGCCATCAGCAGTGGTACATGAATAAAAGCCGGTGGGGTAAAGCCCAGCAGCTGGTACAGATAAAGCTGCTGCGGTGTGGAACTGAGCAGGTCGCAGCCGCGGACAATTTCCGTGATGCCCATCAGGGCATCGTCGACGACCACTGCCAGTTGATAGGCGTAAACACCGTCGCTGCGCCGCAGGATGATATCGCCGCATTCAGCAGCCAGGTTCTGCGTATACGGACCATAATGTCCGTCGATAAAGCTGACAGCAGTATCAGGAAGCCGCAGCCGCTGTGCCGGGTCTTTGGTGCGGGCTTTGGCAGCAGTCTGTTCGGCTGTCAAATGGCGGCAGGTACCGGCGTATAGAATGCGTCCGTCACTTAGATGCGGTGCCTGGGCGGCGTGCAGCTCAGCCCGGTTGCAAAAGCAGGGGTAAGTCAGTCCCAGTTTTTGCAGCTGTGCAAAATAGGCGGCATAGATGTCAAAACGGCGGCTTTGATAATAGGGTGCATCTTTTCCGCCGGCGCTGCCTCCGGTATCCCATTCCAGGCCCAGCCAGTGCAGATCATCTTCTAAAAGCATGTCGCTGCCGGCAGGGCAGCGGGCTTGTCAAGGTCTTCGATACGCAGTGTGATGGTTCCGCCCTGTTTTTTTGCTGACAGCCAGGCCAGCAGGGCGCAGAAAACATTGCCGAGGTGCATTCTGCCGCTGGGCGTAGGGGCAAAGCGCCCGCAGACGGCTTTTGCCATAAACCGACCGCTCCTTTCAGACTTTTTTATTATTGTATCACGGAGCGGGAGACAAAAAAAGGTTTGCTATAAAATAAACAGCACCTGCTGCTGAACAGGTGCTGTGAAAGTTTATTTAAAGAAAGGCCAGACGATAGGGATAACGATCATGGAAACGATAAAACTTACGAAAATCAAAGGAGTGCCAACTTTAACATAATCCATGAAACGATAGCCGCCAGGTCCTAAAACCAGTGTGTTAGGCGGTGTACCGACAGGAGTGGCATAGGCGCAGGCGATGCCGATGGTGATCGACATGACGACGGCGTGAGGGGAAGCGCCTATCTGTTGGGCAATAGCAACTCCGATTGGGCAGAGTAATGTTGCTGTTGCTGTGTTGGACATAAATTGTGTCAAAAAGCTGGATACTAAAAATAACAATGCGGCTACGAATAAGGGTGAAGGCGTGCCGCCGAGCAGGTCGACGCAGAATTTAGCCAGCAGTTTGCCGGCACCGGTTTTATCCATGGCCGATGAAACGGAGATCATACCGGCGAACAGGAAGATTGAAACCCAGTCGATGCTGGCATAAGCTTGCTTTTCAGTCAGGCAGCCGGTCAATACGGCGACGAGCGCGCCGATAACAGCCGCCATTTCCAGGGTAATGAATTTCAGGTTCAAAGCCATAACGATGACTACGCCTAAAAGGATCAGACCGGAAATAAGCTGTTTTTGAGGATTGTCATTACTGACGTCGAATTCCTGTTCGATTTCTATATCGGCGGCCGCATTGACTTTAGGCAGAAAACGGTAGCCGATGAACATCATGTACAGGGTGCCGGCGATAGCGATAGGAATACCGACCCAGGCAAATTCAAAAAATCCAAAAGGCCTGAAGCCTGCTTCGACTAAAGCGTTGGAAGCGATCAGGTTCGGCGGTGTACCGATAATAGTGAAGATGCCTCCGAAAGCGATGCCGAATGCCAGCGGCAGCAGCTGCCTGGAAGCCGGAAGCCTGGCAGCGGAGCAGATGCCCAGTACAACAGGCATCAGGCAGGCCGTCGTGCCGGTATTAGACAAAAAACCTGACAGGACAGCGCCGATGATCATGATACCCAGCATCAGGCTTTTTTCGCTGGTCCCGAATACCGAGACTACTTTTTTCCCGATGTTCTGCGCCAGCCCGGTATGGAACATTGCTGCACCGACGACGAACATGCCGGCAAATAGGAGTACTGAAGAATTGGAAAGGCCGGAAAAGACGGCTTTGGGTGTGATGAAGCCTAACAGGCCGCATGCAACGGCGCCGCCGATCGATGTGACGGCAAGCGGGATCAGTTCGGTAATGAAAAGTAAAGCAATAACAGCAAGCAGTAATAAAAATTGTACGTCCGGGGTCATGATTATCAACTCCTTCTCTCCAGAAAATAACAGTCTTGCTGAAGCTGGCAATAGACAGTACAGCAGGACAATTTATGGGTAAAAAAATACCGCAAAGATAATGTGCCGCTTAAAGGTGTATGAGGTTACCTGTTAAAGGACATTATTTTGCGGTTTACAAACGAAGCTATTTTATTTTCAAAGGATGTACAGCTGACTATAAAGGAATATTTCCGTGACGTTTCGCAGGGCGGGTCTCGCGTTTGCTCTGCAGCATTTGCAGGGCGTTGATGACAGTGGGACGGGTGTTCTGCGGTTCGATGACCAGATCGACCATACCTCGCATCGCAGCCTGATATGGTGTGGCAAAGTTGTCGATGTATTCCTCAGTTTTGGCTTTTACATCAGGGTCGTTTTTGAAAATGATATTAGCTGCACCGGCAGGACCCATTACTGCTACCTCCGCAGTTGGCCAGGCTATGACCTGATCGGCACGGAGGTCCTGTGAGCACATGGCGATGTATGAACCGCCGTAGGCTTTACGGGTAATGACTGTGATCTTGGGTACAGTAGCTTCGGAATAAGCATACAGCATTTTGGCTCCGTGGCGGATAATACCGCCGTATTCCTGATTACAGCCCGGCAGGAACCCGGGAACATCTACCAGATTCAGCAGGGGGATATTGAAGGCATCGCAGAAACGGATAAAGCGTGCCGCTTTATCAGAGGCGTTGATATCAAGGCAGCCTGCCATGATTTTAGGCTGGTTGGCAATGATCCCAACAGTCTGTCCGTCCATACGGGCAAAACAGGTGATGATATTTGCAGCCCAGTATTGTTGTGATTCATAAAATTCGCCGTTGTCAACAATTGATGTGATAACGGTTTTCATATCGTAGGCCTGATTGGAATTGTCCGGCAGCAGGGTATTCAGTCTGGCGTCGATCCGCTGTGGGGCATCTCCTGTGTCGACGACAGGCACCGCTTCCAGATTATTTGAAGGCAGAAAGCTGAGAAGATAACGGATCTGCCGCAGACAGTCGCTATCATTTTCAGCAGCAAAATGCGCTACGCCGGAAGTACCGTTATGGGTCATGGCGCCGCCTAATTGTTCTTGGGTCACATCTTCGCCGGTGACGGCTTGAACAACTGCTGGGCCGGTGATGAACATTTTAGAGGTGTTTCTGACCATATAAATAAAGTCTGTCAGTGCCGGACTGTAGACTGCGCCGCCGGCTGAAGGTCCCATAATGGCCGAGATCTGCGGGATTACTCCCGAGGCCAGAGTATTATTGAAAAAAATCTTGCCATAGCCGGACATGGCATCGACAGCTTCCTGAATACGTGCTCCGCCGGAATCGTTAAGTCCGACAAGCGGCGCACCCATTTTCAGAGCCAGGTGCTGGACTTTGACGATTTTTGCGGCGTGCATTTCGCCTAAGGAACCGCCTTCGACTGTAAAATCCTGGGCAAAAACGTAGACCAGACGGCCGGAAACAGTACCATAGCCGGTTGTGACTCCTTCGCCTGGCAGCGCCTTTTGGGACTGGCCGAAATCAGTACAGCGGTGTTTGACGAAACGGTCTAATTCAACAAAGGAGTTTTCGTCCAGCAGTGAGGCGATCCTTTCCCGTGCTGTCATTTTACCGGCTGCGTGCTGTTTGGCGATACGTTTTTCCCCGCCTGCCGCTAAAACTACAGCTGTTTTCTGCAGCATTTTTTCTATTTTTACCTGGGTTGACAAGGGAAACACCTCCTGAATGGTTGGCTGTTAAAGCCAGTGTGATTTAAGAGAACTGTTTTACCGGCTGCGGTCAGTGGGTATTGGCGTTGATAAAATCGACGATATTACCGGTAGGAGTACCTGGAGTAAAGACTTCGGCTACACCGGCGGCTTTTAAACCGGGAATATCAGTATCAGGGATAACGCCGCCGCCGATAACCAGTACATCGTTTAAACCTTTGGCCCGCATTAATTCGACCACTTTCGGGAACAGGGTGTTATGTGCTCCGGAAAGCAGGCTCAGGGCGACGACCTTGACATCATCCTGCAGAGCTGCTTCAGCGATTTGTTCCGGGGTCAGTCTGATCCCGGTATAAATAACTTCAAAGCCTGCGTCACGTAAGGCGCGGGCGACGACTTTGGCGCCGCGGTCATGTCCGTCAAGGCCTGGTTTAGCTACTAAAACACGAATTTTCATTTACAACACTCCTCAATAAAATATAGTTTTTTGATTTAAGCGGCAATAAATATCTGCCTGAGTTTATTTAACCTAATTATATAAGCTGGATATTTGTTTGAAAAATATGGATGTTTGTTAGGTGAACGGGTCGAAATTGATAAGTAACAGTAAAAAATAAATGGTTAAAGGGCCGGATGATTATAAAAACTGTCTAAAACCATTCAGAGGGCAGCCTGATAGATATTCTATCCAGTAAAGTTGGTTGTTTTTATATATCCAGATATCAAAAAATATTATAATTGGATAATATTTTAATGAAAATTTACAAATAGCGGCTTTGTGATATTTTAGTAACATTGCAGGATAAGTTGACACAAAAGCGAATTATAACAGCAGGAACAATCGCAAAGAGGTGATACCATGACCGAAGAAAAAGAATTACAGCCTGTCGATATAGAGTGGGAAGCTGAAAAGATCTGCCGCTGGGGAGCAGCCCGTGCCGGTGTGATTGTAGTTGCGCCTTTGGTGGGAACAATGGCTTTGATGGCTAACGAGGTCTATATGATTATGCGCCTGGGCGAGCTGCGCGGAGTAAAGCTGGAAGAAAGTGCTGTTTTGGGACTTTTGACTTCACTGGGGGCGACTTTTGTCGGTCAGACACTGGTAACGTTGATTCCAATAGCGCCGATCCAGGTGCCGGTAGGTGTATCGGTGACTTATGCTGTAGGCAAGGCCGCTAATGCCTGGATTAAGGCCGGGCGTCCCGAAGATATTGCTGAATTCCGGGAAGTTTATGAAAGCGCCCGTAAAGAGGGAATGAAGCACAGTGAAGATTTTGAAAAAATGGATTGCAAAGACACGCCTTTGGGCGATGAAAGCAAACGTTTTGAATTGCGTGAGCTGAAGGAAGCTTTGCGAAACAAATCAGGAAATTTGTTTTCTAAAATAGAAAAACATGCTGATCGGGCGGAAACGGTTTTATCAGAAAAAATCGCGACGGTCAGTGAAAGACTGCGGCCGTTGAAAGATAAGGGGCAGATGTGGTTCTCGGCGCAGAAATGGGAGCAGCTGAGCCAGGGCGGTCTGGTAGTCCCTTATGATGAAATCGTGGATTATGTGCGTCAAAGCCTGGCCGGCAGCGAATTTACATTGCAGTCTCTGGCTTATGCCGAGCCTGATCTGCTGCGGCTGGAGCTGCAGCATACAACGCACGGCACTTTGGAGCTGCTGCTGCAGGTCGAGGTGTTTAATGTCGATGCCGAATCTGCTTTTACAAGGCTGAAGCTGGTCGATTTTGCTGTCGCAGACAATGATTTTGCGCAGCTGGTAGTGGAGCTGATGGGGAGCAAGCTGATCATGGCTATCGTAGATCTGGTGATCGACAGGGTGGATATCGATGCGGACAGTGTTACGACCAAGTATGAGCAGGGCAGTATCAGTGTCGATTTTACGGCTGCGCTGCAGCAAAGCAGGCTGCAGCAGAAAAAAGTCCTGGATCGTTCACTGTTTGATGTAGTACATTTGGTTGAGCTGGTGCCTCAGGCCGATGGCGTTCTGGTAAAAGCTAAAACTGAATGGAAATAAAACCGTTTTATAAGGTGACGCTGCTTTGGGCAGCGCCACTTATTTTTTGCGTTTTTGCCGTTTTCGGTGTAGAATATACATACCTAGCTATATATATGTATGTATAGCTACGAAGGAGGAAATTAAGTGATTCGTAAAACTTCTGCCATGGTAGAAGCGGGCATTTTGGCCGCTATCGCCATAGTTTTTGCTATTATCAGCATGTATGTGCCGGTCATCGGCAGCTTTATCAATTTTTTATGGCCCCTGCCTATCGCTATCTGCGGTATGCGCAACGGACTGCGCTGGAGCGTTATGACGCTGATAGTAGCTGATATTGCCGTAGCAGTTCTGATCAGCCCGCTGCATGCTTTTTCGCTGCTGGCTGCTTTTGGTTTAGTGGGGCTGACCTTGGGCGAGTGTATGCGCCGCGGGTATAAGCCTTTCAAGCTGATGCTGATCAGCTCGGTGGCCTGCCTGATTTCTATCGGTGCCAGTTTTTTGATTGCGCTGTATATCATGGGTATCCAGCCGGTCGATATGATGTTTACTTCATTGGAAGAGGCTGCCCGTGAGAGCGTAGGCTATTACCAGTCCATGGGAATGAGCCAGACCGAGATCGACGCAGCCGTTAAAAGCAATGCCGAGATGCTTCGGATGATGCGACTGATCATGCCGGGAGCTTTTTTCCTGTGCGCTCCTATTATTGCCTTTGTCAATTATCTGGCCGCACGTAAAATTTTGAGTAAGCTGGGAGCTGCTTTTGAGGAGTTTCCTCCTTTTACGCAATGGAACGTACCTGGCTGGATGCTGTGGCCTTATGGTATTTCGTTGCTGATGGTTTCCTATTATGTTCAGTATCCGGAAAGCCTGATGTACCATATCTCAGTTAATCTGCAGGTGATAACCAGTGTTTTCTTTGTATTGCAGGGTATTGCTTTGATCTATTGGTGGCTGGAAAAAAACAATAAACCGAAATGGTGGGGAACTGTATCGGTGGCACTGTTGTTTTTTGTCCAGATATTTTCTCAGATTATTGTGTTTGTGGGCGCGTTTGACCTGGTATTTGATTTCCGTAATCTCAGCGGGAAAAGGACTTCCAAGCGCGCATAGAGATGAGGCGAGTATATGTTTAACAAAATTTGGGATTCGCGCAGTGATATCATACCGCTGATACTGATCGTTTTTCTGACGTTCATTATCGGTTTTTACGAACCGTTATGGATACCGGTATGTATTCTGCTGATCGGCCTGCTGTATTATTACAACAAAAAAAGTCTGCGCAGTAAGGAAGTACGCTTTAACAGCTATCTGGATACGGTAGTGCGTAATATTGAGCGTACTAATCATCATGCCGTTCAGAATCTGGATATCGGGATGGCTGTTTTTGCCAAAGACGGTAAACTGCAGTGGAAAAATGAGCTGTTCAGTAAATATGTGGGTACTAAAAATCTGGAGGGCAAACGTCCGGAAGATGTTCTGCCGTTGCCGGCCAATGCGTTCGACACGCTGAGCGTGAAGGACGGAGAACGCCTGATCCAGATCGAGGACCGCTACTATAATTTGAAGCATTGCCGGGTGCAGACATCGGAAAAAGGTGAGAAAAAAGGCACGGGCCTGATGGTTTATCTGAGCGACGTGACTGATTTTGAGCTGCTGCGCCAGAAATATGATAATGAGAAGCTGTGTCTGGCCTACGTCAGGTTTGATAATTATGAAGACGTGATGAAGGGTATGAGCGAAACGACCCGCGCCAATATCAGCGGCGAGGTCAATGAAGTACTGAGCAAGTGGGCCGAGGAAGAAAACGGCTTTATCAGTCGTTCTAATAAAGAATTGTGTCTGATTGGTTTTAATCAGGCGGTCCTGCGTGATTTAATGGAGCAGAAATTCCCCGTTTTAGACAGTGTACGTGAGATCCATGTCGGCAATAAGATCACTCCGACAGTGAGCATTGGTATTGCCTGCGAAGGCGACAATCTGGAAGAACTGAGCCAGAACGCAGTCAAAGCATTGGATCTGGCGCTGGGGCGCGGAGGCGACCAGGTGGTCGTAGCCGTAGACGGCGGGACACAGTTCTTTGGCGGCACGACTACCGTAACTGCTAAAAGTACACGCGTGCGCGCACGTATCGTAGCGCATACGATCCATGAACAGATCATTGCCGCAGATAAGGTTTTCGTTATGGGGCATATGATGGAGGACTTTGATTCGATCGGCAGTGCTATCGGTGTAGCGAAAATGGCGCTGTCACTGCAGAAGGAAACTTATATCGTTGTCAGCGGCGAAACTGACGCACTGGATAAGATCAAGGAAATGCTGCAGCGTGATGAACTGAAGCTGATCCAGGATGATGAACAGTACCTGGAACTGATGCTGGAAGGACCGGAGGCAATGGCCCATATTACGCCCGGCAGCCTGCTGTTTCTGGTCGACCATCACCGGCCGATGCTGTGCGCAAGCAAAGAGGTTATGGAAGCGATCCCGAAACGGATCATTATCGACCATCATCGCCGGGCGGAAGACGCCATCAAAGAAACGGTGCTGCAATATATGGAGCCTTCTTCTTCCTCGACCAGCGAACTGGTAACGGAGCTTGTAGGCTATTTTAATGACCGTCTGGAATTTACTAAAGGCGAAGCGACCGCGCTTTATGCGGGCATCGTTGTCGATACGAAAAATTTTGCCGTACAGACTGGTGAGCGCACCTTTGAAGCGGCAGCTTTACTGCGCCGCAGCGGGGCTGACCCGACTGTGGTAAGGCAGCTGTTCAAGGACGATATGGAAACCTTCCAGATCCGTTCGCGGCTGATTGCCGAAGCAGAAAGCCCGGAACCGGGACTGATCGTTTCCGTTTATGAACAGGCTCCCAAAGAAGCGAAATCATCAGTCATAGCGGCTCAGACTGCCGACACGATGGTTGCCATCAGCGGTATTTATGTCAGTGTCGTTATCGTGGAATATGTTGACGGTTCGCTGGGCATCAGTGCCCGCAGCGACGGTACGGTCAACGTACAGATCATTATGGAAGAGCTGGGCGGCGGCGGTCATCAGACTGTGGCCGGCGTACAGCTTGACAATAAGAGGGCTGTGGATATCATGCCGCAGATCATCTCTTTGGCAAAAAAACAGTTAGAGGAGATTGATAACAATGAAAGTGATCTTACTGCAAGATATTAAAAGTTTAGGTAAAAAAGGCGATATCGTAGAAACGGCCGAAGGTTATGGCCGCAACTATCTGCTGCCTCGCAAATTAGCGAAAGAAGCCAGTGCGGCTAATTTAAATCAGGCCAAGCAGGATCAGGCCAATGCTGCCCGTCGTGCCGCACAGAAGAAAGATGAAGCTACCGTTCTGGCAGCTCAGATCGAAAAAGTGACCGTTACCTTGAAGGTACGTG
>Ga0192242_10651_pt1 | contig 10287 bp, 8 predicted proteins | sample Koala_Koa27_J3_FD_131235 | JGI IMG/M metagenome (GOLD analysis project Ga0192242, IMG submission 131235) | Enriched cells from koala feces incubated with labeled cellulose particles, San Francisco Zoo, California, United States - Koala_Koa2-7_J3 ...
AAGGATGCCCCCCGTAGAGATCGCGCCGGATCATCTGTACAGAAGATGTAGGCCCCGGAAGGTCTTACCCATCCGATCCCCTGAGTGGAGTTACCTGAGATATTCTGTCAGCACATGGATATGGCCTTCACTCGTGATGGGACCGGTGGCAGGAGCATACGGTTTGGTGACCGTTTCGACAGGGGCAAGTTGAGTGACGACCAGGTGTACATTCTCCCCTCCGGATGGCAGGTCTTCCCGGATGTAAGCAGAGGCATTCGCGTCGTCAGGAGAAAGTTCTATGATCACATACATACCATCTGTCCCACCTGTGACTGACATTTCCGGAACCTCATTGGCATACACGCGGGAAATCGTTCTTCCCTCTACAGAAAAGTCAGAAGTAGAAAGCATGGAATTCCGGATAGCTACGCTGTATTCCACAACGGCGGCAACCACTGTCTGGCTTTCACCCGACGTCTGAATAACCGCAGCTATATGCCTGATATGCCCGTCGCGATGCTTCTGTAGCTTACAAGACACCTGCATACAGACCATACTCACAAAGAGAAAAATGACAGGGATATGTTTCATTGTCTTATGCGTTAAATACTGATGACATGCCTCCGGAAAAGACCAGTGAAAGACAGACCGGCCTTCCGGGCCTTTTCTGATGAGATACAAGAAAAGTAACAAGACTATCAGGAAAGTGTTCACGGGTACCGGCATAGCCGGGGAGGCCCCGTCCTGTCCGCCACGCTGACCGCGTCCCAGCCATTCGGGTCTCCTTCGGCACCTATCCGGGCAGTCTGCCATCCAGTTACATACACCTCTCTACGGAGAGGAGAACTTTCATGCATCGTTTTCTTGTTTCATAAATAATTCCGACATTTGCAACGGTATCCACATGTTCCTGACATGAACACCTTTTGCAAGACGATTGTTTGTAAATAAAACAACCTCTCTTATCCGGCATATAACCCAACTTAAGAAAAGCAGGCCAGCCGGATTGCCCCGAAAAATCAGTTCCGGATGGTTTGATATGTAAAAGATTATCCATTTAAAATAAGTCATTATGAAAAAGTTCGTTTTTCTCATTATCTGTACAGGTGTGCTCATCGCCTGCGGACACAACACTTCTCAGGAAAACACTTCGGACCCCGCTTCCGCTACTTCAGTTGCCACGCTCGACCGCAGTAAACTGAAAGGCAGCGAATTTATGGATCTCTTCCGGGAAATACGCCCCACGGAAGTCAATGAAAACGTATTTAAGGTATTTTCCGAAGACTATGCCGTTATCACTTCCGGAGTGGCCAGAGATTATAATTCCATGGTAGTGTCTTATGGCGGATGGGGGATCCTTTTTGAAGAACCGGCTACCTGGTGCTTTCTGCGCGCCAACCGCTATACCCTGGAATACATCCGCAGAAACGGCAGGTATACCCTTGCTTATTTTGACGATGAAGACAAGGAAAGTATTATGATCTTCGGCACCAACTCAGGACGTGATACGGAGAAGATGAATACCCATCAGCTGCATCCCGTACAGACACCGGAGGGTAACATTACCTATAAAGAGGCGCGTCTGATCATAGAATGTGAACTCTCACAGATCACGTCCGTACATCCGGAAGACTATTACTGGGAGAAAGGCAAGACTTTTGTACAGGAAGGATATGAAGACGCAAAAGATTATCATAAACTGGTATTCGGACGCATTACCCATATCTGGACAAGGAAATAACACCTTACAGCTCTCTTTCCAGAAGCCTCACAGCCAGTACCAGGGAGCCGTTACCAGCGCACAGCGTCTTTGTACCGGCTGTGAGGTTTCCTCTTTTCAGGAGGCTGGAAAAGGACAAACCCATCCCGCGCTGCTCTGCTTCCGCTCCTTTTCATCTGTTTTTTATCTTTTCCTGATCAGAATGTTGCATACAGGGGTTCAGCCCGCTGATAAACTCTTGTACGGATCCGGAACGTTGTGTATATGAAAGTGCTGATTTCACGCTCCCGGAGGTGTTGAAGGTCAAATTCCACCCACTCTGGTGATAGTCATCAGGCTAAACGATCGGTTACTTTCTTTTCGATTTCCGGATCCGTCTCCTCTCTGTGGCTGCTTATTATCCGAATCGACCACGCTGATCCTCGCCTCATGCGCGTTTGGGCCCCGGACAGCCCACACTACCGGAAATCTGTGGCACCGCCGATCAAATAATACACGAAAGCGAACAATATATATATCCTTTATGTGACGACTTCTGCTTACCTTTGCCACAACAAAAGAATTTGAACCATGAAAAAGCCACAGTTTACGCGGCAGGGATCGCCCTGCTCGTCGCGGGATGTACCCCAAAACCCGCTTACCGGAACACCTCCCTCTCTGCCGGGGAAAGAGCAGAGGATCTGACCAGCCGACTGACCCTGGAAGAGAAGGTGCGCCTGATGATGGACGAATCCGCACCTATCGAACGGTTAGGTATCAAAACCTACAACTGGTGGAACGAAGCGCTGCACGGAGTCGCGCGCGCGGGACTTGCCACTGTGTATCCACAGCCGATCGGGATGGCAGCGACCTTTGACCCGGCATTGGTATATACTGTATACGAGACCGTCTCCGACGAGGCACGCGCGAAGTATGTGCATGCCTCGTCGCAGGGGAGTTATCAACGGTACCAGGGACTGACGATGTGGACTCCCACAGTAAATATCTATCGCGATCCGCGCTGGGGCAGAGGGATTGAGACCTATGGAGAGGACCCTTATCTGGCTTCCGTACTGGGCGTAGAAGTAGTGAAAGGACTTCAGGGACCGGAAGGACAGAAGTATGACAAACTGCATGCCTGCGCGAAACACTTTGCCGTACACTCCGGACCGGAATGGAACCGCCATTCGTTCAACGCGGAGAATATCGCTCCGCGTGACCTGTACGAAACCTATCTGCCGCCGTTCGAAGCCCTGGTAAAAGAGGCGAATGTAAAGGAGGTGATGTGTGCGTATAACCGTTTTGAGGGCGATCCTTGCTGTGGCAGTGACCGCCTGTTGATACATATCCTGCGCGAGGAATGGGGATTTGACGGAGTAGTGGTCTCGGACTGCGGGGCCATCGCCGACTTTTACAAAGAAAACGCGCACCGTACCCATGAAGACGCGGTGTCTGCCTCTGCCGATGCCGTACGGGCCGGAACAGATCTGGAATGTGGTTCCAGCTATAAGGCGCTGATCGAAGCGGTAGAGAAAGGACAGATCGCGGAAGCGGAGATCGATGTGTCTGTCAAACGTTTGCTGAAGGCTCGTTTCGAACTGGGCGAAATGGATGACAACCACAAAGTAGACTGGAACGGTATCCCCTACTCGGTGGTTGCTTCCGCCGGACATGACAACCTGGCTCTGGAAGCCGCGCGCAAAACGATCACCCTGTTGCAGAACAAAAATAACATCCTGCCTTTGAAACGGGGCGGACTCACAGTGGCGGTAATGGGGCCCAACGCCAATGACTCAGTGATGCAATGGGGCAACTACAACGGTATGCCTCCGCGTACGATCACGATCCTGGAAGGGATACGCGCCGCGTTGGGTACAGCGGACAAACTGATCTATGAGCAAGGTACGGACCGGGTAGAAGGTGTTCTGATAGAGAGTGTCTTCGGCGATTGTGCTTCGGAAAATGGCCAGGGGTTCCATGCCCGTTACTGGAACAATACCACGCGTGAAGGGGAGCCTGTAGCCACGGCACAGGTGTCTGATCCGTTCCGCTTCTGCACGGCCGGAGCCACGGTGTTTGCCCCGGGGGTCAACCTGACCGACTTTTCGGCTACCTACACCAGTACGTTCACGCCGCAACGTTCAGGCGAGGTGGTTTTCGATTTTTACAGTTGCGGCAATTCCCGTCTGGTGATCGATGGCGATGAGGTAAGAAAATTCTCCAACAGACACGGTAGTCACAAATCAACCTATGCCATGAAGGTGCAGGCGGGAACTTCGTACGAAATTGAGATTGATTATGCGTATCAGAGCGGTGAGGCGCAACTGAATTTCGATCTCGGATTTAAAGAAAATGTGAACATAGCGCGGTCTGTGGCCCGTGTGAAGGACGCGGATGTCGTGATCTTCGCTGGAGGTATTTCCCCGAATCTGGAAGGTGAGGAAATGGGTGTCGATCTGCCTGGCTTCCACAGAGGCGACCGCACAGACATCGAACTGCCTGCCATCCAGCGTCAGATGGTGCGCGCGCTTCACGAAGCCGGTAAGAAGGTGATCTTTGTCAATTGTTCGGGCTCTCCTATCGGTCTTGAACCTGAGACCCGGCGTTGTGAGGCCATCCTGCAAGCCTGGTACCCGGGACAAGCGGGTGGAAAAGCGGTAGCTGACGTACTCTTCGGTGAGTATAACCCCGCGGGCAGGCTGCCAGTTACTTTCTATCGGAACACAGCCCAGTTGCCCGATTTCGAAAATTACGATATGGCAGGACGTACCTATCGTTACCTGAACGAACAGCCCCTGTTCCCGTTTGGCTATGGATTGAGTTATTCCACGTTTGTCTACGGCACCCCGCGTCTGAGCCAGACAACAGCAGCCGTAGGAGAAAAGATCACACTTACCATACCTGTGACCAACAGCAGCCAGCGCGATGGAGAAGAGGTAGTACAGGTATATCTGAAACGCACCGATGACGCGGAAGGTCCGCACAAGGCATTGCGGGCTTTCCAACGCGTACATATCCCTGCCGGAACAACTACGGAAGTAACGCTGGAACTTACACCGAAACAGTTGGAGTGGTGGGATACACAGTCTAATACGATGCGTACGTATGCCGGGGAATTTGAAATAATAGCAGGAAGTAGTTCACGTACGGAAGACCTGCAAACCCTGCATCTGAGCTTACGATAAGTTTTAAGTTCTAAGTTTTAAGTTCTAAGTTTTAAGTTATGAGTTATGAGTTCTAAGTTCTGAGTTTTAAGAGATTGTTCCGAAAATCCGGATTGTACAAGTTACGCTTGCTACCATATGCTGTAACGAGGATGAACATTCCATTTAGGGACTTTTGAGACAACTCCCTGAAACGCGGACTCTATCTTTCAGTAGTGTAGAAATTTTTATCCTAAACTTAGAACTTAGAGCTTAGAGCTTAGAGCTTAAAACTCATAACATAAAACTTAGAACTCAGAACTTAAAACTTAGAACTCAGAACTTAAAACTTAGAGCTCAGAACTTAAAACTTAGAACTTAAAACTTAAAACCCCCTCACGGCATCCATTCCAGGCTATGTAGCAACGGGTTTTTCTCACGCCAGGAAAGAAGTTCGTCATAACTCTGTACACCGCCTTCAAAGACGGCATGATAGACTTCAATGCCCGGGATCTTATTCCCTTCCGCAGGCATATCGTATTTGATCTGAAGAATGATTCTGCGCAGTCCGGGAGTGAGTTTACGATGTATGGCCGCTGTGACACGCTCTACTACCCCATCGTACTTTGATCCTTTACGGATATGGATCATATCCAATTTCCATAGTTCCGCGTCCTTGTCTTCATACAGGGCGTGCCATTCGAGGCACTCCTCTTCGGTATCCAGCAGGTTTTTATAATGTACTTCTTTCCATCCGGGCCCACAGGCTATGGAGCTGATCACAGAAAAACTCTCTGCTACGGAAACCTCCTCTGTATAGATATGCAGATCAATGTCTCTGTGCATCAGCAGACCGGTTCGCAGGGAACCTACGGTATGTACTTCGCCGCCGATGCTTTCCCATAGGGAGATGACACGGGTATCACTGAGTAAGGTATGTGCGGTCTGTTGACGCAGCCGGGAAAGTTGAAGAATATCCATCTGAATTTTGCCTGGATCTATATGATTTGAATCGGAACGCTCTGAGACTGCGAAATTACAAAACTGCCGGAACATACAGCTATCTATAGCTACAAATAGCTATAGCCCACGCGAAAAGAAAAAGTTATCAGATTACAGCCTCTCGCTCATACAATACGAGGTAATACTGATCTTATTTTACCTGGAAAGACAGAAGATCTAAAGGCCGGGAATAAACAAGAGGCTGCATGCTAAGTCTCCTACAAATTTTCAAAAGCATATTTTGTCCGGGTTTTATGGTTTTAACATTGTCCCGGACATTTTATTTATACTATTTCGCTCGTCGGGACGGGTGCTCCCGCCCCTTGCCGCTGGGCGCTCAACACAGAGGTTGATTTTCAGAAATCTTACAGGTTGAAATTTCTTGAAGTAAACTTGCCTTGTTTCAGGGCATTCTCCCGAAGAAAAACAGAGCAAACAGGAAAAATTTTACAGGTCAACTTACAAATTAAAAGGAAGGCTGCCTCATTTTTTCTATGTGGAGACAGCCTCTTCCATTTCCAGGCTTTTGAGATAGCCTTTTGTCACTGAACTGTATCCATATGTACGATCAGATCAAGCACCTTATTGGAGAACCCATACTCGTTGTCATACCAGGTCACTAATTTAACAAAATTGGAGTTCAGAGCGATCCCGGCTTTGGCATCAAAGATAGAAGTGCGGGTATCACCGATAAAATCACTTGATACCACATCATCTTCCGTATATCCCAGGATTCCCTTGAGTTCACCTTCGGAAGCAGCTTTCACTGCCTGACAGATCTCTTCGTAACTGGCAGATTTTTCCAGACGACAGGTAAGGTCTACTACAGACACATCCAATACAGGGACACGGAATGACATTCCAGTGATCTTGCCCGACAGTTCGGGGAAGATCTTCCCTACGGCCTTGGCTGCTCCGGTAGAGGAAGGGATGATGTTGCCCGATGCCGCGCGTCCGCCTCTCCAGTCTTTCAGGGAAGGACCATCAACGGTGCGCTGACTGGCAGTTGTGGCATGAATGGTAGACATCAGGGCTTCCAGCACACCGAATTTCTCGTGCACCACTTTCACCAACGGAGCTACGCTATTGGTCGTACAGGAAGCGTTAGACACGAATACTTCTCCCTGGTAGGCTTTTTCATTCACTCCCATGACAAACATAGGAGTATCATCTTTGGGAGGTCCCGACATCACCACACGTCTGGCTCCGGCAGTGATATGGGCCTGTGCTTTTTCCTGAGTGAGGAAAATACCTGTGGATTCAACGATGTACTCCGCGCCGATCTCGTTCCATTTCAGATCTTCGGGATTTTTCTCCGCCGTGGTACGGATACTTTTTCCGTTGACCACCAGTTTGTTCCCGTCTACGCGAATATCTCCGTTGAAATGGCCATGCACCGTGTCGTACTTGAGCATATAAGCCATGTAGTCCACAGGGATAAGGTCGTTGATCCCTACAATCTCAATGTTCCCGTAATTCTGAGCAGCACGGAACACCAACCGTCCGATACGCCCGAATCCATTAATACCTACTTTAATTGTTTTCATACCTAATAATTTTAAATAATTGTATTTATCAGGAGAGAAAAAGGATTGGTTTCTCTTTCCTGATGCAAATTTACGCTATTATAGAATTGGCAGCAATGACATATTATATACAAATACTGCCATTTCAAAGAAAATGATTATCTTTGTCAGTGAAGCTGTCTGGTGGTTGCCCGCTTGCTTTTACCAGACTCAAAGAGCGTATAACGTACCTGGATGATGGATACATACATGGGTTGGTACGATACGTCTTCAGCCAGCCTCTCTGACCCATGTTTTTTTGATCTATGAATGATAAAAAAACAAACCCGCCATATTGTTCTGCTGGTGCCTCATTATTCCACTTTATTGGATATTTGCGGCTCCTTTGATGTTTTCCAAAAGGCTATCGAATATATGAATGAGGCTATTCCTCTACCCGGGTTTACCTATCAGACGCATGTGGTATCTACCCGCAGATCGAAACGGATCGATATGTTGGGAGGCATTTCCCTTGTGGGGGAAGGGAGCTACAGGGAGATTGATTATCCGATAGATACACTTATCATCGGCGGGCTTTCTCATCGTCCGGAGTATAAGCCGGGACAAGAGGTACTGACATGGATCAAAGAGCAATGCGGCAAAGTACGACGCATCTGTTCGGTATGCGCAGGAGCGTTTATACTGGCCGAAGCAGGCGTACTCGCCGGTAAAAAGGCGGCTACACACTGGATGAGGTGCGATAAGCTGGCCAAAGAGTATCCGGATACGCAGGTAGACAGGGAAGCGATCTTCGTAAAGGATGGCCATGTATATACTTCGGCGGGGATCACCACAGGGATGGATCTGGCACTGGCACTGATCGAAGAAGATCTGGGAAAAACGTTCGCACTGAAGATCGCGCGTATCATGGTGCTTTTCCTCAAACGTCCGGGCAATCAGGCGCAATACAGTACGGTATTGCAGGCGCAGGAAGTGGATCACCAACCCCTCAACCTTGCAATTGAGTGGATATATCATCATCTGCGTGAGGATATTACAGTAGAGAAACTGGCAGACTGTTCACGGATGAGCCCCCGCAACTTCGCACGGGTATTTGTGCGTGAGCTCCACATCACTCCGATGAAGTATGTAGAGAAACTCCGGCTGGAGACCGCCTGTCGTTGCCTGACGGAAACACACCTGACCGTGAATGAAATAGCGGATCGTTGCGGATTTAAAAATTCGCTCCATATGAATCGTATGTTCTTACATACCTTCCAGACCACTCCTTCGCAATACAGACGGGGATTCAGGAGTTCGTTCCGTTAATGTAAAGGAGTTTACCTTGTTTTACACGGAAAACGGAAAAGTATCTTCCTGCTTATGGAGATCTTTTTTACAGTATAAATCGGTTTTCCGCAACGGCAGTTGCCTGCACAGGGGGTGAGTTCTCAACTTTTTACAAGAAAAAATGTTATTTATCACAGCGGCCAAAGGCAGAACCCTTGCTTAGGCGAAAAGAAAACAACCTTTTTGTACCGGGAAATGAAACCGATCGAAGAGAAAAAATTTTGAAAATGAAATCAGATCAATCATACATTAAAAAGAAAAAATATGAATAGAAAACGTAGGTATACACCCATGGTAGTGTCGGCAGTATGGATACTGGGTCTCTTTGCCGCTTGTAAAAACAGTTCGAAAAGCCAATCCGCAGAGACAGAAAGTTCTCCGCAGGAAGCAACCCGCCCCCAAAGGGGTGCGGCCGGGCCGGACAAAAGCAACGATACACAATTGCAGGTGTTGCTCGCGGAAACGGTAGATAAATTTGTACAGCGGGAATACAAAGACGCGGAAACGGGAGAAACCATGGAGTATAACCTCTTTATTCCCGAAGGGTATGACAACAGTAAGTCGTATCCGTTATTGTTGTTTATCGCCGACGCGAGTACGGCAGGCAAAGATGTAAAAGTGCCACTGACACAGGGGTACGGTGGAGTGATCTGGGCCAGTGACGCGGATCAGGCTAAGCATCCGAGCTTTGTGCTTGTGCCGCAATACAAGACCCAGACAGTGGATGATAATTTCACGACGTCTTATGAAGTAGAAATGACCATACGCCTGCTGAATCAGATTGCCGACGAGTATCACATAGACAGAAGCCGGTTGTATACTACAGGACAGTCGATGGGAGGAATGATGTCGATGTACTTTAATATTGCCCATCCCGACCTCTTCGCGGCTTCTATGTATGTAGGCTGCCAGTGGGACACAGAAAAAATGGGTGGCTTCGCGAAGGATAAGTTTTTCTACATTGTAGCGGCCGGTGATGAAAAAGCGCCGAAAGGGATGGCCGCGCTGAAAACCGTCTTGGAAAAGGAACATGCCAGGATCGGGACAGCGGAATGGAGTGCCAAACTACCCCAGGAAGAACAGGAAGCAAATGTACAGAAGTTGCTCTCGGAAGGGAATGACATCAACTTTGTGGTATTTACGCGGGGAAGTGTGCAACCGGAAAGCGGACTGGGAAATGAACATATGAATTCATTTGACTACGCGTACAAACTGGAAGGTGTAAGGGACTGGCTGTTCAGACAGAAGTTGTGAGTTTTAAGTTCTAAGTTCTAAGTTTTAAGTTCTAAGTTTTGAGTTAGGGTGTGTAAGTTTTGGGTTTTAAGTTCTAAGTTTTAAGTTAGGGTGTGTGAGTTATGGTGTGTGAGTTTTAAGTTTTGAGTTTTAAGTAATTTAAGTAATGGGTTAAATTACTAATGTGAAAACCTCCATTTGACTTATAACTTATCACTCACACACCATAACTCAAAACTTATCACTTAAAACTAAGAACTCAGAACTTAAAACTTAAAACTTAAAACTTAGAACTCAAAACTCACAACTTAAAACTAAGAACTCAGAACTTAAAACTCAAAACTTAGAACTTAAAACTCAAAACTTAAAACTT
>Ga0192242_10654_pt1 | contig 10225 bp, 9 predicted proteins | sample Koala_Koa27_J3_FD_131235 | JGI IMG/M metagenome (GOLD analysis project Ga0192242, IMG submission 131235) | Enriched cells from koala feces incubated with labeled cellulose particles, San Francisco Zoo, California, United States - Koala_Koa2-7_J3 ...
GATAATTAATGGATGCATAAGTATTGATAATGGTGATGTCATCATATTCTAAGTATTATCAAATAAATTCAAAATATCAATTAACAAATTTATTAGAAATGAAGAAAAAAGCAGGAAATTTCTTTAATGTATTATTCAATAGTTTGCTCTTTGCAGTTATTATTTTATCATCTTGCCATAAGGATGGTCTGAAAAAAGAAAATATTGCATCCGGAACCCGAATTTTAAGATTTAATGTAGGACAAGGTTTTGATGAAGATACAAGAGAGCAGAATCGTAGCTTTTCCGGAAAGAGTGATATTATTTATCAGAAGTTTAGTGACGGTATGGAAATTGAAGCTATCATAGAACAGGACAAAGAAATAAACTCGCGCATCAATACTATAGAAACAGTTGCCATCGGAACAAAAGTGTTAGCAATTATTATAGATGCATATACCAATGATATCTATAGCATACATCAGTTAGAAGTGGAAAGTGACGGGAAATTAAGTTGCGAAGTTCCTAATTCCACTGTGCGAATTATATTCTATTCTTATAATAGTTCCGAAATGCCAACAACAAATTTAGAAATTGGTGACCATATTGATACAACTAAGGAAAATATTGAAGAATACACAAAGGATGTAATGCGATTTGAAACCCAAAATATTGAACCTGAAGATACTAATTTAGGGAAAGTAATATTTAAACATTTATTTTCCAGAGTCAGAGTATGTATGCATTATGACGAAGGTGTTTCATCATTTAAGACTACATTAGAAAATTGTCCGTGTGCAACTGCCCGAGTCAATATTATCAAAGGCAATATATATCCCAACCACACGAATGTGACAATTCCAATAGATTCTGATGAGGGCATTGCGCAGGAAGTTGCATATTCATCCTATAAAATTATAATTCCAGTAGAAGGTACAATGCCTATTCAATTAAATATTACTGATATTAATGGCACTTCACTAACAAATAAACACATTATATTTCATGGAATCCTTTTGCCTGGTCATAGTTATACTATACATGTCTATGTAAAAAAAGATACTGGAATTATTGAAGGATGGGGACCAGGTTATTACCAGTGGGATGCAAAAGCTTTATATGAACCGGGAAATATTCCATCTGCCGGAGACAATGCATTTTACAATACAGGATCAAGTCTGGCTAGTAATTCATGTATTGATTGTCCCAGTTCACAAGATGGATGTAGAATGATTGCTTCAGGTGTATATTGGGATGATAATGGTCCCACCTGGAAAGGCGATGATGGAAATACATATACCAGTGGACTATGGGTAAAAAAGAAAAGTCAATGGGGAAATTTAGAATTGGAACTATCTGAACCAAAAGTTGCGACAGATGAACAACGTAATTCCGGTGATTATGTATTCTTACCGGCATCTGGTTACATTGTTGATGGCAAATATGAAGGTTTTGGTGAAGTAGGATTATATTGGACCAATACACCCGATATGAGTAGATATGGGGCTTTATGCCTTATGTTTACTTCATATTCAGTAAGCATTAGAATTGCTCATCGCCAAGGAGGGTACAAGTCATGGTACTTTCCAAACGACTAAGTGCAATATTTTTATAATATATATAAAGGCTTTACACAAATTGATTTCATTTTGGCGTAGAGCCTTTTTCATTTTCAAATTTTAGATGATAAAAAGAATGGAATTAAGTAAATGTGCTTCTTTTATTCTAAAAATAAAGCATGCTTCTCAATTCATACCGTTTCCACTTTTTCTTTTTATAATGCTGCATCATTATCTGCATAATCTTTACATCCACAGACAGAAAATAAACAGCTGAAAACATGGTTAGCAACCACCATCCATATTCTATCCACATAGCAAAGTTATGAATGAAATAATATAGAGGATAGTACCACTCTCAATAAAAGGCAAGCCCCAGTATAAACTTCCAGATAAGTTTTACAGCAAAAGGATAGAAACAGAAAAATGAAATGGAAAAATCCCCTCATCCCTACCATCTCCATATACTTTTATGTGCATTTTTTTTGTTTTTTTCAAAAAAAATACCGTATTAATAGTACAGATTAGATCAATTTGTCTCTATAGATGTAGGTATTTTCTCTGACAGATACAATGAAGTAGTCGTGTTTACACAGAAAAGAGAAAATCTTCCATTTTTTTCTTTAGATCACATATCTGTGAAGATATGAAAGCTTATATAGTTTAAACTGCACCAAGAAGGGCAGTATTTATGAAAAGAATTATGAATAGAAGGACCTTCGTCTGGGAAGATAGAGGAAGCCTTCTTTATGAAAAAAGAAAAAAGGAAAGAATAGTTCTGTTTATTCTGACTACTTGGTGAAGATATGGAAATATTTTGAATTTTAAATAGAAAAGAAAAAAAATGAAAAAGACTTTTTTATGTGCAGTTATATTTGCTCTGGTTTCCGGAAGTGTATATGCACAATCAGGTGACATTGGAAACAATGAAGAAGGAAGTGACAAGCACAGAGTAGAGACAAACCGGTTTTGGGATAACTGGTTTATTAGTGTGGGTGGAGGTGCCCAAATCTATTTTGGCGATCACAATAAGCAGATGAATTTCGGTGACCGACTATCCCCTGCTTTGGACATAGCGGTAGGAAAATGGTTCACACCCGAAATAGGAGTACGATTGATGTATAGCGGTCTGTCTATCAGTGGCGCTACACAAAACGGCGCTCATTCTAATGGAAAACCTATCAGTGGAAAGCCACAGGATGGACACTGGCTGACAGAACAGAAAATTGACTTCTTTAACCTGCATGAAGATGTGATGTTTAATCTTTCCAACGTATTTTATGGAAAGAATGAATCCCGATTCTGGAATTGCAGCCCATATGTGGGACTAGGATGGATGAGAGCTTGCGAACATCCAAGTGCAAATGAAATGAGTGCAAATCTAGGCATATCAAATTCATTTCGCATTACATCTGCGTTTCATGCCAATCTAGATGTTCGCAGTACAATGGTACATGATCGTTTTGATGGAGAAACAGGCGGACGAAAGAAAGAAGGGCTACTCACAGCAACAGTAGGAGTAACATACAAGTTTCAAAAATGAAATTGTGATTAAAGAATAGCAATATACAATCATGTTTTCTTGAATTAATTTCAAGCAAAAAATGAATGTGACTAGTATAGAATATATACAATCAAAATAAAATAAGAATCATGGATAAAAAAGAAATTAAGAAGAACATTTATCATGCTCCTGTTATAACTAAACAACAGATAGTATTAGAGCAAGTAATTGCTGCCGGATCTAGAAAACTAAGCACTGATGAAGCAGAAGCGATACAACATGAGTGGATAGAAGAAGAAATGAATAATGATTATCAAACGATAATCTAAGCAATCAATGAATGAGTCAATGAATTAATGAAAAGACAAAATGAAAAAACAAAATTTATTCAATAGATTAGCAGGAACTTTGCTGCTTGCAGGCATTTTTCTATCTGCTTGCAGTAATAATGATTTAGAAAAGGAAAATTCCTCAACCGGCACTCGCATGCTGACTTTTAATGTGAGCCAGAGTTTTAATGACAGTTCAGATGAACCGGGTCGCGGACTTTCTATAACACCTGACACTATCAACCAAAAGTTTGATATGGGATTGAGCATGGAAGTGATAGTAGAGGAAGACAAGAAAGGCCAAGCCCGCAATACGACAGAGGCAGTTGCCGTAGGAACCAAAGTTTTGGCATTCGTTATTGACGCACAGGCAAATGAGATTTATAGGATACATCAATTAGAAGTTACAAGTAACAATAAGCTGATTTGTGAAGTACCGAACAGAGAAACCTGGGTTGTATTCTATTCCTATAACAGTACTACAGAAATGCCAACTACAAATTTACAAGAGGGTGACAAGACTACCAGTGTCAGCATACAAACTGAAGCATCTACCAAAGATTTGATATGGGCAAAAACAGAATTGATCACTAGCGCATCAACTAATCTGGGATCTATAAAATTCAGCCATCTTTTTTCAAGAGTAAGGATATGTATGAACTGTGATATTGGCATTTCGGGATTTCAGACTAATTTTAGTAATTGCAAATATCAACAGGCAGCCATAGATGTAATTAATGGAACTGCCTCACCTTTTGGCGCAAGAAGTAATATCCAATTAAATAGTGACTATTTCAATTCTCCACAAACTACTATATATTCGTCATATGATCTTGTAACTCCCACTGCCGATATTACAGGACAACTAAATATCACTAATATCAACAATACGGCAATAAGTAGAACGATAATAATCAGCAATGCTGTGTTTCAGGCAGGACATAGTTATACAATTAATGTGAAGATAAAAAATGATAAGATCGTAAATGGATGGCAACCATATTATTATTTATGGGATGCAAAAAACCGCTTCCGCCAGATATAACTAATGATCGGTGGCCTAAGCCGGGAGATGATGAATACTGTAACGGAACAGATATTGCTATATATTCCTGTAAAGGATGCCCAAGCACAGAAATTGGGGAAAAGATAATTACTAATGGTGCTCTTTGGGATAATAATGGACCGTTATGGACAGCTTATAATGGAACTTCGTATACTACAGGCATTTGGATATTGAAAAAGGAGAAATTAGTATATGCAGGAGAATATGAGGAAGGGAATGAGGTCATCATGGAAAAAGCAGAAGAAATACACCGTAATTCAGATGATTATGTATTTCTTCCGGCAGCGGGCGGTTTTGCCCAAAAAGGCTATTATGGAGAAATGGAGTTTGGTATTTCTGTTGGATCGGGAGCAGCTTATTGGCTTGATAAAGGAACTTATTTTAGATATTTTATTCATGATGAATATAGCACCATATTTATTCAAAAGAATCTTCCCATTGAGTTTGGCAACAACATATGGAATTATTAAAACTAAAGAATATACAATCTATTAATTAATACTATTAATAAAGCTGGCAGAGCATTTTAATTCTGTCAGCTTTTTTATTATCAAACAATCATGCGTTGACAGCAATAACCATCCATATTCTATCCACATAGCAAAATAATGAATGCAATAGTTAAAGTGACAATACCTATCCAAAAGAACAAGGCAAGCATCAACATAAACTTCCAAATAAATTCTACGGCAAAAAGAGAAAAACGGAAATATTAAATAAAACTTCCTCATCCCTACCATTTCCATAGACTTTTATTCCTCTTTTTTTGTTTTATTCAAAAAAATACGCTATTAATAGTACAGAATATATCCATTTGCCTCTATTTATGTAGATATTTTCTCTCTAGGATGCAATGACATCCACCGATTACACAGGAAAGGAGAAAATTTTTCATTTTTTCTTTAGATGACATATCTGTGAAGATATGGAAGTTTATATAGTTTAAACTGCCGCAAGAAAAAGGCAGGATTTAGAAAAGATATGAAAAGAAGGATCAGAGTCTGGGAAGATGGGAAAAATCCTTCTTTTGAAAATACACGGAAGAAAAAGAAAAGATGAAAGAGAAAAAAACTACATAAGCTTTCTGCTGAATCCGGTCAATCCGGAAGACAGGCAGAAATATTTTGAATTTAAATAGAAAGAAAAAAATGAAGAAAACTTTTTTTGTGCAGCCTTGCTTCTATTGGCTGCCGGAAGTGCGCGTGCGCAAGCCTCGGACACAGCAAACAGTGAAAGTGGCAATGACAAGCACAAGGTAGAGACAAACCGGTTTTGGGATAACTGGTTCATTAGTGCGGGCGGAGGAGCCCAAGTGTATTTCGGCGATCACAACAGACAAATGTCGTTGGGTGACCGCCTATCCCCTGCTTTAGACATAGCCGTGGGAAAGTGGTTTACACCCGGAATAGGCGTGCGCCTGATGTATAGCGGGCTATCGCTGAAAGGAGCTACGCAGAACGGATCGCACACCAATGGCAAACCCATTGATGGAAAACCATGGGATGGATACTGGCTGAAAGAACAGAAGTTCGATTTCTTCAACCTGCACGGTGATGTGATGTTCAATTTCTCCAATTTATTTTGCGGTTACAACGAGACGCGTTTCTGGAATTGCAGTCCGTATATCGGGCTGGGATGGATGCGTGCATGGGAAAATCCCAGTTCGCGTGAGGTAAGTGCAAATATCGGTATCTTTAATTCTTTCCGCATTTCTTCGGCAGTAGATATAAATTTAGATCTTCGCGGCACACTGGTGAATGACCGTTTCGACGGGGAGATAGGTGGACGTAAAGAAGAAGGACTTTTTGCCGCCACAGTGGGACTGACTTACAAATTCCCCAAACGCGGATGGAACCGCAGCCGCACAGTAGTAATGTATGACAATGACGCACTAAACCTCCTACGCGAAAAGATGAATGCATTAAGTGCTGAAAATGCACGCCTGCAACAAGCCATCGCAGAAGGAAATAGACAAGCAGCAGAAACGATCATTAAGAAAATGGAAGTAGCTGCCCCCAACCTAGTAATATTTAGCATTGGCAAAAGCGAGTTAAGCAAAGAAAATCGAGTGAACCTGGGTTTTCTGGCAAAAGTAATCAAAACGACTGACTCTAATGCCGTATACACCATTACCGGATATGCTGATGCAGGAACAGGAACAGATGCCGTCAATGCCCGCCTGAGTCAAGAACGCGCACAGGCAGTTTATGACTGTTTGATAAAAGAATATGGCATTCCAGCATCACAACTCAGCGTAGACCACAAGGGAGGCGTAGACAATATGTTCTATGATGATCCACGATTGAGCCGTGCCGTAATAACCCGCAATAAGCAATAAAGAAAATAAAAATGTATTTAAAATTAAATGGAACAACAATCATGAAGAAAAAAGTGATAGAAAAAGAATTCTATAAGGCTCCTTCTTTTCAAAAACAACAAATAATATTGGAACAAGCAATTGCTGCCGGATCTCCACAAAACAGTAGAGGAGAAGTGATGCATGAATGGAATGAGGAAGAAACTAATGCTGATAATGAAATCAACTTCCCAACATATCTATTATAAATCAACCCATCAATTAATAAACTCATTAGAAAAATAAAATGAAAAGACAATATTTCAAGAATTTATCATTCAGCCTCTTATTGTTTGCATATGCTTTTTTGTCATCCTGCACTAATGATGAAACAGAAACAGAAAAAATAATATATGAAGGCCGAACCATGACCTTTGATGTCAGCCAAAGTTTTAATGAAAGTCCGGATGAACAAACGCGTGGATTCTCAGAAAAATCGGACACTGTTTATCAGGAACTTATTAATGATTTGAAAATTGCGACCGTTGTAGAGCAAGATAAAGCAACAAATTCCCGTGTCCTGACAGAAACAGTTACCGAAGGGACAAAAGTATTGGCATTTATCATAGAAAAATCATCAAACAGAGTCTATAAGATAGAGGAGTTGGAAGTAAGCAATGATCATAGGCTGACTTGTGAAGTTCCTAATGTCAATGTAGAAATAGTTTTCTATTCGTACAACAGCACAATAGTTCCTACCACCATCTTGTCCGAAGGCGATTATATTTCATCGGAAACAGCCATTAATACTGAGTATGTAAAATCAACCTATAATGCACATACCCCTAATGGTCTTGATTTAATATTTGCCAAAACCGGAACAATAACCCCCAACGATTATGATTTGGGAACAATAACCTTTAAACATTTATTCTCAAGATATAAAGTACGTTTCCACTATGACCAAGGCGTTAAATCCTTTCAGGTTAACGCATCAAGCATTTCAGCTTCCGGAGCAGAAATCAGCATTAATACGGGAGAATATCTAGATAAGGGAGGAAGCTCTACAAGTGCAGTATACGCTGAAAGTAATACGATAGCAGAAAGTCTAGATTCAGAATACAGAATCTTTATTCCTAGAGATAACATCAGTGATCTGCCAATTATTATGGCGATTGAGTATGTCAACGGCCAATCATTCCTTGAAGTCCCGGTTGATTACAGAAGCACAACGCTTACCCGTTTTTTTGATCCAGGATGCAGTTACACCATTCATATTTATCTAAAAACAATTGGCAAAATCATAAATGGATGGTCCAAGAATTATTACCAATGGGATGCAACAGCTCTTTATTCAGCAGGTAGCAAACCGAAGCCCGGAGATGCGTCATATTATAACCCTAGCAGTGGTAGCGCTGTCAATTCATGTAAAGATTGCCCCAGCCAAGAGGATGTGAGCAGAATGATGGCTTCCGGAGTATATTGGGATGATAAAGGTCCGGCATGGAAAGATTATATGGGATATATCCATACAACAGGCGTATGGGTCATGAAAAAAAAGCAAATGGCAGGCAGAAGCAAATGGTACATCTATAGTACCTGTGCAAACGGCAGGAGATATGCAGCGCACTTCTGATGATTACATATTTATTCCGGCATCAGGATATATGTCTTATCCGCGGCCCATCACCAGTACACAAACTGGACACTATTGGACATCAACTTCCGAGATTTCTATCTATTTCGATAAGGATCAAATGTGATATGATGGAGTGAACAAAGAAAATGGATTTAGTATATGGACATTTAAAGAATAATCCTTAGAACTATATCAAAAGAAAGGTTTCATGCAAGATTATAATCAATCAGCGTGAAACTTTTCTCTATTTTTATCACTATATACCTTATAAAGCAAACATAAATCTAAAGATACTGAACTCAATCTTTTATTTAAATCATATACTAAATTCATTTTTCAATTTACACCATTCCACTTCTTCTTTTTACATAAGTTTTACAACAAAAGGATAGAAACGGAATATAAAATAAAAAACTCCCTCATCCCTACCATTTCCATAGACTTTTATTCCTCTTTTTTTTGTTTTATTCAAAAAAATACGCTATTAATAGTACAGCGTATTTCAATTCCTCTCTATTCATGTAGATATTTTCTCTGCTGGATGCAATGACATCCACTGATTACACAGGAAAGGAGAAAATTTTTCATTTTTTCTTTAGATTACATATCTGTGAAGATATGAAGCTTATATAGTTTAATCTGCACCAAGAAAAGGGCAGAATTTATAAAAAATAAGAAAAGAAGGATCAGGGTCTGCGAAGATAAAAGTGATCCTTCTTTTAAAATGCTTCAGAAAGAAAAAGAAAAGATGAGAGAGAATAAACTACATAAAACTTCTGCTGAATCTAACTATTTAAAGAATTGGCAGAGATATTTTGAATTTAAAATAGAAAGAAAAAAATGAAGAAAACTTTTTTTTGTGCAGCCATACTCCTATTGGCTGCCGGAAGTGTGTGTGCACAGGCTACAGACATTGGAAACAATGAAAGCAGCAATGACAAACACAAGGTAGAGACAAACCGGTTTTGGGATAACTGGTTTATAAGTGCGGGCGGAGGAGCCCAAGTATATTTTGGCGATCACAACAGGCAAATGTCCTTGGGTGACCGTCTTTCTCCTGCTTTAGATATAGCTGTGGGAAAATGGTTCACACCCGGAATAGGCGTGCGCGTGATGTATAGTGGGCTTTCACTGAAAGGGGCTACGCAGAACGAATCACATACCAATGGAAAACCCATTGATGGAAAACCATGGGAAGGATACTGGCTGAAAGAACAGAAGTTCGATTTCTTCAATCTACACGGTGATGTGATGTTCAATTTTTCCAATTTATTTTGCGGTTACAACGAGACACGCTTCTGGAATTGCAGTCCGTATATCGGGCTGGGATGGATGCGTGCATGGGAAAATCCCAGCTCGCGTGAGGTAAGTGCAAATATCGGTATCTTCAACTCTTTCCGTATTTCTTCGGCAGTGGATATAAATCTAGATCTTCGAGGTACAATCGTAAATGACCGTTTCGACGGTGAACTGGGTGGACGCAGAGAAGAAGGATTATTTGCAGCAACTGTAGGTATTACTTACAAGTTTCCCAAACGCGAATGGAACCGCAGCCACACAATCGTAATGTATGACAACGATGCACTGAATGCCCTGCGCGAAAAGATGAATGCACTAAGTGCAGAAAACACACGCCTGCAACAAGCCATTGCAGAAGGAAATCAAGCGGCAGCAGAAACCATTATTAAGAAAATGGAAGTAGCAGCTCCAAACCTTGTGACATTCGTCATAGGCAAGAGTGAGTTGAGCCGCGAAAACCGCGCGAACCTTGGATTCCTGGCAAAAGTGATCAAAACTACAGATCCTAATGCCATTTACACCATTACCGGATATGCCGATGCAGGAACAGAAAC
>Ga0192242_10657_pt1 | contig 10173 bp, 7 predicted proteins | sample Koala_Koa27_J3_FD_131235 | JGI IMG/M metagenome (GOLD analysis project Ga0192242, IMG submission 131235) | Enriched cells from koala feces incubated with labeled cellulose particles, San Francisco Zoo, California, United States - Koala_Koa2-7_J3 ...
TTTCCGACTCCGGAATCGTTCCGGACACCTCTAATCCCGTCAGATTCTCACCTTCTTCGAACAGATCGAATAAAGTAATGGAAGATGCATCATTCCGCATCGTCTTATCCTGACTGTAATACAGGCTGTAAATTGTTCCGTCCGCCACCGCCAGACGCAGAGAAGAAATATATTCACTCTGTGCCATGATGTTCTGAAGTGCTTCCTGAACAGCAAGTGCCTGATCAGTTGCACCGGATGAACGGTCAGCCAGTATATCCGCCAGTGTCTGTCCCTCGGCATTCTGATAATTATATAATTCCTCCATCGCATCATCTACGCTTGTCAGGACACCGTTTACATTATCCGCCACATAATTTGTCATCGTAGAATAAGACGCAATCATATTCTCCCGTATCATCCCGCTGTAACGGGCAAAAAACAACATACTTAAAACCATCAGCGGTATCAGACCGAATACCACAAAAGAGATCGTCATCTTGTAAAAAGTCGTGCGGTACCGCTGCGGACTCTCCGCATGACCCTCATCGGAATTCTTCCGGAATCCCTGTAATCGACGAAAATGATTTTCCGGTCTCATGGCTCACCTCCTTCAGACTGCTTCCAGATATCCTGAATTTCCTGCAGTCCGTCCTCCACCGACCGCGATCCGCTTAAGATCTCCTGTACCGTCTCCAGCATGGCTTTTTCAAAATCCTCCGGCGTATCCTCATTTCCGATATAAACGGAAACCTTTTCCTCCGCCGCGCAAAAGGCCTCCCAGACCTCCTCCTGCACAGCCCCCTCCTCATAATCCGGCTCCGCGTCCGTAAGCGGGAATGTACAGGACGTTTCGCAGAAAGACAGATAAACCTCATCCGAGTAAAACCAGGTAAGGAACGTCATCGCCGCCTCATATTTTTCCTCATCAGCCGCGCACTCCGCCGTCACCGACCAATACGTATCCAGATTATCCGTCGCATAGACAGTCCCGGTTCTGTCCGGCACATAAAACCACCCAAGCTCCATATCCGGATTCAGCTTCTCGATCGCTGCCGCGGTCCACGGTCCGGTATAAAGAAGCGCCACTTCCCCCTCGGACATCATATAAGAGAGACTCGTGTCCGTCGCTGTCAGCCAGTTTTCATTGACATATCCCGCAGCAAACAAACTGGACAGATTGTTCATCATGGTCGTCGGCGCCGGATCCGTCCACGAAACATTCCCCAGACTGCACTGTTTCAGCCAGTCCGCATCGGCTGTCAGAACATCCGTGTGGAAAAAATGATTCACCCAGTACTCCATATGCCACAGATCGGAGCCGCCGACGCCGATGGGCGTGACTCCTTTCTTTTGCAGCGTCTGACAGATTTCCAGAAAATCCGAATACGTCTCCGGCTCTTCCAACCCGTACTCCTCAAATAAAGATTTATTGTACAAAATCCCCCAGGTAGACTCTACGGCTCCCACACCGTACACCTCTCCGTCATATGTATAAACCGAGGAGACCAGAGAAGAGACCTCCTCAGAAACACTTCCCAACAAACCGCTCGCCGCATAAGCCTCCGGCGTTTTCAGCTGCACGATATCTCCGAGCTCCCCCCGTGCGATGTGCCGGCTCAGGAGCTCCTCGTATACCGTGTCCTCATAATTCACCTCATATTGAATCGAAATCTCCGGGTGCTCCTCTTCGAACTCCTTTACCGCGTTTTCAACCGCAGTATTCCACTGGGGGTTCTGATAGGCGTACACCAGTTCCAGTTCAATCTGTTCTGCCTCATCATCCGTATCTGCCGCATTCCCGGATGTGAAAACCTCAAAAAACAGGCTGATACACAGCGCAGCAAGCGCAATAAACAAAAGCGGTATCACAATTTTCATTTTTTTGCCTAACTGCGGTGGTTTATTCATGTAAAATCCCCTCAATATGATTCTGTGCTATACGATTTCCTGTCTGTGTTTATTATAATTTACCCGGCCTGTTTTCGCAATCTTCGTTTTCTTCCGTTTTCCTTTTGTTTTCTTCCCTTTTCATGATTCCGAAAATGGCTCCCGTTTCAACGGAAGCCATTTTCTTCATAAGAGGTACTTTATGGGTTTTCAGATATGTAAACTCTGCGTTATTTCTCTCCGTACATACGGTCTGCTGCATTGGCGTCTTTCCACTTTAACATCGGGAATGTCGCAATCAGACCCACGATAATGACGACAACCAGAATGCCGTATGCCATCGTTGACTTTCCGGCGCTGATCAGCGTTACCATCATCATAGCCGCAACAGCCGAAGGAATCAGCTGGATTGCCATGATAATACGGTTCGCGGACTGATACTCGCGGCGGCCGAAAGCAAAGGATGTGATACAGGGATGCAGCGTCGGCACACCGCCGGTCATGCAGGCCACGCCGAAGCCCCAGCCGATCATCAGCGGTACCGTATAGCCATCCTGGAACATCAGGCAAAGTACCGGGATAAACTCGCAGCAGCCAAGGATAATGGATGCCTTCACGGAACCGAGTTTGTCATCGAGCAAACCGAAGATGTAAGACATCGGAATACCGAGCGCTGCGCCCATCGCCAGCCATTTCGTCGCCGGAATCCAGCATGCTGCCGCGTCGCCGCCGCCGAGGAAGATATAATAGGCTGCCATGGAACCCATGCAGGCATTGATGATGAACTGGAAAGCGCCGAAGCTTACGATCAGGAGCCATGCTTTCTTCATGCTGAGCACCTGCTTTACGGTCAGCTTTACTTCTTCTACACCCTCGGAAATCGGCGGATGATCCGCACCGTCCGGATACAGTCCCGCATCCTCCGGCGTATCCTTTACGCCGATTGCGACAACTATACATACAACTACAATGATGATAACAATCGCCCAGTAAAACGGACGATAGTCGCCGCCGAACTGCTTTGCGATGATGTTGGACATACCGGATGTTCCCACAACAGAGAAAATCGGGCTGCCCAGCGTTACGATACCCATGATCTGCCCACGGAACCGGATGAACCAGTTCGCTACCAGCATGAATCCGGCCATCTGAAGGATCATGCAGCCGCAGCGGACAACCAACAGAGAAATAAAGAACAACGGGTAGTTGCCGGAAGCCGCACCGCCGTTCACGTCAAGGCCGTTCGCCATGATCATGCCGATGACCGCGACTGCCGTGATCGCCATAACCACGATCAGCGGTTTCTTTACGCCGAACTTAATGAACAGTGTGCCATACACGAATGTCAGGATAATACAGATGAAGTTTCCAACCGTCATCGGGAGCTGAGTCATCGTCGTCGACCAGCCGCCGTTCTGTTCAGTGATAAATGCCTGAATAATATTGATCTGATCATTCTGCAATCCTGAATAGAGGAACATGAATACGATGCCCAGTACACACAACAGGACCGCATTGCCCAGGAACTTTTTGTTTTTTGCCATTTTTCTTCTCCTTTCTATCAAAAACCCGTACCTTTGTTTCGTCTACCACATTATTTCATCATTATTTCACTTTTGAAACGCCGGTTTTTTAGAAAAAAGTTATCTTTTTTTAGATGGAGTTTATAATTTATACTATGAAAGTGTCGTGAATAGACAGACAAATGGGTATGCTTGCATGACCAGATGGCTGAATATTCAACGACCGAGCCGATACGAACAAGTAGGGCGATAGCCCGGATTGTGATAATGTTCTCCCTTAATGAGCATGAAATGCGAATTTAGGGAGAACTTATGCAAAGCTGTGCCGGCGGCGATGACGAAAGCTCGCAGAGCGGAGTCATCGACTTTCATAGATGTTTAGAAATAAAAAATTCCCCCGCGCCGTACACACACGAACGCAGGGGAAAAAGGTAAACTATAGGAGGTTTTAAAAGCAATTACAATATTTAATCCTCGATCCAGCAGATCACACCGCCTGTCATGGCCGGATCCACATTCGGGAATACATGCTGCGCATATGCTTCCGTAATCTCGGTATACTTAAACTCATGGCTGATGAGCGGCGTAATATCCAGTTTGCCGCTGGCGATCAGATTTAAGAATACCTGAATATCCTCATCGGAAGTCCATACATCAGAGTTTGCATAGCGAAGCAGATCGCGATGCATCACGGGCGGCCAGGTTCCGTCGATGAACAGGTCAGCCCTGCGCAGCTTGAACGGCTTCGAATTTACATAAGTACCGATGAGGCTTGCGCCCTTCTGCATGATCGGGTCATCGATCGGCGGCATCGCCTCGCCGTGTACCTGGGAAATCATAACCAGACGGCCTCTCTCACCGATCAGCTCCGCCGCCTGCATCAGCGGTCCTCTCGCACCGGTTGCCTCGAAGATAACCGGCAGTCCGCCACGGTTCAGCTTCGCAACCTCACGCTCCAGTCCTTCCGGATCGGTCTTGGAATTGATGGCAATATCAACGCCCATCTTCTTTGCCGCCTCCAGACGCGCATCGTCCAGATCGGTCACGATAACCGGAAGCGCACCCGCCAGCTTTGCAACCTGAGCGGTGATCGCTCCTACAAAGCCCTGTCCGAGTACTGCACACGGCTCGCCAAGCTGCAGGTTGGAACGACGCAGCGCATACATACCGGTATGTCCCAGATTCCAGAATGACGCCTGCTTCAAATCAACGCCCTCCGGACAGATCGTGCAGTTCAGCTCATCCATGATCAGATACTGTGCATGCTCACCGGTTGTCACAATGTGGTCGCCGACCTTCAGCTCGCGAACCTCCGGGCCAACCTCAATGACCTCAGCTACCATCGCGTATCCGATACTGGTGGGAAGCGGAACAATGTGCTCACCCAGCAGTCCGTTCTCCGTGCCGGGACTGATCGCACTGTATTTTGCCTTTAACAATACCTGTCCGGGACCCGGAGCCGGGATTTCCTTTTCAGCAAGAACAACCTTACCGGGCTGCGCCTGTGCGTATAATGTTTTCATAGTAAATGTCCTCCTTCTATAAATATATGTAGTCTGATTTTCGTGATTTCCCTTTTCAGGAGACTTCACGCTTTCTGTCCATATTCTTTCACAAACAATTGGATTTGAAAATGATGTTTTCTGCGAAAAAACGGATGTTTTTTAACATTGTACTGTTTTTTGAAACTTTCACAAAAAACTTCGCTTCCTTCACAAAAAACAGCCTTTTTTCACAAATATATTTCATTATAATAGATATCAAGTTAGTACAGACACTGATGACATGGCTCTGAGAAATGTCTGCCGGCGCAAACATTTCCGTCTATGGAAACCGAAACACGAGATGATAACAAAACCAAACAGAAAGGGGAACAAAAAAATGAAAACTTTAAACATCATCCGGACTGAAACAGCCAACAACTACACCACGACCGCCATCGCTTCGATGGTGACCGCCGCCACCTATACTCTGGACGGCACTGAGCAGACGGTAAAAGCAGGAGAAGGCCGCACGCTCGTCCTCGTAGTAGACGGTGTACAGGAAAATCTGGTTCCGGGCGCTTCCTATGAAGTGCAGGACAGCTTTGAGATCGCGGAAGTCAGCGTTTACCGCACCGGCGGCCCAAGCGCAGCTCCCTGGTCAGGCGCAAAGGAAGAGGAAAAGGTCAGCTACTATTTCCGTCAGGCACTTCTGGTAAAGAACGGACAGATCGTAGACGATTGCTCCATCCCGCACCTCATTCAGGGCGGATCCTTTGACGCGGCAGGCGCGGACGGCATCACGCTCACATCCAACGCACCGCACTTTAACGGCATCATTCTGGATGAAGGCACCAGATACGAGATCAAAAATTCGAAATTCTACGCAAAGGGCGACGGCAGCGACGACCTGTCCGGATGGGGAGCTTCCATCACGGCAGACAACAAAGCTGTTGTTGACATCAACGATTCCTATATTGAGACAGAAGGCTGCATCCGCTGCGGACTTTATGTAGACAACACAGCTGTCGTTACAGTTAAGGACTCCGTACTTTATTCAAAAGAGACCCCCGACACCTACGACGAATTCCATCAGCTGGTTCCGGCCATGATGAAACGTGTTCCGTTCGCGCTCGGCATGGAGGGAACCGTCCGCACACTGAACGTAATGGCTGACGGACAGGGCATCTTCAAGGACAGCATCGTTGTATCAACCGGATGGGGCGCGCTCTCCTGCGATTCCGGTACAGCCTATGACATCTGCGGCACCTACTGCCTCGACTGCGACAACGTTCTCTCCGGCATCGGCACACTGGAGGTCGCTCAGGAAGGAAAAGAGTACACGGCAGTGAAGGAAGTAAACGGCGTGAAATACGGCTTTACCGTAAGCGGCTCCGGCTATGTCACCTATGCAGACTCCGGCGTACATAACCGCTATAAAAATGTAGAGTTCTACTCACCGGATTATATCCAGATCATGGGCTCCGGACGCAGCGGTTCCGAATACATTGATTCCTATTTATATGCAGAGCACAACGTGTTCATGACCCAGCAGTCCGCAGGCGGCACCTACGAGCTGACCAACACAAAGGTTGATACCACAGACGCTCTGCTGCAGATCAAATCCGGCGCGGCGAACACCGGCTTCTCCAATATCATTGTAGACAACAGCGAGATCTGCTTCTCCGGCACTTCCACACGTTCCAAAGACGGTATTCTGGTTGAGCTGGTTGAGTCCGACGACGCCGGCAACCCGGGTATCACCACCTACACGATCAACGACCACGCTGAGGAAGCAGAAGCAACGTTAAGCTCCGTAACCGAGTGCTACGCAACACTGAAAAACGGAACTTATAAGGGCGATATTTACAACTGCATCTACAACTACCGTCAGGAATTAAACGTTGCCGTTGAGAACGCAGAACTGACCGGCACGATCTCCTCCAGTACCGCAATCCACGTAGATCTGGAAGGCAATGTTGTACCGAACGGCACCGTACTGAACGCGTTCCTCGGTTCTAAAGAATATGACCATGTCAGATATAACGCTGAGCAAGGCGGACAGAACGGCGACTGCCTCATCATCGGACGTTACCGGCACACCGCAGCTCCGATGCTGAACAACCCGGTTAATGTCACCCTGACAAACGCGAAATGGAACGTGACCGGCGACGGTTATCTCCAGAACCTGACCGTGACGGCACTGAGCGATCTTACGGCTGAAACAGCGGTTACCGTCAATGTCAAAAAGCTGACCGTGGCAGGCGAGGCATATGCAGACGGATCCTACACAGAAGGAAACGTCACTATCATCGTTGACTCCACCGTGATTGAAGTAGTTGATAACGGCATCTGCGACGCGGGACAGACCTACGGCAACGTTGCGTATACATTCTACGGCAAAATGACAGACGGTACACTGGACTCCAAGGCATTTGCCGTGAAGCGTCAGAACTACATCGACGGAAAACTGTACTACAGCATTGTACCCGCCGAAGGATACAAGATCGAATCCATCTCAGCTGAAGGCGGCGAGATCTCAGAAAACACTGCGGGCGGCGAGCTGGCAATCTATGATTCCGTGATCGCACCCGGCGAAGGTGAGACAGCTATGTCCGTAACCGTGACTCTGGCACGCTGATCAGGCGAAAAATCATCTGAGTTCACCACGGTTCTGAATGATAACAGATATTCTTAATGAAACCTTAGATCCGGTCGGGCTATATCATGTATCCCGGCCGGATGCCATATCACGATACATGGGAGTGACATATGACCAGAAATTCATCCTACGATCTCGGCAACCCGTTTCGCAATTCCGAAATGGGTCCGCACTATGAGAATGACGAATTAGTTCAGATGTTAAAAGAAGCTCGCCCCGATATAGACGGCTGCGTTTTCGCGGCCGTCTATATCGGGATTCAGTTGAATCCGGACAAGATCTTCAAATCTATGACCTTTCAGGAATATTATCAGCTCTGTATGGCTGTCCATGACCGGGGAGTCTCCTGTTTCCGTCAGGAAAACATCGGTTTTGAACTGTGCCGCGGGCTGAATCACTCACAGATGATGGGTGTATTCCCCAAAAATCACGCGGATGATTTTCCGGAGTATTATCTGCACCCGATCGCTGAACAGCTTGAAGAGGAATACGGTATCCGGCTCTGCATCGGCGTCGGTCTGCAGACCGATCAGCTCAGCCAGCTGAAAAACTCTTATAAAACTTCCCAATATGCGTTCGACCTGTATTTTTTTGAGCCGGACCGGATCATCGCTTTTCAGAACATTCACAAAGATTTTAACATGTCTCCCGATGAATATTACGATCGTGTGGAAGATGCTTTTCGCGCCATCCTGTCCAGAGATGAACACACGCTCGACCGAATCGTTTCGGTGGTAGATCTGATCGGTTCCATTCACTACGGAAACTGGCGCGCCGTCGTCATGCGCACCATGGATTATACCGGCATCCTGGTTTCACGCCTGTTTCGTTACCACCTGTTGGACGGGGATTTTTTCAGTATTCAAAACTGTCTTCAGGATCAGGTATTCTGTGTAACCACACTGGACGAACTGAAAGACTGCATTCTGCGGCATTTCTCCGAGCTTCTGCCGCAGGTATATAAAACGGAACGCTCGACAGGAAAAGCTGTAATTGAAAAAGTAAAAACATATATGGAAGAAAACTACATGGAAAACCTGACGATCAAAGAGCTCTCCGACATCGCCTGCGTAAGTGTCAACTATTTCAGCCATATGTTCAAACGGGAAACCGGAAAAAACTATAAAACATACCTCACGGAAATACGGATGCAGAAAGCACAGGGTCTTCTGATCGAGACTGATTTTATGGTGTATGAAATCAGTGAAATGGTGGGATATAACAATACCCGAACCTTTGTGGACGCCTTTAAACAGTCCTTCGACATGAGTCCAATGGAGTTCCGTAAAAAGCAGGGACGATATCAATGAATATCGCCCCTGTTTTTTATATCAGCATAAAAGTTCGTCCCATGATATAAAATTTATTAAATATCCTTCTCATTAAATATGTTCTGATTCATGCCCTGTCAATCTGATTTTGAATATTATGCTTTCTTTTTACCGTAAGAACGATCCTCTTCATTTGCATCCTTCATCTTTATCATCGAAAGTGTCGCCGCTATACCGACGATAATAATTACAATCAGAATACCAAACGCCAGATTTGCCTTACCAGCGCTGATCAACGTGATCATCATCAAAGCCGCGAAGGAATACGGAATCAGCTGAATGGCCATGATAATACGGTTTGCCGACTGATATTCACGCCGGCCATAGGCAAAGGACGTAATGCACGGATGAAGCGTCGGAACACCGCCGGTCATGCAGGCCACGCCGAATCCCCAGCCGATCATCATCGGTACCGATCCTCCCATCGGCTGCAGCATCAGACAAAGCACCGGAATCAGTTCGCACAATCCCAGAATCACGGACGCAATGACTGAGCCGAATTTATCATCCAGGAAACCGAATACATAGGACATCGGTATGCCGAGTATAGCTCCCATAGCCAGCCATTTCGTAGCGGTAATCCATACGTCCTGGCCGCCCAGACTCATATAGTAAACCGCCATACTTCCCATGCAGGCCGCGATGATAAACTGATATGCGCCAAAGGAAATGATCAGCTGCCATGCCTTTTTCTGTCTCAGGATCTGACCGAGGGTGAGTTTTACTTCATCAACCTGCTCTGATATCGGCGGATGATCCGCACCGTCCGGATATAACCCGGCATCTTCCGGCACGTCCTTAACCAGCAGAGCAATCAGGATTACAACCACGACGATCAGAATCGCAATACCTACATAAAACGGTCGATAATCACCGCCCAGACGGTTTTTAATAAAGTTTGTCATAACCGAAGTTCCGACTACGGAAAACAGCGGACTGCCGACCGTCACGATTCCCATCGCCTGCCCGCGGAAACGAATAAACCAGTTCGCCACCAGCATGAATCCCGCCATCTGATTGATCATACAGCCGCAACGGGTAATAAACATTCCAATGCAGTAAACCGCATAATTACCGGAAGCAGAACCGCCGTTGCAATCCAGACCATTGGCTGCAGCAATCAGAAGAACACCGACCGCCGTGACAACCATCACAACCATCAACGGCTTCTTCACACCGAACTTCAGGAAAAATGTTCCGTACACAAACGTCAGAATAATACAGACAAAGTTGCCGACCGTCATCGGCAGCTGGGTTGCCGTGGATGTCCAGCCCCCGTTATCCGGAGTGATAAACGTCTGAATAAT
>Ga0192242_10663_pt1 | contig 10116 bp, 9 predicted proteins | sample Koala_Koa27_J3_FD_131235 | JGI IMG/M metagenome (GOLD analysis project Ga0192242, IMG submission 131235) | Enriched cells from koala feces incubated with labeled cellulose particles, San Francisco Zoo, California, United States - Koala_Koa2-7_J3 ...
TTTTGTAAAAAGCTGTAAATGTGCTGTCTGTATCGGGGGAGCCGGAGTGGTTTCTGAACGGGCTGCGCTGTGAAAGAGGTTACGTATGGCGAAAAATTTAGTGATCGTAGAGTCTCCTGCGAAGGTTAAAACCATTAAAAAGTTTCTCGGAAAAAATTATGAAGTGGCTGCTTCAAACGGTCATGTGAGGGATCTTCCGAAAAGTACGCTCGGTATAGATGTCGATCATGATTTTGAACCGAAATATATCACCATCCGGGGGAAGGGAGATATTCTTGCCTTGCTTCGCAAGGAAGTAAAAAAGGCAGATAAAGTCTATCTGGCGACTGACCCGGACCGTGAGGGGGAGGCTATTTCCTGGCATTTGTCTCAGGCACTGAAGCTGGAGGATAAAAATGTTAGACGTATCACATTTAATGAAATTACAAAAAGTGCGGTTAAAGAGTCCTTAAAGCATCCGCGGGATATTAATATGAATCTTGTGGATGCCCAGCAGACCAGAAGGATACTGGATCGTCTGGTCGGCTATAAGATCAGTCCGTTGCTCTGGGCAAAGGTGAAACGCGGATTGAGTGCCGGCCGGGTGCAGTCCGTGGCGCTCCGTATTATCTGTGACCGGGAAGAAGAGATTAATGCGTTTATTCCGGAAGAATACTGGACGATTACGGCTGTTATGCAGGCAGAAGGAGAGCGAAAACCGATCTCTGCGGAGTTCTACGGCGATAAAAACGGCAAAATTACGATTCATAATGAACAGGAGCTTCACACGATCCTGAAGGAACTGGAGTGCGCTGAGTTTCAGGTTCTGGATGTCAAAACAAGTGAGCGTATGAAAAAACCGCCGCTGCCGTTCCGCACCAGCACTCTGCAGCAGGAGGCAAGCCGTCATCTGAATTTTTCTACCCAGAAAACCATGCGTATCGCACAGCAGTTATACGAGGGCATTGATATTAAAGGAAACGGGACAGTCGGCCTGATCACGTATCTTCGTACGGATTCCACCCGCGTATCAGATGAGGCACAGCGATCTGCAGATGCGTATATCGCCGATAATTACGGAGAGCGGTATGTGGGCGGCCGCAGTCTGTCGGAGAATGTTTCCGCCCATGCCCAGGATGCGCATGAAGCGATCCGTCCAACGGACGTAAGCCGTTCTCCGGTGATGGTAAAGGATTCCCTTTCCAGAGATCAGTTCCGGCTTTATCAGATGATATGGAACCGTTTTGTCGCCAGCCGTATGGCACAGGCCTGTTATGAGACAACGGCCGTTCAGATCGGAGCCGGTGATTACCGCTTCCGTCTCACGGCGTCTAAGTTGAAATTTGAAGGATTTCTGTCTGTTTATACATTGGACGAAAAGAAATCTGACGCTGTTGTTTTGTCCAAGAGTCTGAAGCCGGGTACATCTCTTACTCGTAAAAATCTTGAAGAAAAACAGCATTTCACGCAGCCGCCTGCGCATTTTACGGAAGCATCGCTGGTGAAAGCGCTGGAAGAACTCGGTATCGGAAGACCGAGTACTTATGCGCCGACGATCACAACCCTTCTCGGGCGCAGATATGTGATCAGGGAAAATAAAAACCTTTATGTTTCGGAGTTGGGAGAGGTCGTCAATAAGATTATGAAGGACGAATTCCCTACTATTGTGGATGAACAGTTTACCGCAAATATGGAATCTCTTCTTGATAATGTGGAGGAGGGTACTGTAGACTGGAAGGCTGTTGTGAGAAACTTTTATCCGGATCTGGACATGGCAGTAAAAGCCGCTGAACAAAGTCTGGAAAAAGTGGAGATTGCCGACGAGGTTTCTGATGAAATCTGTGAGGTCTGCGGGCGTCATATGGTGATCAAATACGGTCCGCACGGACGTTTCCTGGCATGTCCCGGATTTCCGGATTGCCGGAATACGCGTCCGCTTCTCGAAAAAATAGGAGTTGCCTGTCCGAAGTGCGGGAAAGAACTTGTATTACGAAAGACCAAAAAGGGCAGAAAATATTACGGATGCGAAAATCATCCCGACTGTGATTTTATGTCCTGGCAAAAACCGTCTGCAATACATTGTCCGGAATGCGGCAGTTATATGGTTGAAAAGGGCAATAAGCTGGTGTGCGCGGGTGAAAATTGCGGGTATGTCTGTGTAAAACCGAAAGAGGAGAAAGAACAGACCGGGGAGGATCGAAATGAGTAGTGTACAGCTTCTGGATAAAACACGAAAAATCGGAAAACTGCTTCACAACAACAATTCATCAAAGGTGATTTTTGACGATATATGTGCGGTGATGACGGATATTTTATCCGCCAATGTACTGGTCATCAGTAAAAAGGGGAAGGTTCTCGGTGTTTCTGACCGGAAAGGCATTACTCTGATTGATGACCTTCTCGAAAATCAGGTAGGCAGGCACATAGACACTTCCCTGAATGAAAGATTGCTGGCCATCCTTTCCACAAAGGAGAACGTGAATCTGGAAACCCTCGGTTTTACAGTTGAAAACGCTCATGCGTTTGCCGTGATCATTGCTCCGATCGATATCGCCGGTGAGAGACTGGGGACGCTGTTTGCTTACCGTGAAGACAGGCAATACGATATTGATGATATTATCTTGTGTGAATACGGTTCTACCGTGGTTGGTTTGGAGATGATGCGCTCGGTTAATGAGGAAAACGAAGAGGAGAGCCACAAGATTCAGGTAGTGCAGTCCGCGTTCAATACGCTGTCTTATTCTGAGATGGACGCAATCCGGCATATATTTGAAGAACTGGACGGGACAGAAGGTGTACTGGTTGCCAGCAAGATCGCCGATCGGGTCGGTATTACACGTTCCGTCATTGTCAATGTGCTGCGTAAGTTTGAGAGTGCCGGTGTAATCGAGTCCAGATCTTCCGGTATGAAAGGAACCTATATCAAAGTCCTGAACGATGCACTTTATGATGAATTGCAGAAGGACTGGCACGGCAGGAAATAGTTGATGCTCACTCACAGCCGCTTGCTCTGCTGAGCGGCTGTTAACCGGAAATCGGCCGGAAAATCGGCCGGAAAATAAAAAATAATCCTTGAATCCCCTGTGCCGGTGTGGTATAATACCTCAGTCTGGGAGTTTCAGGGATTTTTTCTTGTTATGCAGATTTTCTGATGACACGGGGATTTTTCCGCGATTTTCGGACAGTTCATATTAATCACATGTGCGGACTGACCGGTGTGGTGCCCGGGTGCGGTGTTGTACCCCGGTGAGCCGGCGGGATGGATGCACATGGAAGAAAAACCATGGAGGAAAAGACATGAGTGTAATTTCAATGAAACAGTTACTGGAGGCAGGTGTTCATTTCGGACATCAGACACGCAGATGGAACCCGAAAATGGCTCCGTACATCTACACCGAGAGAAACGGCATTTACATTATCGATCTGCAGAAGACCGTTGTCAAGGCAGATGAGGCTTACAAAGCCGTTATGGATGTGGTGGCTGAGGGCGGCACCATCCTTTTTGTCGGCACGAAGAAGCAGGCACAGGATGCGATCGCTGCGGAGGCACAGCGCTGCGGTATGTATTATGTGAATGAGAGATGGCTGGGCGGTATGCTGACGAACTTCAAGACCATCCGCAGCCGTGTAAAACGTCTGCGTGACCTCGAGAGAATGTCTGAGGATGGTACGTTTGATGTGCTGCCGAAGAAAGAGGTTATTCAGCTTCGCAAGGAATGGGATAAGCTGGAGCGCAACCTTGGCGGTGTTAAGGATATGGAGAGATTCCCGGATCTTATTTTTGTCGTAGATCCGAAAAAGGAGAGGATCTGTGTACAGGAAGCACACACGCTGGGTATCCCGTTGATCGGTATCTGTGATACCAACTGTGATCCGGAGGAACTGGATTATGTGATCCCGGGCAATGACGACGCAATTCGTGCTGTCAAACTGATTGTATCCACAATGGCGGACGCTGTTGTAGAGGCAAATCAGGGTCTGGTTGAGACTGACGCTGCATACGAAGATGATGCTGAGTATGATGATGCGGCAGTTGAGGAAGAAGCATAAGGTATCTATAATTGAGATTCGTTTGGAGGAATATATATGGCTATTACAGCGGCAATGGTAAAAGAATTAAGAGAGATGAGCGGCGCCGGCATGATGGACTGTAAGAAAGCTCTTACAGAAGCTGACGGCGATATGGATAAGGCTGTTGAGGTCCTGAGAGAGAAGGGGCTTGCAAAGGCTGTGAAAAAGGCCGGCAGAATTGCAGCAGAGGGAATGGTTGCACTGAAGGTGACAGACTGTGGAACACAGGCGGTTGCCGTAGAGGTGAACTCCGAGACTGACTTTGTTGCCAAGAATGAGAAGTTCCAGAACTACGTTGCTCAGGTGGCTGAGCAGGCACTTGAGACGGGAGCAGCTGATATCGATGCTTTCCTTGCTGAACCCTGGAAGTTTGACGCATCCAAGACGGTGAATGAAGAGCTGGCAGGTCAGATTGCCGTGATTGGCGAGAACCTGAAAATTCGCCGTTTCCAGCAGGTAAAAGAGGAGAACGGTTTTGTAGCTTCCTATACACATATGGGCGGTAAAATCGGCGTTCTGGTCGATGTAGAGACCGATGTTGTGAACGACGATGTCAAGGAGATGGCAAAGAATCTCGCGATGCAGGTAGCTGCGTTGAAGCCGCAGTATACCGATCGCTCTGAGATCAGCGCAGATTTTGTTGCACATGAGGAGGAGATTCTCCGTGCGCAGATTATGAACGATCCGAAAGAGTCCCAGAAGCCGGAGAAGGTGATCGAGGGGATGATCAAAGGACGTATCAATAAAGAACTGAAAGAGATCTGTCTCCTGGATCAGGTATATGTAAAGGCTGAGGATGGCAAGCAGATTGTCAGCAAGTATATCGAGCAGGTTGCGAAGGCAAACAGCGCGAAGATCAGCATCAAGGGCTTTGTACGTTTTGAGACCGGCGAGGGCCTTGAGAAAAAGAATGAGGACTTTGCGGCTGAAGTGGCGGCGCAGATGGCCGGCAACTAAGTAACAGAGTATTCGAAATTGCAGAAAACAAACTGACGGAATCGTCAGTCTGTTTTCTGTTTCACGGGAAAGAAAGTCTGTCCTGGTTTTGGCTCACTTATCATTCCCGTTTGTATCCAGAGCGCTGTATACAGCAGCTGCAGCCGCACCGCCAATCAGAGGGGCTATAATAAAAATCCAGAGCTGTGACAGTGCCGTTCCGCCGGCAAAGATGGCAGGCATCAGGCTTCTGGCCGGGTTAACGGAAGTGCCTGTCAGAGATATGCCGAGGATATGTACAAGTGTCAGTGATAAACCGATGACAATTCCGGCGACAGCCGAGTTCTCAACTTTGCTGGTTACGCCTACGATGACAAGAACAAAGACAAATGTCAGCACAAGTTCTACCAGAAATGCGCCTCCGGGCGTACCGTTTGTCCAGCCTTCCTGTATCTGGTTGGCGCCGAAACCGCAGTCAAATCCGAATACAACGCCGATGACGACGCATCCGAGCGCAGCTCCGATGATCTGAGATATCACATAGCCGACAAAATCGATTGCTGAAAGCTGTCTGCGAATCAGCATGGCGAGTGAAACCGCCGGATTGACATGGCAGCCGGAAATATTGCCGATACTGAATGCCATGGCGACTATGGACAGCCCGAACGCAAGCGCAGTCAAAAGATATCCGCTTCCCGCTTCGCTGGAGCAACCCACAGCAACTGCGGTTCCGCAACCGAAGGTGACCAGAACAAATGTGCCGATGACCTCAGCGATGTACTTTTTAAAGTGTTCCATACGAAAACCTCCTTATGATGAATATAGATTGTTGTATGCCCCATAACAGCAATATAACACCTGCAAGAATGGAAGTCAAATGTAACATTGTTCACATTCTATAATGAAAGTGTCATCGAATTTCACGGAAAAAAAGAGTATAGCCTTGCAGATAAAATTATGTTATGATACAATCAGTTATTTTTATGAGGGAAATTATGAATACGAGAAAAATCCTGAACAACAAAATCTATTTATACGTGACAGAATTCTTTTCCGGCATGTCTGTCATGGCGGTGGAACTGGGGGCGAGCCGTCTGCTTGCGCCGTATTTCAGCTCATCACAGATCGTCTGGACCATCATCATCGGAACGATCATGATTGCCATGGCGCTTGGAAATATTTACGGCGGGCGTTCCGCGGACAGGCACCCCGATCCGGACAGGCTGTATAAGCGCATCATTATTGCAGCCATCTGGATTGCCCTGATTCCCGTTCTGGGGAAATATATCATCCTCGGCATCTCGGCGGTGATGATTTTTTCAGTCAACAGTAATTTCCTGATCTGGGCGGCTTTTGCAGCCTGTATGATTATCTTCGTGTTTCCGCTCTTTTTGCTTGGAACGGTGACGCCGTCTCTGGTCAAATACGCGGTACAGGATCTGGATGACAACGGAAAAACCGTTGGTTTCCTGAACGCTTCGAATACCATCGGCAGTATTATAGGCACATTTGTCCCGACGTTTATTACGATCCCCGCGGTGGGGGTATCCATCACGTTTTATATTTTCGCCGGTATTTTGCTGGCGATTGCGGTCATCTATTTTTGCAGTAAACGCCAGAAGTCGGTCCGGGCGGCTGTCGGCGTGATTGTGCTGATCGCTGCCTGCCTGATCTGCAGGACAGACAGCTTCGCCTTTTGGGAAGACGATCTGACCTATGAGGGCGAGTCTATTTATAATTATCTGCAGGTGAAAGAAAACGACAGCAAGGTCTATCTGTCCACAAATGTTCTGTTCGGTGTTCAATCTGTTTATGTAAAGGACGGCAGTCTGACCGGTATGTACTATGATTATGCCATGGCTTCAACCATGATGGCGGATGTCAATGAGGCGGACGAACTGGATGTCCTGATCCTGGGTATGGGAACCGGGACCTTTGCTACACAGTGTGATCTTTATTTTGATAACCTGAATATAGAGGGTGTGGAGATTGATGAGGATATCACGGAGCTTGCCGTGGAGTATTTTCATCTTTCTGAGGATATACCTGTCTACACATATGACGGACGTGCTTATCTGAATGCCGTGGACAAGACCTATGACGTGATCATGGTTGATGCTTATCAGGATATTACGATTCCGTTTCAGATGTCTACGATTGAATTTTTTACACTGGTGCAGGAGCATTTGAATCCCGGCGGTGTGATGGTAATCAATATGAATATGCGCGGTGAAGAGGAGGGGAATATCAATCAGTATATATCCGACACAGTCTCGTCTGTGTTTTCCGAGGTATATACGGTTGACTGCTCCGGAAATACGAACCGTGAACTGTTCGCGTCAGATAATTCCGACATGCTTCAGGTTATGGAGAGAAATATTGAATTGGAAGAGAATGAGAATCTGAAAACCATGATGATGACTGTCTCAGAGAACCTGCTGGCATATGAGGCAGGGGATTACCTGATGACGGATGATAAAGCTCCGGTGGAGTTGCTCGGCATGCAGGTGATTGACGATCTGATTGCGGATGAGGTCAGCTATTATAAACAGCTGTATCGGGAGAAGGGATTTTCGGGACTTCTGGAGGAATTCCGGTAAGCTATTATTATTTTTAAATACACAGAACAGAGGATGGGGCATGCTGAATATTTGGAAGAAATTGCGAAATATACTGGATCATTTCAGCGAAGTACTTGAGGTGATACTTTCTGTTATCATTATTGTGGTAGTTGTCATTGCCATTTTCTTTTTAAAAACGCCGTTTCTGGAATATCTGGCGGATCCGACTGCGAGCGGTGCCCTGCTGACATTTATCACCTATGTATTGAATATTGTGATTTGTGTGGAGTTGTTTAAAGTGCTCTGCAGTCCCGGGACGGAGACGGTTCTCGATGTGATGATGTTTGTGATTGTGCGCCATATGATTGTGCATGATACGACTGCGGCGGAAAATCTGCTCACAATTCTGGGTGTGGCAATGATTATTGTGATTAAAAAATATGTGCTGCAGAATCAATGGCATCCCGGAAAAAAATGCGCGAAGCATACGATTGAAGAGGAAGACGGCTCAGAAAATATTGATTAAGGATATAGTTATCATATTTCAATCGTAATTCCTTCGGCAAGCGCCTGTGCCGGTATGTCGCAGGATATGTTCCGACAGAAATCAAGAACAGGGACATTCATACTGACAGGCGGAAATGTGTTGTCGTAATGATCCAATAATATCATTTTCGGGTGCAGCCGCATCGCAATTTCGTAGTTATATTCATCAATATCGCTTCTTCCCTGATGAGGCAGGATCAGGGCATCCGCATCGATTGGATAGGAAATCTTCTCTGCAAGTCCTGCACTGCCCATCAGAAGTATATGTTTTTCCTCCGCGGCTATCTCATAAACCAGACATTCCCCGTTTTCACGATATCGCAGATTCATTCGAAGGAGATGTATCATGCGAGGAAACTGCTTCCATGTGTCCTTTTTAGTGATGATTTGCCTGATGACGGCAGCATCAAATCGGATATGCTTCCCCGGATATACCCGGACGGTCATCTTCGGGAATTTCAGAATGTCTCCCGGATGAATTCTTTGGATTTTTTCTTCCGGGAAGCCATGCGAACGAAGTGTTCCGGCCGGAGTTCCGGTTACGTATATGGTACATGGCATATCTGAAAACAAAGAACAGACACTGGACAGGTGATCCAGATGTCCGTGTGTAATCAGAATGTTTTTCTGTCTGCGAAAAGCCTGTGTTCGTTCTCGAATTATTTCTTCAGATTCCTGTCCTTTTGGCAGAAACTTCATAAACGGGTCAAAGAGGAGGGATGTTTCGGCCGTTTCGAGGAGGATTGAGGCGGTGCCGTACCAAGTGATTTTCATTTTTCCTTCATAATAGTATAAGGATTGCGAGGGCACGAAGTGCGGAGCAATCCGTAGGTATCATAGTTAAATAAAGACCGGGTCTGTGATTATATCAGGTTTTACAAGATTGTTGATATTATACAGCAGGTCGGGAAATGCAGCAACAGCTATTTTCAATATCTTTGCCACAAACGCAATCAGTGCCCGCCCGGCAGCGGGAAGGATATAGCCGAAAGTATTCCCGTATATACAATGAAAATCCCGAGCCTCTTCTTGACGTATGGTCGGGTTACAGATATAATTTGCGGTATGGAAGGAGAAGAATGCCATGAAGAAAATCATGATGCCGGAAGAAGCGGCAAAGTACGATACAGACACCAACCGCCCGTTGAATAAAGGCTATCTGGAATGCGGTCTGCCGTCTTATTTAAAAATTTCTCTCAAAAACATGAAGAAGTCATGGGAGATTGAAGACAGCGGTCAATGCGATCTTCATTGGGATTTGTATTGGTGCGAGCTAAACGCCGACATCAACTCCGCCGAAGCAGACGGAGTGATTTCATCTGAACAGGCGTGGTATTTGCGGGAAGCTTACCTGCGCATGGAAAGGAATGAGCATTTATGATAGATTTTACGAATCTCCCTACAAGGAAAAAGACTTATACAGGCGCAAACGGAAGCAAAATAAGCGTTGTTTATAACGGGGATTTGTATATGCTCAAGTTTCCTGCGCTGTCATCACGAAACAGGAAAATGAGCTATACCAATGGCTGCGTTTCCGAGTATATCGGTTGTCATATTTTTGAAAGCATCGGTATTCCCGTTCAGGAAACTTTGTTGGGTACCTATACAAAAAACGGAAAGGAAAAGATTGTTGTCGCATGCAGAGACTTCACCTCTTCCGGCGTTGTGCTGCAGGATTTCGCTTCTCTGAAAAACACTATCATTGATTCAGAGAATAATGGATATGGCACAGAGCTTTCGGATATTCTCATGGCCATAGACGAACAGCAGGCCATTGCCCCATGCACGCTCAGGGAATGGTTTTGGGATATTTTCATTGTGGATGCATTAATAGGAAACTGGGACAGACATAACGGCAACTGGGGATTTCTCTATGAAGTAAATACAGATATGATGACGCTTGCTCCTATTTATGACTGTGGAAGCTGCCTGTTTCCCCAGGCAGATGAGAACATTATGGAGGCAGTTCTGACAGACGAGAATGAATTGAACCTTCGTATTTACGAGATACCGCTTTCGGGCA
>Ga0192242_10665_pt1 | contig 10088 bp, 10 predicted proteins | sample Koala_Koa27_J3_FD_131235 | JGI IMG/M metagenome (GOLD analysis project Ga0192242, IMG submission 131235) | Enriched cells from koala feces incubated with labeled cellulose particles, San Francisco Zoo, California, United States - Koala_Koa2-7_J3 ...
AAAAGCTTCAGATTACGCTGGCTCTGTCTTTGCATGCTTCTACACAGGAAAAAAGGGAACGGCTGATGCCGGTGGCGAGAGCTTACGATATTCATGAACTGATTGATGTCTGCAGATTTTATTTCGAAGAGACCGGCAGAAGAATCACTTTTGAGTATAGTCTTATGGCGGGAATAAATGATACGGATGAGGATGCCGCAGAATTGGCAGCGCTCATTGGAAATTTAAATTGTCATATCAATCTGATTCCCGTAAATCCGATTAAAGAGAGAAATTACAGACAGCCGGAGCGCAGAGCGGTGCTGGATTTTAAAAATCTTCTTGAAAAATATCAGAAAACTGTTACTATAAGAAAGGAGATGGGCCGTGATATTGATGGGGCGTGCGACCAATTAAGGAGAAGTTATGCAGAAGAGGATGTATTGCTGCGGGCTTTTCCGGAAAGGCGGGACTCGCAGAGATGAAAATATGTTCTCTGACTGATATCGGTATCCGAAGGGAAATGAATCAGGATTATTTCTTTTTGTCGGAGGAACCGGTGGGTAGATTGCCGAACCTGTTTATTGTTGCGGACGGGATGGGCGGACACAAGGCCGGCGAGTTTGCTTCGCACTGTGCTGTGGAAACCATGGCTGCTGCCGCGCGTACGGCGCAGGATGCAGACGCGGTGGGGGTTTTGACCGCGTGCGTGACTCAGGCAAACGCCGAACTGAACCGGTATGCGCAGCAGCATCCCGAGACAATGGGGATGGGCACGACGATTGTTGCGGCTGTACTGAACGGGCGTCACCTGACGACCGTCAATGTCGGCGACAGCAGACTTTATCTGATCGGCGATGACATTCGCCAGATTACCAGAGACCATTCCCTGGTTCAGGAGATGGTACGAATGGGCGAGATGGATGAGGAGAGTGCCAGGATCCATCCGGATAAGAATATTATCACGAGAGCTGTCGGTGTGTCTCCGTTTGTAGAGACAGACATTTTTGAGACGGATGTGGAACCGGGAGAACGAATCCTGCTGTGTTCGGACGGATTGACGAATATGGTTTCGGATGAGACGATCCTGCAGATTCTGAATGACGACAGAGACCTGGATGAAAAAACAGAGTATTTGATTGAACTGGCAAATAATAATGGTGGCAGGGATAATATCACCGTGATCATAATAGATCCTGAATGTGAGAGGTAAATGCAGATGATAGACAGTGGAACGATTATAGCGGAACGCTATGAGGTGGAGGGAAAGATCGGCGCGGGCGGGATGTCTGACGTTTATAAGGCGAAAGACCTTACGCTGGGCAGATGTGTGGCCGTCAAGGTTTTAAAGTCCGAATACTGTGAGGATATGAACTTTGTGACGAAGTTCCGCGCGGAGGCTCAGTCCGCGGCGGGGCTGGAGCATCCGAATATTGTAAATGTTTATGATGTGGGCAGCCAGGACGGATTTTACTATATTATTATGGAGTATGTCCAGGGTATCACGTTAAAGACCTATATCGAGAAGAAGGGACAGCTGAACTATAAGGAGACGCTGAGCATTGCGATTCAGGTGGCCCGCGGCATTCAGGCGGCGCACGCGAAGAATATTATTCACAGGGATATCAAGCCGCAGAATATTATGATTTCTACCGAGGGAAAGGTCAAGGTGACGGATTTCGGCATTGCGCGGGCTGTGTCGGAGAATACGATTCACTCGGATGTGATGGGATCCGTACATTATGCTTCGCCGGAACAGGCGAGAAACGGTTATGTCAGCAACCGCAGCGACATTTATTCTCTCGGCATTGTCATGTATGAGATGGTGACCGGCAGGGTTCCTTTTGACGGGGACAGTACCGTGGCGGTAGCGATCAAGCATCTTCAGGATGAGATGGTAAGTCCGGCCGAATATGCGGAGGATCTGCCCATCAGCCTTGAGAAGATTATTTTAAAGTGCACGCAGAAGAGTGCTGACAGGCGGTATGATTCCATGGAGGATCTGCTGGTTGACCTGAGAAAATCACTGCTGTCACCGAATGAGGATTTTGTCACCATGATTCCGTATAATCAGGATAAAACCAGAGTCCTGTCGGATGATGAGGTGAAGGAGATACAGGAGAGCAATACCGTCACACCGGATGAAGAAGAGGATGAAGAGGACAAGGACGGGAAATACGCTTATATTTATGAGGACGATGACGATGATGATGAGGAGGAGGACGACGGCGGTTTCCTGAATCCTAAAATGGAAAAGATCGTAAATGTCCTGCGTATTGTGATTATCATCATTATTGCGCTGATCGTGGTATATTTTATTCTGGACTTCACAGGTGTCGTTAACTTCGGCGGCAGCAGATCCTCGCAGGATGAGGAGCAGTTAGTCAAAGATACAATCAATCAGGTAGAGATGATCGACCTGAAGGGTATGACTCTGGACGAGGCGGAGGAGGCTCTGGATGAGCTGGGGCTTTCTGTTGTCGAGGAGGATGAGGAAGAGTCTGACGAGTACGAGGCAGGGCAGATCATCTCCCAGGATGTGGAAGAGGGAGAGATGGTAGATGAAGGCTCCACGGTTTATGTCGTGGTCGCGGCTGAGCCGGAGGCTGAGACGGTTACGGTGCCGAACGTGGTAGGAGACACATCGGATGCCGCCATGACGACGCTGCAGGATAAAGGTCTGGAGGTAGTCCGCGAGTTCCAGTATGACAGTACGGTGGCGGCAGGAAAGGTCATCAGCCAGAGTCCGAAGAGCGGCAGCACGGCGACGGTGGGTGATACCGTGACAATCTATGTCAGTCAGGGTACGGAGACGACGAAGGTGCCGAATGTGAAGGGACAGTCACAGAGCGACGCGACGGCCGCACTCGGGGATGCCGGGCTGAATGTCGGCACCGTGACGGAAGAATACAGCGATACCGTATCGGAGGGAATGGTGATCAGCCAGAGTGTTTCTTCCGGCAGTTATGTGGATATGGGTACCTCCGTTGATCTGGTGATCAGCAAGGGTGCGGAGGAAGTGACTTATTATGCGAAACTTAAGATCACGGCTCCTTCCAACGTGACGACAGATTATGCGGATATCTATGTTTATAAGGCGGAGAGCGATGAGCTGATTCAGTCGTGGACGAACCAGACGAGTTTCCCGTTTGAAACAACCCTCAGCGGTATTACGGGGACGGATCAGGGGACGATCGTGATCGAGTGGCATTATACCGATGCAGACGGAAACGAGCAGACTAATACACAGGAGGATTCGCTCGCGTTCCATGAAGAATCGTGACGGAGGTACAGAGCATTGATCAGGAAACAGTTCACGGTTTCGAATTGTTTTGTTTTTCGGAATATCGTGGAGAATAACCGCGAATGAGACAGGGGAAGATCATAAAGGGAATCGCCGGATTTTATTATGTCCGGGTGCCGGGAGCCGGCGTTTACGAGTGTAAGGCAAAGGGGGCGTTCCGAAACCAGAACCGCAGGCCGTTGGTCGGCGATGATGTCCGTATCGACGTGATCAGTGAGGGGGATATGACCGGGAATATCACGGATATCCTTCCACGTAAGAATGCGTTGATCCGTCCGGCAGTCGCGAATGTTGACCAGGCGGCGGTTGTGTTTGCACTCGCTTCACCGAAACCGAACTTTAATCTGCTGGATCGCTTTTTGATTGTGATGGAACAGCAACAGGTCCCGGCTGTGATCTGCATGAATAAGTCTGATCTGGTATCCTCGGCGGACATCGCCGGCGTGCGGGAGATTTACAGCGCATCCGGTTATCCGATCTTCTTTTTCAGTGCCGCGACAGGAGATGGTGTCTCTTCCGTCAGTGAACAATTGCGGGGGAGGACGAGTACGGTGGCCGGACCGTCCGGCTCGGGCAAATCCACACTGATCAATCATCTGGCTCCGCATGCCTGTATGGAGACCGGGGAGGTCAGCAGGAAAATAGAACGGGGCCGTCATACGACGCGCCACTCAGAGCTGATCGCTCTGGATGAAGATACCTTTATTTTTGATACGCCGGGCTTCAGTTCCCTTTCCGTGGACTGCTGCAATTCACCGGCACGGCAGACGGGTCTGAAGGATGTTCTGCCGGTGGAACCGGAAACACTGGATCAGTTTTTCCCGGAGTTCCTTTGCTGCGGTGAGGATTGCCGGTTTCGCGGCTGCAGTCATTTGAGTGAGCCAGGCTGTGCGGTCCGGGCGGCCGTGGAGGCCGGCAGGATCAGCCGCAGCAGATATGAAAATTACGGTCAGATTTACAGGGAACTGAACAGTAAGAGAAAATATTAGTTACAGGAGGATATTATGAATTGCCTGTCTCCTTCCATTTTATCGGCTGATTTTTCCAGATTGGGTGAACAGATTTCCCTTCTGGATCAGGCCGGCGCACAGTATGTTCATATTGATGTAATGGACGGGATTTTTGTCCCGAGCATTTCTTACGGAATGCCGGTCATACAATCCATCCGCAAGTGCACGGAGCGTATTTTTGACGTACATCTCATGATCGATGAACCGATTCGCTATATTGACGAATTTGTGGATGCAGGGGCGGATCTGATCTCCGTTCACGCGGAGGCTTGCCGGCATCTGGACCGGACGATTCACGCAATCCGTGAAAAGGGTGTTCTGACGGCGGTTGCCCTGAATCCGGCTACGCCGCTGTCTGAGTTAGAGTATGTGCTTCCGGATCTGGATATGGTTCTGCTGATGGGGGTAAATCCCGGCTTTGGCGGACAAAAATATATTCCCTATATTACGCAGAAGATCAGGGATCTCCGGCAGATGATCAATCGGGCGGGATGCCAGACGGATATTGAGGTTGACGGCGGAGTGAATCTCACGAATATTTATGAAATTCTGGATGCGGGAGCCAATATAATTGTCGCCGGAAGCGCTGTTTTCCGGGGCGATATAGAGGAGAATGTGGAGTCCTTCCTGAAGATCCTGGATGAACGATAGATTGGGAATTGTGTGAACACTGGTGATCAAATATGAATACTTTAATTATCACGGGAGGCCATATTGACCTCCCGTTTGCAAAAAAACAGGTGGATGCCGGATCGTGGGATTATGTAATCTCTGCGGATTCCGGCCTGAATTTCTGTCGTAAAGCAGATATATGGCCGGATATGATACTGGGAGATTTCGACTCTGCGGATCCAGATTCCCTACAGTATTTCCGGGAGAAATGTCCGGAACGGATTCGTACATTTCCGGCGCAGAAGGATGAAACGGATACGGAGCTTGCCGTCTGGCAGGCGATTCATATGGGTTCGGACCGGATTACGCTGCTCGGCGCTACGGGAAGCAGGCTGGATCATGTGCTGGGAAACCTGCATCTGCTGCTGCCCGCGATGGAGGCGGGCGTGGAATGTCTGATTCTGGATGAGCATAACCGGATTCGCATGATACGGGATACGCTGACGATGCGAAAAGCAGAGCAGTTTGGCCGGTATGTGTCACTGATTCCGGTTACTCCGCTGGTGGAGGGCCTGACGCTGACGGGATTTGTCTATGAGACGAAGGATGATATATTGGCTGCGGGGAAGGCACGGGGCGTGAGCAATGAGATCCGGGATGATGTGGCGTGCATTGAGATGAAGAGCGGGATATTGCTTGTGATTGAGTCGGCGGATTGAGAAACAGGTTCTGGAAGAGGGACTTCTGATATATTTCAGTGACTGTAAACGCAGCTGTTGTTATTTGAGAGTATAAGGGAGTCGTTTATGCTGATATTGGTGATCGGCGGGAGCGGCAGCGGCAAATCGGAATACGCGGAGCAGCGCTGTGTACAGCTCGCGGCGCGGCGGTCTTCGCTGACGCAGCCGCGGGCATGCGAAGTGACGCAAGAGGAGCTTCCTCCGGGGAAAAAACTTTATATTGCTGCCATGGAGCCTTATGATGAGGAGAGCAGGGCACGGGTGGCGCGGCATCGGCGGATGAGGGACGGCAAACGATTTGATACGCTGGAGTGCTATACACATCTGGAACAGGCTGTCATACCTCCATGCGATACGGTGCTTCTGGAGTGCCTGTCCAATCTGCTGGCAAATGAGATGTTTTCTCCGAATGGAAGGCGGGATGCGGACCGGTCGGTTTCGGCGATTCTGAGCGGAATAAAGAGACTGACAGAATGTGCGGAACATGTGATTGTCGTTACGAATCAGGTGTTCTCGGACGGAATGGCGTATACACCGGAGACAGAGCTTTACAGGCAATGTCTGGCACAGATCAACCGGGAAATCGCGTCTGCGGCGGATGAAGTCGTTGAGGTGGTTCACGGTATACCGGTTGTAATGAAATCAGATGATTTGAGCGACAAAAAGGTATGATACTACGGATTGTTCCGCACTTCGTGCTGCCACAATCCTAAAAACATTTGAACCCTATGATATATACGGGAAGCAAAAACAGATGAAAATATGGTTGGAGAGCCTGATTGTGGCATTTTCTTTGTATTCTAAGATCCCGATGCCGCAGATCAAATGGACAGAACAGAATATGCGCTATGCTCTTTGCTTTTTTCCTCTGGTGGGAGTTGTGATCGGAGTTGTGATGCGGCTCTGGTCTCTGGCAGCGGAGATGATAGGAGCCGGCAGTATCCTGCGGGCGGCGGTTTATGTTCTGATTCCGGTCATCATTTCCGGAGGTATCCATCTGGACGGTCTGTTGGATACGGCGGATGCTCTGGGCTCCTGGCAGACGAAGGAGCGGCGCCTGGAAATTTTAAAGGATTCCCGTGCGGGAGCTTTTGCTGTTATAGTATGCTGCGGATATTTTCTGGCGGCGGCCGGCATCTGGTCGGAGGCGGAACCGGAATCCGTTCTGATTCTTGCCGCAGGGTTTGCTCTCAGCCGGTCGCTCAGCGGATTTGGGATCTGTACATTTCCGTGTGCAAAAGACAGCGGACTGGCGGCTGCGTTTTCAAACGCGGCAGACCGAAAAAAAACACGGATCTGTCTGGCTACTGAGGCAGCGGCATGTGTGTGCATTATGCTTGTGTTGGATTGGCGCAAAGGAATCCCGGCGGCAGCGGCGGCAATTGTCGTATGTTTGCTCTGCAGACGGATGGCACTGCGTAAATTCGGAGGAATCACCGGGGATATTCAGGGCTTTTTTCTGCAGCTGTGCGAACTGGCAATGGCATACGCAGTCATTCTGCTGCAGGGCGGGAGATGAGTTTATTCCCGGGTCGTGCAATCTGCGCAGCGGGTGAGCAGATTGCAAAAGTATCCGATAGCAATATGCAGCATACTGTATACAGGAAGAATTTGACAAAAATGAAATGATATGTTTTAATGTGCGGGAAGCTACCGACAAGACAAATTGAAGTTGCAGAAAGGGTGATTTTATTGATGAAACAGACAATGATTCAGTTAAAAGCAACGGATGAAGTGCAGGAGTTTGTGAAGGCTGCTTCCGCATGTGATTTCGACATCAATCTGCAGTGTGAAAGAGCGATGGTGGATGCGAAATCCTTTCTCGGGGTTCTGAGCCTCGGCCTGTGCAGGAGATTAACCGTTTCCTATGTGGGAATGGACGGCAGATTTGAACAGATTCTGAATAAATACGCAGTTGCTTAAAGAAGATGAAAAAGGAAAACCAGCTATGAAGAAACATGTCGAAGAAGATGATTCCGCCTATATCATGTATGAATTGCACCGGAAGGATGTGCGCAGACAGATGATGCCGCCGATTATTTTTTTCGCGGCGATCGCGGTCATCGTTCTGATTTCGGTGGTAAAGTACAGGCAGCAGTTGAATTCCGGTGAAGCGCAGATTACATCCGACGCCATGCTCGTGGATTATATGACGCTGTCCCTCGGACAGACTATTTATGAGAACACGGATGAACTGGATGACAGTTATGACGAATATTTTTATCTGGGCGCTGACTTTCTGGAAGTCGGTTCGGATGTGACGCTGGAGGTTTTCGGACATGTGGGCATCGTTGTATTCGAGGGTGAGAATATCGTAGAGACATATTGCTGGACCTGTGATGATGAGGTGAGTCAGGAGGATGTGGACGCCATGGCCGAGGAGCTTACGACGGCTTACGGTGATTACACGGAGGATGGTTCCGGTACCTATTACTGGTATGCTGATGAGGAAGGCATGCTGGGCGATAATGACGGGGCGGCATGGGTTTCCTGCGGATTGAATGAAGAGGGGACTCTGACGATTCAGGGTGAGGCGCTCGAATGAGCGCTGCGGCAGTCGCCGACTGCCGATCATAAGAGATAGAGGAGGATATAGAATGGTTTACAGAAAATTTCAGGATATGGAGCTTTCCGCTTTGGGCCTGGGCACGATGCGTCTGCCTGTCATCGACGGAAAGGAAGGACAGATCGATGAACCTGCCACACAGGAAATGGTGGACTATGCGATGGCGCACGGCATCAACTATTATGATACGGCCTGGGGCTATCACGAAGGCCAGTCAGAGCTGGTGATGGGCAGAGCGCTGAAGAAACATCCCAGAGATCAGTTTTATCTGGCGTCGAAGTTTCCGGGATATGATCTTGCGAACATGACGAAGGTAGAGGAAATCTTTGAGAAACAGCTGGAGAAATGTCAGGTGGAATATTTTGATTTTTATCTGTTCCACAATGTCTGTTCCATGAATATTGACGCTTATCTGGACGATGAACAGTATGGCGTATATACGTATCTGACGGAGCAGAAGAAAAACGGCCGGATCCGTCACCTCGGCTTTTCCGTACACGGTGATTATGAGGTGACAAAGCGTTTCCTCGAAGCATACGGAAAGGATATGGAGTTCGGGCAGATTCAGCTGAACTGGGTGGATTATGATTTCCAGGAGGCGAAGCGTAAGATTGAGCTGTTCCGGGAATATCAGATTCCGGTCTGGGTGATGGAGCCGCTGCGCGGAGGTAAGCTCGTATCTCTTGCGGATGAGTATATTGAAAAACTGAAGGCCATGCGTCCCGATGAGAGCATCCCGGGCTGGTCATTCCGTTTCCTCCAGACGATCCCAGAAGTGGTCGTCACGCTTTCGGGCATGTCGAATTTTGAACAGCTGAAAGAAAATATAGAGATTTTCGGTACGGAACGGCCTCTTGATAAAGAGGAATGGAACGGCCTGATGGCGATTTCCGGGGAAATGCTTCAGAAAAATGTACTCCCGTGTACTGCCTGCCGTTATTGTACGTCTTATTGTCCGCAGGAACTGGATATACCGTCATTGCTCTCTCTGTATAACGAGCATGCTTTTACAGGCGGCGGATTTATAGCGCCGATGGCGCTGGCGCGTGTTCCAAAGGATAAACGGCCGTCTGCCTGCATTGGCTGCAGGAGCTGTGAGGCGGTATGTCCGCAGGAGATTAAGATTTCTGAGGCGATGACGAAATTTACGGAACTGCTGAAATCCTGACAGTTACTGCAAATGATTGAAAATTTGATTTTGCAGAATAGTTCATCACGATTGTTTGTGGGGGATGGTCTGAGTTTCGTATGTAAGACACAGAAAGAGGAAGTATCATGGGTGGAGTGACAGATGTCCGCGACCTGACAACAGGACCGGTGGCGCGAAAACTGTATCGTTTTGCGCTGCCGATTATATGTACGAATCTGCTTCAGGCGGTTTATAATGTCGTGGATATGGTGATTGTCGGCAGATTCTTAGGCTCTGCCGGAATTACGGCTGTCAATGTAGGCGGCCAGGTGGTGATGATTGTCTTTGTGATCATCAGTGCCTATTCGAATGCAGAGGCCGTGGTGGTGGGACAGCTGACCGGCGCCGGCCGGCAGAAGGAGATATCCAGAACTGTCAATACGACGCTGATTTTTTCACTGGTGATGGCTGCCGCCCTGATGATCGGTATTATCGGGTGTTCGACGCCGCTGCTCACGGCGCTGAATGTGCCGGAGGAGGCTTTTGACGGCGCAAAAAGTTATCTGATCGTTTATACGTGCGGTACATTCTTTGTCTATATTTATAATGCGCTGTACGGTCTGCTGCGGGGCATCGGGGAATCCACGGCGCCTATGGTATTTGCCATTGTATCGACAGCAGTTAATATTGTGCTGGATGTTTTGTTTGTTGCGGTGCTGTCTCTGGGAACCGGCGGAGCGGCTCTTGC
>Ga0192242_10667_pt1 | contig 10065 bp, 10 predicted proteins | sample Koala_Koa27_J3_FD_131235 | JGI IMG/M metagenome (GOLD analysis project Ga0192242, IMG submission 131235) | Enriched cells from koala feces incubated with labeled cellulose particles, San Francisco Zoo, California, United States - Koala_Koa2-7_J3 ...
GGTTTGCATTACCTTTGCCCCCAAAGGAAAAGAAATTATGAGCATCGAATTAGGAAAATACAATGTCTTAGAGGTAGTCAAAGAAGTAGAGTTTGGCATGTATCTGGATGGTGGTGAAGACGGAGAAATCCTGCTTCCCTTGCGCTATGTGCCCGAAGGTTGCCAGCCGGGAGACTTGCTGAATGTATTTATATACTTGGATAACGAGGAACGCCTTGTAGCCACCACACTGACCCCGCTGGTGCAGGTGGGCGAATTTGCCTGTCTGGAAGTGGCATGGGTAAACGAGTACGGGGCATTCCTGAACTGGGGATTGATGAAAGACCTCTTCGTTCCTTTCCGTGAACAAAAGATGAAGATGCAGGTTGGGAAGAAGTATGTCGTTCATGCCCATCTGGATGATGAAAGCTACCGCATCGTAGCTTCTGCCAAAGTGGACCGCTATCTTTCCAAGGAGGCTGCCCCTTACGAGGCGGGAGATGAAGTGGATATACTGATCTGGCAAAAGACGGATTTAGGTTTCAAGGCCATCATTGAAAATAAGTACAGCGGTTTGCTCTATGATAGTGAAATATTCCAGTCCCTGCATACGGGCGACCGGGTGAAAGCTTTCATTAAGCAGGTACGCGAAGATGGTAAGATAGACCTGATACTTCAGAAACCCGGTTTCGAGAAGATAGACGATTTTTCGAAAACCCTGTTGCAATACATCAAGGATAATGGCGGACGGATTGCATTGAATGATAAAAGTCCGGCAGATGAAATCTACTCTACCTTTGGGGTGAGTAAGAAGACCTTTAAGAAAGGAGTGGGCGATCTTTATAAAAAGCACCTCATCCTCTTGCAAGGAGATGGTATCGTGTTGGCAACTTCCCCGAAGTCCTAAATTGATTAGGGAAATCCCTATATAAGAATAGAGAGAAACAAGCGAATAGGGGATAATCTTCCCCTATTTTTGTTTTCAACAAAGAATAGATATTCATGAACTAAGTAAAAAACGCTACCATGAAACGAATATTATTTATCCTGCTTGCCACTTTGAGTACTGCTGTTTGCAGCGCAGGCACGGACGCTATGAGTAATAGCAAAGTACGTAAGGAAACCCGTTTCCTCACCGATAAAATGGCTTATGAGCTGAATCTGAACACCGAGCAATACAATGATGTGTATGAAATCAATTATGATTTCATTTCCGGCATACGTTATCTGATGGATGATGTATTGTATGGCAATGAGTGGGCACTCAATCGTTATTATGATTGTCTGGATGTACGCAATGACGATCTCCGTTGGGTATTGAGCAGTGGCCAGTATGCCCGCTTTATACAGGCAGAGTATTTCTATCGTCCCATCTACACCAGTGGAAACCGTTGGTACTTCCGTGTTTATGTCACGTATACCAATCACAATCATTTCTACTTCCCCCGTCCATATCACTACCGCACATACGCAGGCGGGCACTATTGTACACATCATAATAATACAAGCTATTATCGTGGACGATACAAGCATCCGTTCTATAACGGTTCGTACCGTATCCGTGATACTAAAACCTATACTACGCACCGCCGTTCGGATTTCGGTTCTGTAACTGTACGTCCGGGTTCCAATCGTGCACCGGCAAGAGACGATGTATACACTACCCGTCGTAGCAGTTCCAATAATAACCGCTCTACCACTACCGGTACTACCCGTCGTGAAAGTACGAACAGCAATGCTACTACCAATACTAATAATAGCTCACGCAGCAATAGTAGCACCACGCGCAGAACAGATAACAGTACGCGCAATAATAGCGATTCCCGCAGCAACAGTAATAGCTCTCGTAGCAATAGCAGCAGCGAAACGAAAAGCAATACGAATACCACTCGCCGTAGCACCACTACCAAGCCGAGTACGGAACGTAAAGAGAACAGTTCTTCCAGTGTGCGGAAATCTACAGAAAACAGCAGCCGTAGCAGCGGTTCTTCTTCTACAAGAAGCAGTAGCTCCGATACTTCCCGTCGTTCTTCGGGCGATCGCCGCTAAGTAAAAAATGAGCGAATTATTTGTGTATCTGCCGAATAATTCGTTCCTTTGCACCGCTTTCGCGCAATCGCTGTCAGGATCCAGAGAGAAGCCTGGTATGTTGCGTTGTAACGATCAAACAATTTAAGAACAATAACAATGGATTTAATTAAAATTGCAGAAGAAGCATTTGCTACCGGTAAACAACACCCGAGCTTCAAAGCAGGTGACACTGTTACAGTAGCATATCGTATTGTCGAAGGTAACAAAGAACGTGTACAGTTGTACCGTGGTGTTGTTATCAAGATTGCCGGTCACGGAGACAAGAAGCGTTTCACTGTACGCAAGATGTCTGGTACCGTAGGTGTAGAACGTATTTTCCCAATCGAATCACCGGCTATCGATAGCATTGAGGTGAACAAGGTAGGTAAAGTTCGTCGCGCTAAATTGTACTATCTGCGTGCTCTTACCGGTAAGAAAGCAAGAATTAAAGAAAAAAGAGTTAATAGCTAATTTGTTATACTCTAATTTCGAGATAAAAAGAGGAGACTTCGCAAGAGTTTCCTCTTTTTGTTTAATGTAGGTAAACTGTTTGATCCATGCAAAGGATCGGGTACAGGTAAGTGGTATCTGAATTTGCAGAAGTATTTTTTCTTTGTTATGCGAAGCTACTATATATCATATATTAAGAAATGAAAAGGATTATCTTGTCAATGCTGTGCTTGGCTGCGTACATTAGCCTTGTGGCACAAAATATTAGTGGAAACCTGGTGGATGAAGCGCAGCAACCGCTTCCTTATGCTAACGTAGTGTTGCAAACTATAGATTCTGTCTTTGTAACCGGAACTACTACTGGTGAAAAAGGTGAATTCAAACTCCAGAAAATCGCTGCCGGAGACTATCGGCTTGTGATTTCCAGTATCGGTTATCAACCGTTATATCTTTCTCTCCAAGGTTTTGAACATACTGCCGATGTAGGTACGCTAACTCTAGCAGACGCTTCGCAAGAGTTGGGTGAAGTAACTGTCACCGCTTCCAGCAGGGTGAGCCGGGCAGACCAAAAATTGATATTTCCCAGTAAAAACAAATCAGTGCATCCAATAATGGGGTAGATATGTTGCGTCATCTGATGTTGCCCCGGCTTCGTGTCAATAGCATAGATGGTAGTGTAGGCATGACCGACGGTAGCAGTGTGCAGCTCTGTATCAATGGGCGAAAAGCTACAAAGGAGGAAGTCACCGCCCTGTTGCCTGAAGAGGTTATACGTGTTGAATTCCAGGAAGACCCGGGCTTGCGTTATGGCGATGCAGGTGCGGTGGTAAACTACATTGTCCGCCGTTATGAGGTGGGAGGTTCCTTTGGCTACAATGGCATGCAAAGCCTGAAGAGTGGCTTTGGCAATCATAACCTGACAGGAAAAGTGAATTTCAAGCAATCGGAAATCAGCTTTTACTACGGTAACCGCCTGCAATATTTCAACGAGATATGGTTCGATAAGAATGAAACGTTCACTTTTGAAGATGGCAGTCAGTACCATCGCAGCCAGTATGCTGAGGCAAACAAGAAGAAGAACTTGCAGCAATGGGGTGCTGTAACTTATAATTTACAAGAGACCGATAAGTATATGCTGAACGCTACTGTAGGCTTTTCTCACTATAATGATCCTGACTTGCGAATGAAAGGGAAACTGCATACCGAAGAATTTCCCAATTCCGTAACCGACCGTGCAGAGTGGAACCATGACCGCAACCTCAGTCCTTATCTGGATATTTATTTTCAGAAAAACCTGAAACATAAGCAATTTCTGGCACTCAATGTGGTGGGTACATATATTAATACCAAGAATCGTAGCAGCTATACCGAATTGTTGTCCGGAGAACCGGTGGTAGATTACTACTCGGGGATACGGGGTAAAAAATATTCGTTGATCGGTGAAGGTATTTATGAGAAAGCTTTTAAAAATGGAGGAAAATTGAGTGCAGGCGTACGTCATACCCAAGGATATACGGACAATGATTATAATGGTACGCTGCAGTATAGTTCGCAGATGAAGCAGGCCGATACTTATGCTTATGCGCAGTATAATGGTAAATGGGGTAAATTGGGCTATCGCCTCGGAATGGGTGTCACCCGTTCATGGTTTCAGCAAATAGGGCAGGAAGATTATGAAACCTATTCTTTGAATCCGCGTCTGAACCTGACTTATGCTTTCAACGATCAATGGAGTATCTCATTGAACGGAAATGTCAACACAATGAATCCTTCGCTTTCGCAGTTAAGTGCTGTAGAGCAATTTACTGATTCCCTGCAGTCAGAACGTAGTAACCCGAACCTGAAGCCTTATTCTTATTATCGTTCCACTTTCCGTCTGAATTACAACAAGGGCAAATGGGATGTCGGATTGCGTAACCAGTATAACTACCGTGACAAGGCCATCATGCCTCACATTTATCGTGAGGATGATAGATTTATCCATAGTTACGCTAATCATTCCAATTTCCAGGATTGGACTGTCGGCTTGGATGCACGTGTAGGCATGCTTTGAGATGTGCTACAACTGAGTGGTAGCATCGAAAGTCGTAAATATTGGAGTAATGGTATTGATTTTCGCCATACACAGCATAGCATCGGTTGGGACGTCGCTGCTACCTTTATGTATAAAAGCTTCACCGCTTCTGTGGAATTCCAGCATAATAGTGATTATTTCTTTGGCGAAGTTCTGGCTACCGGTGAAGAAGCGCATGCAATTGATCTTCAATATCGTTGGAAACGGTTGAATGTCGGCCTGCGTATGTTCAATCCTTTCCAGAAGGATTACAAACGCAATGAGGCGGACTGGAACAAATATGCAGGATACAGTTATCAGTATCACATCGATGATGTTGCCCGTATGATTTGCGTTACATTGTCATGGAACATCAACTTCGGTCGCGACTATAAGAGTAGTAATAAGAAAATGCAGAATAGCGATACTGACGCGGGAGTCTTGTAAACTGTAAAAGCTATCAAGAAGAAAGGGGCTTAGTTGGCGTCGGCAAGTTATGCAAATTCCGAAAGGTCTGCTGATAATGGAGTTGATGATCGGCGATCTTTCTGTTTTTTTCGATAGGGATAAAATTTTCTGTTGGGTTGATAAGATCTGGCATTACTGCGAAGAATTCAGTGGATGGTGGATTATTATCCGAGATATGTAATGTATTGCTATTCACAGATATGGGCAGGCGGATACTATTGGATACACAGCTTCCGTCTGCACTGCAAAAGCTGAGATAGGCTACCAGTTCATCCCCTTCCCAATCATTCGGAAGTGATAGCTCGGCATGCCTGTCAGAGCGCAAGGCAGCCTCTGTATCGTAAACTGCTGTCTCTTTGTCTTTATTGTAGACCAATAGCATGGCTATGTCTGCACTTTCTGCATTTCCCATGCTGCTGTTATCTTGCCAGTCGAAGTACATTTTATCTCTGTCCTGTGTGGCTGTACATTCAAATACCGGCATCAGGCTTCCGGTGGATACCAGTACCCGGTCAAAGTCAATCTTGACATCTTTTCCATCACCTGTCACTACTCTTTTCAGCATGTAGGACATTGCTGAATTGAATGCTGATCTCTCTCTTGTAAATTCCTTGTAACCGATGCGTACAAAGGGTTTGATATTCTTCAGGAAATTGAAAGCTGTGGCAAATTTGCCTCTCTGTTCCTGTTGCTTAGGTGTGCGCGGATTGCTGACCTTGGCCGCCCGTGCCCGTATATAGTATTTTGATTTCCAGCGAAAACCGACTATCGATCCCACTTTTCCGGAAAAACCTCCGAGTATGCCTTGATTGATTGTTCCCATAATGTCGCGTTTTTAAGTTAGTTCTTTTATTTCTGACGTAAAGGTATGTATTAATATTTTCTTCTGCCAAATGAATTTGGCGGTTTGTCTTCATGAATGTGATTTTTGCGTCCGTTTGCAGCGATTTGCGTAGTTGGAGGATTTTGACTTTGGCTGGCTGCTTAAAATATCAGCTTCTTACCCGGAATATACTTGCTCCGTACCAAATTCATACTTTCTCCACTCAGAGGTGCCTGGGAGTGGAGAAGGTACGGAGCAAGTATGTTTCGGGTAATATGGAATTATAATCCAAATGGATAGAACAATTGTCTAAATCTTCTTTTTAATCACGTTGTTAGATGCTTTTCTAATTCTTATGGGCTATTTTGGTGTCTCAAAAAAATACAGTTATGGGGAAAAATATATATTTATTAGTTGGGCTATTGCTGATGTTGGTTAGCTGTGTAAATGACAAAAAGGGTGAAAGCGCAGATAATATACTTTTGTTCGATATTGCAAAATCCGTAAAGTTTCAAATGGTTTCTTCGCTGTCTCCTGATCGTATCATAAATCTGGCCTTTTCAGATTCAACAATGATTGATGGTAATGCATCTTTGCTTTATGATGAGACATATTTTGTCTATTCAAAAGGTTCAGCTATTGCTCCTATGCGTTTTGATAAAGAGGGTAATTTCCTTAATTATATAGGGCGGGTAGGAAATGGCCCAAAAGAGTATAATAAAATAGGAGATGTATGCCTGAATAGACGAGAAAAGACTGTCGAGATTTTATCAGGAAGCTATGTTTATGTATATGATTATCAAGGCAAGTATGTTGACAAATTAGATCATAAACAAACAGCTTTCTCATTTGCTATAGATAAGGATGGATATCACTGGTTTTATTTAGGTAATAATTCTGTTAATGGTGAGGCTAAAATGGTTAGGATGGGCGCGAAATGTCAGGATATGCAGAAGTTCCTTCAGGAAGAATCAACGTTGCTTCCTATGGTAGAAGCTAATTTTGGCAGAGGTGCTATGCTCACATTTAAAGAAACTCTGAATCATGATATTTATAGAATTTCAGATGGAGAAATAAAAAAATCCTATTCTATTGATTTTCCCAATTATCATCTTCCTCAAGAATTGCATAAAACTGCTCCAATGGAGGTTGTTCCACTTTTACAGAAATCTGATTATGCAAGTATTCTTAATTACTCGGAAAATCAGAAATATCTGTTTTTACAGGTTTTGTTGAATAAGTCTGGCCAGATGGTGCCTGAAATATATTATTGGATTTATCAAAAATCATCGGGAAAGGATATTATATTTAGTCTTGATCAATCGGTACCTTTTGACTCATATATTTGTTATCCTCAATTTTTATCTGAGGATGATCGATTGTATTTTATGGGATTTCTTTTAGATAAGGAGATTGAAACTACTGGTTCAGAAGAGAATCCGGCTATTGTTATTATAGATGTTAGTAGTTTGGTGTTTAGCTGAGATATAAATTATAAATATCGGATATTCAAAAAGATAGAATGATGATAGGATGGGCTCATAAAATATGAGAGGCGACAATTGAAATCCAATATTATTTAAATGCCGTTTCAAGGAAAAAACTCGGTAAATACCTTCTTGTATAACTATGACATGAATATTGCAATGTGGCATGAAAAGATTCTTGTGATGTTTTGTTGGTGAAAAACAGATTGTGTACTTTTGTAAAGTGAAATGATTAACTCTACCATGAAACACTATCAATCAATACTATTTGCGTTATGCGGATTATTACTTCTTACCTTGGGAATACTTGTTTATCAGGTGTATGACAGTGGCGTGGGAGGACGTGAACGTTGTAAACGAGAAGCAGAACTTTCACTGAAATCTGCTGCAGAACTTTGGGTGAACCGGGAGTTTGATAAACTGGGGATACCCTTCTATTATGAAGGAGGTGAACCGAAGACGAAAAATAAAGTGCGCCGTATGGTTTTAGCCGAAGGGGAGTTTGTGGTGGAGATTGATTCGGTAAAGGAAGCCAAACGCTTATTTACTTCCTGGATGTTGGGTACAAAAGCCAATTGTTTACTATTGACGAATCCTTCATCTGTTGATATCTTAAACGAGTCATGGCAAAAAAGCCTGCATAAAATACAGACACATTGTGCCAGTGCAATCAAGGTACAATTAGAATTTCCGGATGGCGAAAAGGAACAACTCATGGTTGGTGACTCAACGCTTATAATTGATAAATATAAGTTAGGAGATTACTATTTTGATGATATGTATTTTCTTAAACTGTCAGCTTATCTTGTGGTGCCATCTTTATGCTTATGCGTAGATTGGGGAGAGACCGAAATTCTGGTATGTCTTATAATTGTTTTGTTTTCTTTGTGTGCCTTTGCTTTTGTTTTTTTGTATAACAAGAAAAAGAGAAAGAGTGGTAAAAAACATAATTCAGATGATTTAGTATCATATTTCTCAGAGAAAAAATATCAAATAGGTAAAGTTATATTTGATGAGGAAACACTTACACTTACTTTTACAGATCAAAGTGTTTCCAGATGTTCACCGCAGACTTATAAATTAATCTCTGCATTTGTTCATGCAGAAAATCACTTTCTATCGAATGAACAGATTGTTGAGATTTGTGACTGGATTCCAGATGAGACAGGGGTTAGTGAGAGAAGAAGAGTCGCCATAAGTCAATTAAGGAAGTTACTTGATAAACATAAATCTCATGTGACTTTGAAATCCGGTGAAAACGATAAAAAGGAGATAGGCATCTATTTGTGCGTTGAAGGTTGATAAATGTGTCATTTTCTGCAATAAATGGGGCGTAAGAAATTTCTTACGCCCTTTTCTTACCCCGTAAGATTGATTTTGAATCCGACTAGTCCTTATATTTGTCAGCATTATAATCATTAGTGAAAAACTTAAAATAGTATGAAAAAAAATCTGGTATTTATGGTAGTTATTGCTACTGCTTTGGGAGGGTATTTCTACAACAAGCAGGATTCTGCACAAATGTCTTCTCTGTTATTAGAAAATATAGAAGCATTGGCAGATCCTGAAACGTCCGGTGTTTTCTGTGTAGGTACAGGTTCAGTTGATTGCCCGATTAATCATAAAAAAGTATTTCTGTATCGTGCGCCATATAGTTTATATCAGTAGTATCATATTTGTTTTTCATTTCATTTCTTGTTCTTCAAAATCAGATGTTTCCGCTATAGGTACATATACCGATTTTCCTCAAGAACAAGAGTTGAAAGCGAAAACAATACTATTGGATACAGCATTGTTCCGGTATCCTTTCCGATTGCATATCGGTAATGATAAGGCTGTGGTGCTTGATTTGCATGGAACGGATTATTTCTTTCATGCGCTCAGCTATCCTGATTTTCATTACTTATCTTCTTTTGGGAAGCGTGGGGATGCACCGCAAGATATGCTTTCTGCCGAAAATATTCGATGGAATGGGGCTTTTTGGTGGACATTAGACGCTAATAAGTCAGAATTAACGAGGTTTGAGCTTGCTTTGTCCGGTGATTCATTGCTTCGTCAGGAAGCAGTGAATCTGGATAAAGATATTCTCCGGGCACTGGATTTTGTAATGTGTGAGGACTCTACTTTTATTATTCCCGATTATTCGGGTGATAACCGTTTTTGTAGGGTGGATAGGAATGGGAAACTGATGTATAAATTCGGTGCTATACCTTCTGTCAATGAAGATGCTTTGCAGAATGCTCGTCCTGCTTTAGCTCAGGCGTGGCGTAGCTTTATTGATTATAATCCCCAAAATGGAGTGTTTGCTGCTGTTACTCAATTGGGGGAAGTACTTGAAATTTATAATCTGAAAGACAGTACGCATGTGGTATGTATTGGACCGCATGGTGAGCCAGAATTTCAGGTCTCTGAAGGCTATGGTATTCCGACGGGGATTATGGGATTCAGTGATGTACAAGTGACTGATAATGCTATTTATGCAGTCTTTCACGGGCGTTCGTTCCAGGAAATCGCACGGAATGCACAGAAAGGAACGAAGCTGGATGGTGGACAATATATCTATGTATTTAGTTTGAATGGTGAACCACTAAAGAAATATGTATTGGATCATTATGTTTGTGGTATATCGGTAGATGAGCAACGAGGAGTGATTTATGTTACAGATGTGAATCGGGATGAACCAATATTGGAATACAGCATAAAAGATGTATGAAGTGATGTAGTTTATAAAAAGG
>Ga0192242_10668_pt1 | contig 10030 bp, 10 predicted proteins | sample Koala_Koa27_J3_FD_131235 | JGI IMG/M metagenome (GOLD analysis project Ga0192242, IMG submission 131235) | Enriched cells from koala feces incubated with labeled cellulose particles, San Francisco Zoo, California, United States - Koala_Koa2-7_J3 ...
TCAATCGGTTTATCGAGATCTTTTGTACATCTCTCACCGGACTGTCGGCTGCCTGCGCCAGGGCATCAAAACCGGTCACCCCCTCATTGGCTACAAATACAAACATATGCTCGCGGTTCAATCTCACCGATAAAGGAATACGGGCGGTTATCGTCCCTCCTTTATTCGTAAAACTCCCCGTGGGAGGCACTTCCGCTTCGCTCTTTTCCAAAGAATAGGCTTCCGCGAACAGCGTATCCCGGCTCTCGCTATTCACTACGAAATCATAAATAGTTAGTGCATGAACAGCATTTTCTTCTGCATCGCCAGCGATTCCTCGTCCATATTCCACCTCGTTCCCTCCGGGCACGCCCAGTTGGAAAGTAACGGCAGTTTCCGTATCCTTTCCATTTGCCGGCATCTCGTCCTTGCTACACCCTGCCATCAGCAGGGCAAAAAATAATATTCCTGTTCTCATTTCCTATTTTATTTCATTGAGGTTTATCCAAATGCCCCGCCATCTACCCAGTCCAGTATTCCCATTTCAGTTTCTACCGTGATGCCCACGTGTCCGTCTATATAGATGGTGACGATTATCTTATATTCCTACCTTTCCACGTTGGAGGGATGGTATCCCCATGCGTCAAACGCCTTATTCAGATTCATAACCGGAGCTATCTCCTGATATTCCCCATCCTGCTGTGCACATGTGAAGCGCAGCACAGGCAGATGCCCGTCGGCATACCTCAGTGTCACAAACTCCCCTCTCAATTCCCGGCTTTTCAATCCCAGACGGATGCTGTGCACCCTGTCCCATGTGGCAGAGTAGGGAAATTGTTTTTCCCCTATGGCATACCCTTCTTTCCCATCCAGTTGATAGCCATTGGCGCATTGCGACAGTTCCATTTGGTAACACGGATCGGCAGTGAGCCGGGGCGGCAGATTTCTCCACCTCACGGTCACCTTCAAGCGGCAATGTACGTTGGCTAGCTGTGTTACCAGTTTTTGTCCTTTCCGTCCTATCGTAAAGGGGCGGATGGCGTAATATAGCGGATCGGCCGGCACGGGTTCTACTCCCTTTACGGAAAGTAAGAAGTCTTTCATGGGGCTTCCCTGCTGCGGAGTATCCAGCCGGGTAGCTGTTGAGGCATTGCCTATGGTTATCAGGATATAGCTTCCTGTTTCCAATTCGCTGAGGTCTTGATATTTGGGATTCTCTCCCGGTGGAAGTTCACGAAGAAATATTTCCTGCTTGTTGAACAGGAAATGTTTTAATGAGGTGATGTTTTTTCAAAGAGGTCTTTGTCGTCGGATATGTAGCGGTATTCTATGGTTGTCTTTTCACAACAGAGATCCCGTTCATCTTCCAGATCGCAGGAGGGGAGGATAAACGAGAGGCTGGTGATGATAGTGAAAAGGATACAATGGAATTTCCCTCCTTGCTTTGTTTTCATTCTGTTTTTATTTGATAGTGATACTATGGGGAATATCAAAATTCCAATACTGCTATCGTATAGTCTGTCATTCTGAGCTTTGCGAAGAATCTGTATACTCAAAGTGAATGTATTCAGATTCTTCACTGGCGTTCAGAATGACAATATGATAGGCTATTTTAATCTTAACACCCTCCCCAATAGTGTCTGATATTATGTTTCGCAGATTTGTAATCTGTCACCAATAACAGAAATCCGCCGAAGCAAGTTAATGTTCTACCATGCAAATACTGCCCAGGCTCCTACTCCCGTTGATTTAGAGTAGTTGTAGAAGTCTATGTGATCCTTCACCATTGCAATACGATTAGCCCTGTCATTACTATATTCAGTACTACTCCAAAAGCCTGAATCTTTCATTGGTGTGTATTCTGATGTGTCTAATCCTTTATGGCGGGCATTTATATTGTCAAATACAAATTGAGCTATATATTCTTGTCCTGTATTTGTTTTATTCCATCCGTTGCCTCCTCCAATGGTATTAGTAAGGGGAGCTTGAGTTACCCCTCCTAAATTTCTTATTATTGCATACCACTGTCCGATGCTAGGCATATACCATTCACTTGTTTTTGTATCTCCTGTTGTTGGGACAGCTGGAGTATATTTATTAATGTAATCCATGTTGCTCCCTTTTAATATAGTTGAATAATATCGTCCATCTAAATCTGTTAGTGCATCACTATAGGTTCCAATATTAGGAATCTCAGAAACATCACTTTTTTGTTGTTCTGTATCTCCCCAATACGAATAGTCATCTCCACTCCATTTTAATGCCAATACATATCCGTGTGTAAAACCTGCTTCTTGATCTTTTTGACTGGTAAGATTGGAAAAAACAATACCCACACATGTTCCACGATCCTTAACTGCTCCTGTACGTTCATTAACAGGTTGCCAGTCTAGTGTGCCATTCAGATACATTTTGCGCAATCCGCCATCGCTAAATTTGAGCGTGCCATTATCATTATATACATAATCCCCAATCTTACCTAAATCATCTGCTGTATATTCTACATAGATATTCTTATCTGGTATATTGACAGTTTCTCCTTCATCCCAGTCTTTTACATCCAGTGTATATTGTCCTGTTACGCAGTTTAAGTAGATATTATAGAGATGGTTACGTTTTACTCCTAATTGCGTACCTGTATTTTTGTCTGTCAGGTATATGGTCAGGGTTTTAGAGGTTGAGCTTCCATCCAGTGTGTAGGTCACTGTTAGGAAAGTATTGTCATTGACGCCATTAGGAAAGTTTTCGTAAGTATAGAATGTCATTTCTGTAGCATCGGTAGTCCATTGCGTTGCTTCTTTGGTAGAAAGATAATTAGCATTTGTGTTTGCAGCAGGTACAATAAGATCTGATTTTACTGCTTCATTTGTAATTGTTACATTGGTGATGGTAGCACCGTGCTTACTCCCCTCATCACCTGTTGTCGGTTGCGTATTAATAATATCAAAACGTGCACCCAGGCGAGTCATAGTAATATTACTGGTTGTTTTATCTTCCGTGATGGTGATGTTCATTTCGTCACTAATCATCACGAAGCCTGTTCCATTTTTGCTATCTTTGGTATCACCACCATTAGGAGTATCTTCCTCAATAGATATTGCTTTGAAATCACTTAACTTACTGGCTCCGGCAGTCAGGATATTAAGTTTCTCTTTTAGCTTTGCACCCGGATTGGCTATAAAATAGGCTATATAGTCACCGGTGAATAAGTTTTCATCTGTAATGGTGTAGCTATTACCGTCATTTGCTTTTGTAATGGTTGCACCATTCTCACTATCTGCATTATCATTAATATAGAGTTTCTTTAGCGTACTTTCTTCCGTATTCTCTTTCTTTGTGAAGAAAGCCACATACACTGTCTTTATATCACTTTCAAATGCGTGTGTATCTTCTGCCCGGCTCACCGGTGCAAAAGAAGATCTTGCTTTTGTTCCATTCAGTTGGAAAGTAAATGTTCCGGCTTTCTGCGCAGACGGTGTCTTGTCATTCTCTACTACCAGTTTATTGTCACTGGTGGTACATCCGCTTATCAATGTACTTCCTCCCAGCACCAGAGCCGATGCCAGTACCATGCTTGCACGCTTTATATTGATTCTTATTGTTCTCATATTCTTTCTTTTAAGTCGTTTTAATTATTTTATCTCTGTTCCACCGTTTAAGTCGGCATCAATTTCGTGGCTAGTCCAGTTATTGATTTGGAAGGTGAATTGCAAGTCACCACCCGTTATTCCTGTGTCGCCTATTTGCAATGTGTACACATGGTTGCGTGTTATATTGAAGCGTTCTGTATTGTTTCCAGTGACTGCTTTCACCATATTCACGGTTTGGGTATAAAGAGAACCGTTCAGTGTATATTCTACCAATAACTGGGGTGTTGCCGTTTCTGTTCCAATTACAGCTGTAGGATATTCATAGGCATAGAGCACTTTTTTGTACCAAGTTCCCTCCCGTCCCTCGCTACTGGTGATAGAAGCTACCCATGCTTCGTTGGAAGTGCCACTGACATATGCTTTATATCCATCTTTGTAATAAGGGTTTTGTTCCAGTGTGACAAATGTTTTTTTTATCATTCCAGATGCTTCCCGTCCAATTCTCGAACAGGTAGCTTTTAGGCGCGGCATTTTTCATCTTTACTGATTTCAGCTTGAAGTTGCGCGAAGTGGGAACGTAGTTTTTTACGTCGATACGTGCCATAAGGCGGGTCATATAGACGAGGTCAGTTACAATGTTACTTTTGTTATCACTGCTTATTGTCAACACGGAGCTTTTTCCTGTCATGGCAAGGCCTGCTTTCGCTAGTTCTTCACCTGTCAGTTGGTCTACAGGGGTATTGCCTGATACTCCCAGGAAGGTATTAGGAGTGCTTCCGTTGGAAACCTCTTTGTTTGAAATGCTTTTTAGCAGTTCGCCCAGTGTGCTTGTCCCAATCGTGGCTACATCATCGTATGCAGTGCATTGGTCATTGGCTACAAATACAAATTGGTGGTAATCGCCTGCTTTGGCACGTAGGGATAATTTTACGCTGTATCCGCTTCCATCTCCTGTGGGGGCACATTCTCCCGAGCCTACTGCAGGGGTATCTGCATTGGTCGCCACAGTCTTTATCTTGATTTTGTATATACCTGCCAAAGTGGAGGCTGCGCTTTCGGCTGCACTGGCAGACTTGAAGTCATACACAGTCAATGTTTTAAAGGTAGACTCGGTGAGGTCTTGCATGGTGGCAGCCCGGTTGTAATTCACTTCATCGCCTCCGGGTAATCCCAGTTGGAAAGCGACGATGGCATTTGTTTCTTCGGTGTTGTTACCTGTCGTTTCCGGCAACATTTCCTGGTTACTGCATCCGGCACCGGTCAGTGCGATGGCAGTGAGGGCGAATAGGGTTCGCAATACTTGTTTTTTGTTCATAAGTTGACTTTTTATGTTAGTAATTTTTCTTTTTCAGCAATCTGTCAGTTTGATGTCTTCCAGAAAAGATCGGGTCAGTTGGTTTACCACACCCAGTTTCTGGGCTACTTTTCCGTATCGGTTGTAGAATTCTTCGGTGGTGGGACGGTTACAATTCAGATGTTCGCCTGTGGCTTCCAGTACACTCAGCAATGAGATCCGGTTTAGGGGACGGTTCAGTCGATAGGAATTGATTGTTCCTTCGGGGTTGTCCTCTGTATGGTGGATCAGTCCTGCTTTTTCCAGTTTTCCCAGCAGGGATGCTATTTCTCCTTCGGCAGGGTTGTATTTTTCAATCCTTTCATTTCTTCCCGCTGCAATGTCGTGCAGTATGGCAAGTGATTCCTGTGTCAATCGTGTTAGCATAGCAATATTTTTTTTATTCTTCTCAAAGCCTTTAGTTTATAGAGCTTTTGATGTTAGCTAGTGCAAAGATCGGAATTATTTTTAATATAGCAATATAATTAGTGAGGAATTTCTGAAAAACTTTAATTTTAACCAAGAAAGAGGAATTTTGTCTTTTAGGAATCCCGTGTTCATGCTGCTTTAGCTGTTAAACTGTTATTTAAATTAACATTTAAAACTGTTTGATATGTTAATGAATGTTTTCCCTCTCACGCGCGCATATTTTCGCGCGAACAAGAATTATTGCGCGAAAACACGCGAGGACCTCGTGAGGTTTAAAGACTGTTTTTGCGTTTGTTTTTGCCGATGGAATGGTCTTCTTTTGCAGCCGCTTACGACGTTGTAAGCCTTAAAAAATCCATTATGGTAAACAAAATGCAAACGGCACCGAGTACTTCTTCGGTGCATCTCTACCGCAATTTTCGCCAACTGAGTGAACAACTATCCATGGAAGAAGTCTTCCGCCGCATCAAGGGAGGGATGTATGAAAGCGTGATCCTCGTTATCCGCCGTGAACGAAAGGCAGGGCACAAAGAAAAAGCGGACGGGGCTAAGAAAACCCTACCTGCCGTTACGGTATCTACTGACTATAACGGTCGCCGCACAGTAGAAAATCTGACTGCCTACTACCCGCACTTAGTGTTGGACTTTGATGGTATCCCTTTTAGTCTGGCAGAGCAGGTACGCGACAAAGCAGCTAAACTTCCCTATACGCTGATGGCTTTTGTCAGCCCGGGCGGGGAAGGTGTGAAGGTGGTGTGCCACACTCCCGGTAATCCCCATAACCTTGCGGGTGAAGCACTGGTGACACTGCACCGTTCCTATTTCAAAGCTCTGGGTGGTTATTATGCCCGCCATTTGGGTTGGAAAGTAGACCCTTCGGGTAGCGACATCAGTCGGTTGATGCTGTTGGGCTTTGACCGTGGTGCCTATTGTGTGGAGCATTGGCCTGTTTCTCCCTATGAGGGGGAGTTCCCTGTGGCAGAGGCGGAAGTTCCTGCCTCTATCCATCAAAAAGAGGAAGTGGCGCTAGTCTCCGATGGCAGTATCGCTGTTTCGGACACAAAGGCATTTATCGCCGCCCGCGAGGAACTGCGCAAGCAAGGCGAGGAATATAAACCGCATAATCATAATAACTATTTGTATAAGATGGCACGCAAGCTGAATGCTTCGGGCGTATCGCAAAAGGCTACGGAGGCGCTGGTGGTGGCCAACTATGAAGACTATTCCTCTACCGAGCAACGCCAGTTGATAGATAGTGCCTATCACAACCATTCCAATGAGCACGGCACAAAACCTACTGCCGCCCATAAACACAAGGTTTCCGTTCAAGAGGTGGAAACCTACCTTGCCACGCACTACAAGCTGCGCTATAATACCATCACCTGCCGCCTGGAAAAAGCGGAGGGGGATGAGCCGGAGAATTATGTTCCGCTGGATGATTATTATGAGAACTCCATTTATCGTGCCCTGTGCCTGGAGGGGCTCACCGTGCGCAAGGCGATGCTGGAATCTCTGCTGCGCAGTGATTTTGTCCCTCGCTTCAATCCTTTTGTTTCTTATATGGAAAGCCTTCCGGCGTGGGACGGGGTGACGGATCATATCGGTGCCCTTGCCGCCACAGTTACCGTGGCGGGTGACCAGAAACGTTGGGAGAAGCATTTCAAGAAATGGTTTGTGGCAATGGTTGCCTCATGGCTCCGTCCGGAGGTGGTGAATAATGTGGCGCTGATCTTGGTAGGTAAACAGAATGTGTATAAGACCACTTGGATTACTTCCCTTCTTCCTCCCGAACTGAAACGCTACCTGTATAGCGGCCCTGTGAACCCCAGGGACAAAGACCATATTTTGAACCTTTCGCGCTGTGCGCTTATCAATAATGAGGAAATGGACGGACTGAGTGGGGAACAACTGAATCATTTTAAAAGTATGGTGACCCAGCCTTCCACCAATGAGCGTGCTGCCTTTGGGCGCAACATAGAGTACCGGCCCCACTGTGCTTCCTTTGCAGGCAGCACCAATTTTATGGAAGTGGTGGGTGATTCTTCGGGGTTGAGGCGGTGGTTGCTGGAATTGATGGAGTCCATCATTTCCCCCTACGAACATCCGTTTGATTATGTGGGCATCTATTCGCAGGCATTGCATTTATTGAATGAAGGCTTCTGCTACTGGTTTGATACGGCGGAGGTTCGCGATATGAATGAGTATAATGAACGTTTTGAAATGAAAAGTGTGGAGGAGGAGATGATCCGTGTATGGTTTCGCATCCCTCTGGAGCATGAAAGTTATGTTTCGCTGACGGCTGCCCAGGTATTGCAAAAACTCTCCTGCCTGGTGCATACTCCTATGAATAAGAATAATGTGGGCAAGTCGCTGAAGCGTATCGGCTTCGCGTTCCATTTATTGAAAGGGGTGAACTATTATCATATGATTGAACTCTCGGTTCAGGATGTGGAAGAAAATAAAAGCTTGCTGTGATCTACTCTTTCTGCATATCTCCGTTCACATTCACCGTAGGGGCAGGGTTTGCCTGCCCGAATACACAAAGTGAACCGTTTCCGGGCGGGCAAACCCCGCCCCTACAGTGAATGAAAGCGTTAGTGCGAATATTAAAACACTTATGTAGAAAGAGCAGGCTATACCTTATATATTATAGCATTCTTTTTTTTCGTCCTTGTGGTGGAGGTGATGGACGTTGTTTCTATATATACTATATATATAATAAGGTGTACTACATCATTATATATATAATAGTATATAGGGAGAACCTCCATCACCTCCATCCATCCCTCAAATTACACACCGTGTAAAACCCAATAAGACACCGCGAAAAAAGTTTTTCGCGGTGTCTTATCACCCTTCCCGTACTGTGGGACTCAGCCCGGCGTCCCCAGGTATTTCACAATCAGTTCCACCTCCTTGGGCAGATAGGATCTTCTTAGCGGATGCCAGTCCACTGCTTCCAGTTCTTTCATCAGGCTGCCGCAGCCTTTCACCCATCGGGTCAGTTTCTTTTGTGCACTCTCTATTTTCATATTGGGATTGTACAATATGGCGAGCTCCAGTTTGGTGTACTCGCGTATGGGGAATTTTTCATCCTCCGTTTCTTTTTTCATCATGGTTTATTTGTTTTTTATACTCTATAAAGGTAGTAAAAAAGACTGAGTTATACAAGCTTATTATCCGAAAAGATACATCTTCGGACACTTATTCCTATCCCCGTACAATGCCGGACAATGGCGGTTAATCATCCCGTTTCATTCTACTACCTTTGCAGTGTTCGAACAAGAGAGAGAGTATTATTTTTTGATTTCTAATTTTAAAAACTGAATTTATTATGTCAATACCTTACAAGAAAGTGGGGAGGGGGAATCCTTTGAATTCCAAAGCCGATCCTAAGTTCTATTTGCAGTTGGTTACCATGGGGCAAGCTACGCTGGAAACCATTGCCTATGATATGAAGGAAACCAGTTCGTTGTCCTTGGGGGACATCAAGAGTGTGCTTGCCAACTTTGTGAGCGCCATGCGTCGTGCCCTGTACAATGGTCATTCGGTGAATATCCCTGATTTTGGGGTATTCAGCCTTTCGGCCCGTTGCGAGGGAGCGGAGACGGCAGAAGCTTCTTCGGTAAAAAATATCCGGAGTGTGAAAATCAATTTCCGTGCATCCAGCAGTGTCCGTCCCAACCTTACTTCGCGCAATGTGGGTGATGTGATGACATTTGTGGATCTGGAAAAAATATTGGAAGAAAAAAACAAAGGAGAGGAGATTAACGAATGAGTGAGTCAAGTAAATCAATTTGGGGATTAATCCTCAAGGTAATTATTGCAGTGGCTACGTCTGTTGCAGGTGTAATTGGGGTGACATCATGTGTGGGATGAGAGAGTTGGATTTGGCGGAGTTTCCCGCACGGGAGGTTCGTTTGATAGTGATACATTGCAGTGGGACGCCATGCAATGTACCTCTCACTCCCTGCCATTTAGAGCAGTGCCACCGTTCCGTGGGGCTGAGTGGGATAGGTTTTCATTATTATGTGACTCGTGATGGCGCGGTTTATAATACCCGTCCTGTGCATGAAGTGGGGGCACATACACCCGGTTTCAATCTTCATAGCATCGGCATTTGTTATGAGGGTGGGCGGTCTTTTGATAATGTGCCTTGTGATACTCGTACCACTTTCCAACGGTCGGCATTGCTGGATTTGGTTCGCCGGTTGCAGAAGGAATATCCGGGGGTGATGGTGAAGGGGCATCGGCAACTGACTGGTGATACGGGGGTGGTTTGTCCTTGTTTTGATGCGGAGGGGGAGTATATGTTGGCGAAGGTATAAGCGGTGATAAGGAAGATGATATGATAAAAAGAATTCGCTAATATTGCGAATCTATATTGTATTCGCGCGCGATATATAATAAGGTGTATTATGTATCGCGCGTATTTTCGTTTTTCGTAAAAAGTTTCCTGCTGATTTGTCTATAAATCAACGTATTACAAAATAGTTTCAAAAAAGTTCAGAAAAAAGAGTGTGATATGTTTGGCTGGTATTCATAAATCGTGTACTTTTGCATCCGCTTTCGAGAGAGAACGGGAGTTTAAGTGAAATGACTTGATGAAACAAAAGTAAGAGCGAACGATGTGATGTTTCTGCACTTAGTATCTTACCTTAATAATGATTAAGGGAGCGAGAACGGATAAGAGCTTGCA
>Ga0192242_10672_pt1 | contig 9988 bp, 9 predicted proteins | sample Koala_Koa27_J3_FD_131235 | JGI IMG/M metagenome (GOLD analysis project Ga0192242, IMG submission 131235) | Enriched cells from koala feces incubated with labeled cellulose particles, San Francisco Zoo, California, United States - Koala_Koa2-7_J3 ...
CTCCGTAGGCGATGAAGTCGATGTGAAGGTGATCGGCGTAAAGGATGGCAAGATCAGCCTCAGCATGAAAGCACTGGAAGAGAAAAAGGAGCCCCAGAACGAGAAGGTATCCATTCCGAAATCTGAGAATATCGGCACCAACCTGGGTGACCTTGTAAAAGATATCAAGCTGGATAAATAAATTGTCCTTTAATAAAGTAAAAAACAGGATCCGTTCTGGATCCTGTTTTTTTGATGTCTGAATTTCTTTTCCTATGGCGTTCTTATTTCCCCTCCGGATGGACTTCCTTAAGCTCTTCCATCCAAAGCGTTACACAGGCGTCGCTGGGCATCCGCCAGTCCCCTCTCGGGGAGAGCGCCACGGTACCGACTTTCGGCCCGTCCGGCATACAGGAGCGCTTATACTGCTGTGCAAAGAAACGACGGCAGAACGTGGTCAGCCATTTGTAGATCACTTCATCCGAATATTCCCCTGCAAATGCAATCTTCGCGATCCGGTAGATCTTTCCGGGACTGTATCCGAAACGAAGCATATAATATAAGAAGAAATCATGCAGCTCATAGGGGCCTACCAGATCCTCGGTCTTCTGTTCAATCTGCCCGTCCTTGGGTGGAAGGAGTTCCGGACTGACCGGTGTGTCCAGCACATCCAGCAGGATCTCCTTAAGCTTTTCATCCTCACACGTATCCGCATAGTAACGGATCAGATGCCGCACCAGCGTCTTCGGCACGGAGGCATTCACCGCGTACATGGACATATGATCCCCGTTGTAGGTGGCCCATCCCAAGGCCAGCTCCGACATATCCCCGGTGCCGATCACCAGACCGTTCTGTTCGTTGGCAGTATCCATCAGCACCTGGGTCCGCTCTCTGGCCTGTGAATTCTCATAGGTGACATCGTGATTCTCCGGATCATGTCCGATATCCTTAAAGTGCTGCTTCACCGCATCCGCGATGGGCACTTCTTTTAAAGTAGCGCCCAGGCACTCTGCCATCTTGCAGGCATTTTTATACGTTCGGTCCGTCGTTCCGAAGCAGGGCATCGTGACCGCCATGATCTTCTTTCGATCCATGCCAAGCGCGTCAAAGGCTTTCGCCGTCACCAGAAGGGTCAAGGTGGAATCCAGCCCGCCGGAGATGCCGACCACGGCACTTTCCGAATGGGTGTGCGCCAGCCGCTTCTTTAACCCCATGGCCTGAATCGTCAGGATCTCCTCACAGCGCTTCTCCCGCTCCGCATCCTCGGCCGGTACGAAAGGCCGGGACGGGAAGGTACGGGTAAGTGAGATCTCTTTTACCCCCGCTTCAAATGGAATCCGAAGGAGCGTCCGGATCTGCTCCATCGTAAATGTCGTATTCTTCTGCCGCTCGCTTAAGAGCCGCTTGACATCGATCTCTGTGTAGATGGCGCCGTTCTCGAACCGCTTCGACGCCGCCAGCATGATCCCGTTCTCCGCGATCAGATTATGCGCACCAAATACCAGATCCGTGGTAGACTCCCCTTCCCCGGCATTGGCATATACATATCCACAGATCAGACGGGCCGACTGTCCACTGATCAGGCTGTCCCGGTAATCTGCTTTTCCGATCGTCTCATCACTGGCCGAACAGTTGACGATGATCGTCGCGCCTTCCCGGGCCGCTCCGATACTGGGCGGAATCGAGGACCATACATCCTCACAGATCTCCGCCGATACAAGCAGTCCCTCCATGTCACTGGCTTCAAAAATTAACTGCGGTCCAAAGGGAACTTCCTCTCCCTCAAAATTCACCATCCGGGCCTGCTTCGGTCCCGGCGTGAACTGCCGCATCTCATAAAATTCTCCGTAGTTCGGAAGAAAAGACTTGGTCGTAAGCCCTAAGATCTTTCCATCACTTAAGGCGGCCGCCACATTATATAATTCCCCTTCCAGTGCCAGCGGCACGCCGACAAAAAGAAGGCCCTTTTTCCCTTTTGTAAAATCCGCGATCTCACGCAGCGCCTTTCTGGCTTCCCTAAGCAGCGCATCCTGCGTAAAAAGATCCCCGCACGTATACCCGGTCACGCAAAGTTCCGGGAATACGATCACGCGCGCGTCTTTCTCGTACGCCTCAGACGCCAGCGCCATAATCTGCTCTACATTATATGCCACATCCGCCACCCGGATGTCCGGTGTCACCGCCGCAACTTTGACAAATCCGTCTCTCATGACATTCCCTCCAATATCTTTTCCAAATCATCCACGCTGTACGTGTACGCTGTATTGCAGAAATGACATTTCACCTCAATGTCTTTTCCTTCCTCGATCATTTCCCTTAATTCTTTCTCCCCCACACTCTCAGTGCTTTTTCGACCCGCTCTCTGGAACAGTTGCAGTAGAAAGAAGCCGGCATACTGTCCGTGATCTGAAGAGAAAGGTCCCCCAGCAGTCTCCCCAGGATATCCTCCGGAGTTGCCCCCGCATCCAGCAGGTCCGTAACAGAAGTTACCTCTTTTAAATTCTCCTCGATCTTTGCGATCGTCTCCTCCGTCGCATAGGGCATCAGCTGAATGATAAACCCGCCGGCGCATTTCACCGTGTTGTTCTTCTCCATGAGCACGCCCAGACCGACCGAGGAAGGCACCTGCTCGGAATTGGCGAAATAATAGGTGAGATCTTCTGCGATCTCTCCGGATATCAGCTCCACCTGGCTGGAATATGGCTCTTTTAAACCCATATCCCGAACGACGCTTAAAAGTCCGACGCCGACCGCGCCGCCCACATCCAGCTTGCCGTCCTTCGCCGGCACGATCACAGCGGGATTGTCCACGTAGCCTTTCACATGGCCAAACGCATCCGCCGATACGGTGATCCCCCCGAGGGGCCCGTCGCCCTGGATCATCAGTGTCAGCAGATCCCCTTCATTCTTCATCATACTGCCCATCATAACGCCGGCCGTCATCAGCCTTCCAAGCGCTGCCGTCGCCACCGGACTGGTCTGATGTCTCCTTCTTGCTTCCTCCACCAGATCCCGGGTGGTCGCCGCAAAGGCCCTCACCTGTCCGTCCGCGGCCGTCGCCCGAACCAGATAATCACTCATAGTTTTCCCCTTCCCTTTTTTCTGCGCATTTATTATACATCATTTTATGGCCTGGGTGCAAATGAATGCCGAAAAAGCGCGTCTACATAGGGCGTAAAGTCCACCTGATTCGCCTCTTTTAAAACTTCAATATCCGAATCTGCTATCCCTTCCACCCCGGCTGCCCCGCCGCAGATGGCCGTCGCCATCGCCCCGATGGTATCGGTATCGCCCCCGAAATTGGCGGAAAATACGGCACTCTTTTTCGGATCCTCATAACCATAGTAAGCGATGCAAAGCGCCGCCGGTACGGATTCCCACACGTCTGCCCCACTGCCGGTCAACCGGCTTAATGCGCTGGCGAATCCTTCCGGATCGTCTGTATACTCCTCTGCCACTGCCACGCCTTTCTTTACCCGCGGGGAAAGAGACGGGCTGTCGGTATCTGCCCCTAAAGTCCGGGCATAGGGCTCTAGTAAAAGTACTCTTTTAATCATCTCTTCTTTTCCCTCCCCGGATACCGCCGATGAGACGGCCATGGCGATCATACATGCCCCACAGATGGCCGCATCGCTGGCATGGGTGACCATTGAGATATCCGCCACATATCGACAGAGTGCCTCCATCTGATCTGGATCAAATAAAGTCCCCACCGGCGCGATCCGCATCGCGGCTCCGTTAGTCACTGCCTGACGGGCAATAGGCTGCGGGTCTTCCCCCGCTTTTATCCGGGTCAGCACCTGGCTGGAGGTAGGGCCCAGTAAGCCTTTTTGAAACGCATCCTCCCTGTCCGCCCACGTCAAAAGATGTGCGCCTATATTCTTTGCCTCCGGCACAAAATCGGTCTGGGTGAGGCTATCCAATACGGCAAGCGCCTGCCCGGTATCGTCCGTATACTGGCCGGCTTTATAGAAACGGGAAATGGCATTTTCCGGGTCACCGTCCAGGAAATCCGTGATCCGGCCATACTTCCTTTTAATTTCCTCCTGACTTAAGAATTCCGGAGGCATCCCCAGGGCATCCCCCAGAGCCAGCCCATATAAAACTCCTGCGATTTTCCCTCTTCTATCCATCGTTCAAAGACATCTTCCCATGAGAAAAGAGAACCCAGAGCTTTCGCCCTGAGTTCTCCCTACCTTTCATTTCTATACAAGATCAGCACACGACGTGGATCCATCCTTCCGGAGCATCAATATGTCCCATCTGGATGCCGGTCAGTGTATCATACAGCTTCTGTGTTACCGGGCCCATCTCATCCATGCCGCTGGGAAGACAGATCTCTCTGTCGTGATCCACGATCTTCCCTACCGGAGAGATCACTGCGGCTGTTCCGCAGATCCCGCACTCAGCAAAATCGCCTACTTCATCTAATGCCACCGGTCTCTCTTCCACTTCCATGCCCAGGTAATTCTCCGCCACGTACATTAAGGAGCGACGGGTGATGGAAGGAAGGATGGTATCGGATTTCGGTGTCACTAACTTGTTATCCTTGGTCACAAACAGGAAATTGGCTCCACCGGTCTCCTCCACATAGGTCCGGGTCGCCGGATCCAGATACAGGTTCTCGTCGTATCCCAGCTCATGTGCTTCCACGGTCGGGTACAGGCTCATACCATAATTTAATCCCGCCTTGATATGACCGGTGCCATGCGGCGCTGCACGGTCATAATCACAGACCCGAAGGGTGATCGGTTTGATCCCGCCTTTGAAATACGGGCCTACCGGGGTCGTAAATACACGGAACTGATACTCCTCCGCAGGGGCCACGCCGATGACGGAATTGGAACCGAACATGAAGGGACGGATATATAACGTCGCGCCGGTCCCAAACGGCGGTACATAAGCCGCATTAGCTTCCACTACCTGATGCACCGCATCCACGAACCGATCCTCCGGGAACGGCGGCATCTCCATCCGCTCTGCGGAATCCACCATCCGGGCCGCATTCAGATCCGGCCGGAACATGACGATATGTCCGTCTACGGTAGTGTATGCCTTTAATCCCTCAAAGCAGTTCTGGCAGTACTGCAGCACACAGGCACATTCATTGATGTTCACATTGGCATCGCTGGTCAGTCCGCCTTCATCCCACACGCCGTCTTTATAATTAGAAACATAGCGTTTGTCAGTCTCAATATACGTAAATCCCAGATTCAACCAGTCAATATCTTTTTTCTCCATGATCCACTCCTCCATATGAACGGTAAAAATTTACTATGATATATTATAGTACGCTGCCTGTGAAAATTCAAGAGTGCTTCAGTCCATCGTATTGATATATTCAATGCCGACATTGCCACCGCGGACAACCTCGATATTCCTGAATTCTTCCTTCAAAAACTTCACCACTGCGTCATTTTTGGAAGCCGGCTGGACAAATTCCAGCAGCATACTATCGGTCCCGTAATCGCTGACCTTCGCCTTGAACGTCTGGGCAATCTGGAAGGCCTCCGTCTTCTCTTCCCGGTTTAGGCTCTTCACTTTCACATACATGATCTCTTTCATCCGGACCACCTTGTCCGTAAAATCAATGACTTTGATCACTTCCACCAGCCGGTTTAACTGTTTCTTTATCTGTTCAAATGTCTCATCGTCACTGACCGTGGCAATGGTCATACGGGAGACTGTCGGATCCTCTGTCGTTCCCACGGTCAGGCTGTCCAGGTTATAGGATTTTCCGGAAAACAGCCCGGATATTTTTGCCAGGACGCCCACCTGATTTTCTACAAATAAGGAGATCCACCGTTTCTTCATTCCTTCGCTCATATTAAAGCCTGCTCCTTTCTCTCTTCCTACGAATCCAAAACCATATCTTCTAGCGTTCCGTTGGGCCGGATCATAGGATAGACCAGATCCTCCGGATCAATCTGAAATTCAATCAGTACAGGGACCTTTGTGCTCTTGGCCGCTTCCTTAAAGGCAGGCACGATCTTTTCCTTCTTCGTGACCCGCAGGCCGATCGCCCCGTAACTTTCCGCCAGCTTCACAAAATCCGGCGTATAGGGCGGGCAAGGCACCTCCCCGCATTTTCCCCGGCAGGCCGCGCCGGAATTTAAGCAGGTCATGGAGTAGCGCTTCCCGTAGAATAACTCCTGCCACTGCCGCACCATCCCCAGGTTGCGGTTATTGAAGATACAGCAGATGATCGGCAGCTCCTCCAGTACAGCCGTGGCCAGTTCCTGAATATTCATCTGCATGCCGCCATCGCCGGAGATTGAAATGACCGGTACATCCGGAGCCCCGATCTTGGCTCCGATGGCGCCCGGCAGGCCGTATCCCATAACGCCCAGGCCGCCCGACATGATCAGCCGCTTTTTCTCGGTCACTTCCAGGTACTGCGCGGTGAACATCTGATGCTGGCCCACATCCGTGACCACGATGTCCTCGTCAAACTGTTCATTGATGGCCTCGATCACATCCTGTGGCGTCATTTTATCCGTCTTCTCTCTGATCTCCAGCGGATGTTCCTTCTTCCATCCCGCGATCTCTTCCCTCCACTTAGTCGTCTCGCAGGGGCTTACATAGCGCAGCAGCTTGTCAATGGCGTCCTTGGCGTCCGCCACGATGGGCACTGCCACCTGTACATTCTTGGAGATGGCCGCGGTATCGATATCGATATGCACGATCTGGGCGTTGGGTGCAAAGGAGTGGAGCCGTCCCGTGATCCGGTCGTTAAACCGGGTCCCGATGGAGAACAGCAGATCACAATCGTTGACCGCCATGTTGCAGGCATAGGCCCCGTGCATGCCCAGGTTCCCGATGTACAGGGGATGGTTGGTGGGAATAGCCCCCCGGCCCATGATCGTCGTCACCACCGGTACCTGCGTCAGCTCCGCCAGTTTGGTGAAGTCCTCCCCGGCGCCGGCGATGTTCACGCCGCCGCCCGCCAGAAACAGTGGTTTCTTCGCTCTTTCCAGCATCTTGACGGCCCGTTTTAACTGACCGATATGAGCCTCCGTGTTCGGCTTGTATCCCCGGATATTAACTTCTTTCGGATACTCGGGATCGCCCAGCTCGTTCATCACATCCTTGGGCAGATCGATGAGCACCGGCCCCGGCCGTCCGGTACGCGCGATATGGAAGGCTTCCTTGATGATCCGGCCTAAGTCTTCCCGATGCTGCACCGTCACATTGTATTTTGTGATGGAACGCGTGATCCCCACGATATCCACTTCCTGAAACGCATCGTTGCCGATCAGATGCCGGGCCACCTGCCCGGTAAAGCAGACCAGCGGTACACTGTCATAGTAGGCCGACGCGATCCCGGTGACCAGGTTGGTGGCTCCCGGGCCGCTGGTGACCAGACAGACCCCTACCTTCCCGGTGGTCCGGGCATAGGCATCCGCCATATGGACCATGGCCAGTTCCTGCCGGGGCAGGATCACCTTGATATCCTCCTGATCATACAGCGCATCGCTGATATCGATGGTATTCGCCCCCGGATATCCGAAGATCGTATCCACGCCTTCTTCGCGAAGCGCCTTCACCAGTAACTTGTTTCCGCTGATCTGTTTCATACTCACATCCTCCTGTAAAAAAAAGCCCTAAGCCAAAGCTTAGGGCGAATCTTGCATCCGTGTTACCACCTAAATTCATAGAGATCTCTATGCACTCTGCCGATACGGGAATGAATCCGATATCGTGCCCCGATAACGTGGGGAAAACGTTGGAATCTACTGGAAATCCTTTACATACTGGATTTTGTTTTGTCCACTGCTCGAAGGCGACTTCCACAGGTCCGTCTCGAAGATTTCCACCAACCATCTTCTCTCTGCGCATCGGGAAAGCTGTGTACTCCTCCTCGTCATTGCATTTCCTTTGATTTGTTCTTATTATACTACCTCGGATTTTAAAGTCAACCCGTAATTTCATCCAGCATCCGCGCTGCCGGTACTATTTGGTTTCTGGGCGGATACACTTAAGATTCTGATGACTTTATCCTCTCATAGATGGTAAACCAGTATTCCATATCAAAATACGTCTGCTCCTCGCCGGTCTGTGTCCGTTCCCAGTCTTCCTCCTGATCCAGGTTCGGGAAATAGGCATCCGCATCGAAGGCCCGGTCGATCTTCGTGATGTAGGCCTTATTGCAGTATGGAAGCAGCTCTTTATACACGCTGGCCCCGCCGATCACGAACACATCCTGTGGAGGATATTTTTCGGCTTCCGCTAACACCTCCTCCACCGTGTTGCAGATAATGACGCCTTCCGGGTGCACCTCCATGCTCCGGGTGAGCACCACGTTGGTCCGGTCCTTTAACGGCTTGCCCTCGGGAAAACTTTCCAAGGTCTTGCGGCCCATGATCACCACTTTCTTCATCGTGGTCCTCTGAAAATACCGCATATCCGTCGGGATACTGACCAACAGTTTATTCTTAAGCCCGATAGCCCAGTTTTTATCTACCGCTGCGATCGCATTCATTCCTCTCCCTCCTTATACTGCCACCGGTATGTTCTTGATCTGTTCATGGGTCTGATAATCAATCAGTTTCACATCATCCGGCGTGAAATCATAGAAATCCTTCACATCCGGATTCAGCCAGAACTTCGGCGCCGGATAAGGTTCACGGCTGATCAGTTCCTCGATCAGCGGCACATGCCGGTCATAGATATGGGCATCTGCGATGACATGGACAAACTCACCTACTTCCATATCGCACACCTGCGCCATCATGTACATCAGCACACAGTACTGGCAGACATTCCAGTTGTTGGCCGTCAGGACATCCTGTGAGCGTTGATTTAAAATACCATTTAAAGTCAGCTTGTCATGGCCCGGCTTGTGGGTGACGTTAAACGTCATGCTGTACGCACAGGGATAGAGGTTCATTTCATTTAGATCATGGTGGTTGTAGATATTCGTCACGATCCGGCGGCTGTACGGGTTGTGCTTCAGATCATAGATGACCCGGTCGGTCTGATCAAACAAGCCTTCCTCGTACTGATGCTTGATGCCCATCTGATACCCGTAAGCTTTGCCGATGGAGCCGTCCTCATCCGCCCAGGCGTCCCAGATATGGCTGTTCAGATCATGAATGTTGTTGGATTTCTTCTGCCAGATCCACAGCATCTCATCCGTACAGCTTTTGATGGCTGTGCGGCGCAGCGTCAGTGCCGGAAATTCTTTCGTCAGGTCATACCGGTTCACCACGCCGAACTGCTTGATCGTGTAAGCTTTTTCTCCGTCGTCCCAGTGGGGGCGCACCTTCTCTCCTCTCGTATCTGTCCCGTGATCGATGATGTCCCTGCACATTCTGATATATACTTCATCTGCGTAACTCAACCGTCTTTCCTCCTTCTTAAACGTATCCGCCTTTACGGCTCCTCAATGTTATACAGTACTTTATTTAACATCCGATTTAACGCGTCTACTTCCTTTTTGGTCATGCCGCGGGTCAGCATCTGATCCATCCTGCGGCGGTCCGACTCCATGTGTTTCTGGATGTCATAGGCCTTCTCGGTCAGGTAGACATTCTTGCAGCGGTGATCCTTTGGATCCGGCACGATCAGGATAAACCCCTTCTCATCCAGGCGTTTTAAGATCCCGGTGACCGTCGGATTTTTTAAGTTCAATGCCCGCTCGATATCCCGCTGGGTCACTTCCTCCTTACTGCTGTTAAACAGAAAGTCCAGCACCGCGCACTGGGAAGAGGTGATGCCCAGGCTTTTTAGCTTTTTGTTTAACTCCTTCTCATAAATCGTACTGATCTGTTTGAACAGAAAACCAATGGTCTTTCTCTCTCTCATACACCCTCCATTTTCTTCATGGACCGCCACTCACGGACCGCCAGTCCGATCGCGACCGCCGCCGCCACCGTATCGGCTGCAGGCCCCGCATACATTACGCCGTCGATTCCCCAGAACGTGGGCAGGATAAGAAGCAGCGGGATCAGCAGGAACACCTGCCGGGTAAGCGACAAGATCACGCCCAGGACTGCCTTTCCAATGG
>Ga0192242_10673_pt1 | contig 9942 bp, 8 predicted proteins | sample Koala_Koa27_J3_FD_131235 | JGI IMG/M metagenome (GOLD analysis project Ga0192242, IMG submission 131235) | Enriched cells from koala feces incubated with labeled cellulose particles, San Francisco Zoo, California, United States - Koala_Koa2-7_J3 ...
CTTGGACAGCCTGTGCACGGCCTATTTCTAACCCCTCGGGAGTAGCATAGGAATTAAGTGCCATATTTTGTGCCTTAAACGGTGCCGGATGATAACCATCCTGACGGAAGATGCGGCAAAAGGCAGCGGCTATAATGCTTTTTCCTACGTCGCTGCCAGTTCCGGCAAACATAATAGGGTGAAGTTTCTTCATATATTTTTTTTAGCGAAAACAAAATAACTTTTCTTGAATCTATAACGGCAGATAGCAGTACTCCAACAGTATAGCATATCATATCCGACCAGAGAAAACCATGTCCAAAAATTAATACTCCAAGCGTAGTACTTCGTACAATGTTTGCCCAATCTGCCTGATATAATTGACTGATCTCTATACAATAAGAAAATAATAAAGAGATGACAAGAGACTTAACTATAGATATCGACGGGAAAAGAAAACGGATTCCCCAATATACCATAGCCGCCCAAAGCGTATCACCCGAATACTCTGCAATAAACTCAGGCAATACATCACCATATTTTCGGGAAGCAAGCCCTAACACCATAATAGCGAAAGTGACAGCCAGATAAATCCAACGTTCGTTTTTCACACCGCAATATTTTTTAGGATGCAAATTTATAAAATTTAATGGATAGCCGGTACAAATTCCCTATACAGAAATGATTTTTCAGTAAAATGACAGCTAAATTGAACAATAGAAAAAGAAGAGTGTTTGAGATAAACTAACCTAAACCAACAACTTGACGTATGAAACAAATTTTATTTATCGTTCTGTTGGGAGCGAACCTATCTGTGTCGGCACAAACGAACCTCTCCCTCAGCTACGATGACGCTTTACAAATGTTGCAGAAAGGCAATCAAAGCCTCAAGATCGCCGACAAAGGCATTGAAGCCGCCCGCACAGAACGGGACAAGCTCAATGCTCTATGGTATCCCAGCCTACAGGGAACCGGTACTTACGTCCACATGTCCGAAAAGATAGAAGTAAAACAGCCTCTCTCCCAGTTCACTGATCCGGCAAAGGATTTTGTACATGACATCATCCCTGACGATCAGTTCATTAGTGGAATATTGGATCAAATAGGCAGTTATACCCTCGCCTTCCCCCTCGCTCCACACAACCTTACCACCGTAGGCCTTACAGCCGAATGGATCGTCTTCTCCGGCGGTAAACGTGTACGAGCCGGCAAAATAGGAAACCGGATGATTGACCTCGCCCGTGAAAACCGTGCACAAACTGACGCTACCCAACGGACCCTACTTGCCGAAAGTTATTATGGCCTCAGCCTTGCACGCGAAGTCGCAGCAGTACGCCAGTATACCTATAATGGTCTGAGGCAGCATTACGAAAATGCTCTCAAACTGGAAGCTGCCGGAATGATTGATAAAGCCGGACGCCTCTTTGCCCAAGTCAATATGGACGAAGCGCAAAGGGCACTGGAAGCAGCACAGAAAGAAGTCTCTGTCGTAGAAAGCGCCCTGAGCACTCTGCTTAATTTGGAAGACAGTTGCAAGATTGAGCCTACCTCCCCCCTGTTCATCAACTCCACGCTTCCGCTTAAAGAAGAATTCGTGCAAACCATGCGTGCCGGCAACCCCATGCTGAACCAACTATCCATTCAGCAGAGTATCGCCAAGCAGCAGCTACGGATAGACCAAAGCGGTTATCTGCCGGACATTGCCTTGTTCGGTAAACAAACACTATATGCCCACGGCATACAAAGTAACCTTGTTCCGCGTACAATGGTTGGCGTAGGCTTTACCTGGAATCTTTTCGACGGGCTGGCACGTGAGAAACGCATCCGCCAGTCACGAATTACCGAGCAAACTCTTGCATTGGGCAAAGATAAAGCACAGGATGACCTTTCAGTAGGTATAGATAAACTGTACACCGGATTACAAAAAGCCCAGGACAACGTACGTGCACTGAACTCAACCATTGCCCTGAGTGAAGAACTTGTACGTATCCGCAAGAAATCCTTTGCAGAAGGTATGGCAACCAGTACCGAGGTAGTGGATGCCGAGACCATGCTTGCTACCGTTAAAGTAGCCCGTCTGGCCGCTTATTACGAATACGATGTAACACTCATGAATCTACTGGCTCTCTGTGGTACACCGGAACAATTCGGAAAATATTCATTAAGAGTTGACGAGGGGGGAAGTTGACAAGGGGACAAGGACCATGCGGTATAATAGCGCAGCTATATATTGCGTAGTCCCTCGTCCCCTTGTCAACTTGTCCCCTTGTCAACTATAAATTTATAACAATATGGAGCTATCAAAAAAAAAAGCATCAGCACCGCATTTGTCATCATATTGACAATCACCATACTTGCCTCTATCCTGGGAATGGTCCTTATGAGTCATCAGCCCCTCGTTCTTCAGGGACAAATAGAAACCACGGAAATCCGTATCAGTGGCAAATTACCGGGACGAGTAGATTCATTTCTTGTCCGTGAAGGAGATTGGGTAAAGGCAGGCGATACACTTGTCGTCATCAACAGTCCGACGATAGAAGCCAAATACCGGCAAGTAAATGCCCTCGAGCAAGTAGCCCAGGAACAGAACAAAAAAATCGACGCCGGTACACGCCGACAGATCATTGCCACCGCCCAGCAGCTCTGGAACAAAACCAAGAGTGACCTGACCCTGGCACAAACAACTTACGGGCGCATCCTAACACTTTATAAAGACAGTATCGTCACCTCCCAACGGAAAGACGAAGTAGAGGCCATGTACCGTGCCGCACAAGCTGCCGAACGCGCCGCTTACGAACAATACCAGATGGCAGTAGACGGAGCACAAAGCGAAGACCGCGCATCGGCACGCAGCATGGTAGATGCTGCACGCAGTACAGTAGATGAAGTATCCGCCCTCCTTGTCGATGCACGTCTGACAGCACCGGAGGCGGGACAGATTTCAACTATATTTCCCAAGCGTGGAGAGCTTGTTGCACCAGGCACACCTATCATGAACCTTGTCGTTATGAATGACGCTCATGTTGTACTCAATGTACGCGAAGACCTGATGCCACTGTTCAAGATGGACGGTATATTCCACGCAGATGTCCCTGCCATCGGCCGGAAGAACGTAGAATTCCGTACTTATTATATCAGTCCGCTGGGTAGCTTCGCCACCTGGAAATCAACCAAACAGACGGGAAGCTATGATATGCAGACCTTTGAAATACATGCCCGTCCCACGCAAACAGTAGAAGGATTGCGTCCGGGAATGTCAGTACTGCTTACTATTAATGATTAACCGATAATCTGTGTGAATGATGAAAAGTCCGTTATACAATGTACTCCACCGCGAACTTCGCCGTATGACCTCCCGCAGGTTATACCTCGGCGTATGCCTCGTACTGCCCCTATTCTGCTTATTCTTCATGGCAACCATTTTCGGTAGCGGACAAATGGAGAACATTCCTATTGGCATCGTCGATCAGGACAATACTGCCACATCCCGGCAAATCGCACGAAATATATCTGCCGTACCTACTTTCAGCGTCACACGGCATTTTACCGACGAAGCCGCCGCCCGGCAAGCCGTGCAACGCAAAGAAATATATGGTTACCTGTCTATTCCTACCGGCTTTGAACAGCATGCTACAACAGGAATGGATGCCACGCTTTCTTACTACTACCATTATGCTCTCCTCTCCGTGGGTAGCGAGTTGATGGCAGCTTTCGAAACCGCACTGGCACCTGTCGCTCTCTCTCCCATTGCCATGGAAGCTATATCTTTAGGACTCAACCAGGAACAGATAACCACATTCCTCCTACCTGTACAAGCCAGTATGCATCCTCTGTATAATCCCGACCTGGATTATTCTGTTTATCTGAGCCAACCTTTTTTCTATGTCCTGTTCCAGATACTTATTCTGTTGATGACAGTATATGCCATTGGCAGCGAAATCAAGTTCAATACAGCACAGGAATGGCTGACCACAGCACGAGGGAATATTCTGACTGCCGTCATCGGTAAACTATTGCCTTATACATTCATCTTCTCAGTAATCGGTATATTGGCAAACTATATCCTTTATGGAGTAGTACACATTCCTTTCCACGGTAGCCTGCTGATGATGAACCTCATGACACTGATCTTTATCATCGCCACGCAAGCACTCGCAGTGTTTATATTTTCCATCTTCCCACGGATAGCATACATTATCAGTATCGTATCCATGATCGGTTCATTAGGCGCTACTCTTTCGGGTGTCACCTTCCCCGTAACAAGTATGTATCCTCCGGTACACGCAGCATCCTATCTGTTTCCCGTCCGGCACTTCACTGAAATCTCACAGTCGATGATTTATTTCGACTCAGGTTTTGGGTATTACTGGCAATCAACAGCTATACTTCTGCTTTTTCCACTACTGGCATTATTGATACTGCCGAGATTGAGGCACTGGATTTTGAAAGATACAGTAGAAGAAGATTCAGCCCCTATCCACAGTACGGCATATTCCCCCTCAATAGCCACTATCATTTTCAGGGAATGGCGTGCCATCAGCACCAATGCAGCAATCCTCCTGGTATTAATAGGCGGAATCTTTGCTTACGGTCTTCTCTATAACCTGATGTATGCTCCCAACCTTGTACGGAAAACTCCGGTTGCAGTTGTCGACAATTCTCATTCGGCTCTCAGCCGCGAATATATCCGGTTACTCAATGCCACTCCACAGGCCTCAGTCTACGCACTGACACCCAATTATCTTGAAGCAAAAGAGTGGCTGAAGCAGAGCAAAGTAGACGGTATTCTATATCTTCCTGCCGATTTCGACGCCCGTGTCGGCCGTGGAGAACAATCGGTCTTTAGTGTTTACGCCGCAACGGATGCTTTCCTGAATTTCAAGAATCTGCAAGAGGCTTCTTCCCGCATGATGCTTGCCGTAAACGATGCACATCGTGCAGAGGGTGCCGTATTCTTGCCACCACAGGGATTACTGGCAGTAGCCTCATCCGTACCTGTCAATGTGTCGGGTACAGCCTTATATAATTATACCGAAGGATATGGTTCATATCTTATTCCGGCAGTTATGATTATCATTATTTTTCAGACTTTATTGATGGTGATAGGAATGGTGACGGGAGAAGAGGCAGAACGAAACAGACACCCTATCTTCAAGAAACAATCTCAGCTCAATACGAATCTTACCTGGCGCCAAGCGTTATATAATGTTTCCGGAAGAACCTTCGTTTACGTTATGCTTTATTTCATCTTTGTCTTATTCTTATTAGGCTTACTCCCCCATTTTTTCAGTATCCCTAATATTGGAAACGGCAGAGACATTATCACAATGATGATTCCCTTCCTGATAGGAACAAGTTTCTTCGGACTGGCTGCATCACGTTACTTCACAGACTCAGAAGCACCTCTACTGATGATCGCCTTCTTCTCCGTAGGCTATATCTTCCTGTCCGGCGTCTCTTATCCGCTCGAACTGATGCCATGGTATTGGCAGGCAGCACACTACGTAGTTCCGGCAGCACCTGCCGTGCTTGCCTTCGTCAAACTGAATTCAATGGGAGGAGATATGGTAGATATCCGTCCGGAAATGATAACCCTGTGGGTACAAGTGGTAGTGTACTTCTTGTTGAGTTTATGGGTATTCAAGAATAAGCATTATCGCTTTCGTTTATAAGCAAATGATTGCCACCGTTCCTCATCCCATCCCTGGCGTTGCATTTCCATACGGGCCATGACAAAGAACAGGTCGGAAAGTCGATTGATAAAACGCAATATATCTTCCGGTACAGGATCTTCCCGATTCAGCGTCCAAAGCCTACGTTCGGCACGACGGGCTACGGCACGGGCAAACTGTAATTGAGCCGACACCTGTGTTCCACCCGGTAGCAGGAAATAGCCGTTATCTTCAAGCTGAAACATCATTGCGTCCATAGCCTGTTCGCACTGCACTATCATTTCCACAGCATGAAGTTCGTTGGGATTACCACTACCCGGTCTCTCCGGATCTGCATCCTGTAAACCGGAAGGGGTTGCAACATGGCTCATCACCACCATCAACTCACGTTGTATATCATGGAGTAATTCCTGCCATGCATCTTTCATCGGAAGCAACGACCTGACAATTCCTATCACCGTATTCAGTTCATCAATGCAACCATTGGCTTCAATACGGATATCATCTTTCGGAACACGCTCTCCACCGTGGATGCCTGTCATTCCTTTATCTCCTGTTTTAGTATAAATCCTTCTCATAAATTACAGGTATATCTTACATTATTTCACTCTCCCGGAACTTGTTCGAATAATGACCAAATTCCCGTTTCTCCCCAATACAAATGCGTATAACTCGCTATTAGTTTTTTATAACAAAACACGGCCGTATTCACGGGGTGTCCTTTAGCATTATAAACTTGTACAGCCGAAGCAAGCTTCTCATCCTGCTCAATGATCCGCGAATAATGAAACTCATGTCCACGCAGTTTCACCCCACGAAAATCAAAGCTTCTATACCCCATTGCCAAACGCATATCATCCTTGCAAGCGGAAACTTTCATAGGTAATGCGTCTACCATTTTGAAAGCTGTATAGGGATCTTTGCACATCACCAGTTCCGAAGCCAGATACATCATACCGCCACATTCAGCAATTGTTTTTCCTCCCCGCTCAATATGAGCCTTGACTGAATCTATTACACGGGGGGCTGCACTCAATTGAAGCGCACGATTTTCCGGATAACCTCCGGGCAGATAGAGCAAATCCACATTATCCGGTACTACCGCACTGTTATCTTCCGGATCGAAGAAAGTAACCGTACCAAACTGATTCAGGTAATCAAGATGTTCAGCATAGATAAAGGAGAAACTTTCCTTATTGCGTGCCACCCATATATTTCCGGATAGAGAGACATTCTTTTTGACTTCTGTGGTGACATCCACCTCCCGGCGTGTGATCTGCAACAATAGATCAAGATTCAATTGTGCATCTAGCTGCTTCAGCAGTGTTTCAGTGATACCATCTTCATCTTTACGACTGAAATCCAGCCCCAAATGCCTGCTTTCCTCTTTCAATGCATCGAATTTCCGCAAGCAACCCAAACAAGACACATTCAGATCATCGCAAATCTCACGCAACATTTCCTCATGACGGTCGCTCCCTGCCTGATTGAAGATAACGCCTGCGACTTCCACTTGCGGATCAAAATCCAAATAACCTTTAATCATGGCGGCCAGTGAATAAGCGGCCGATTTAGCATTTACCACCAACACAACAGGAAGATTCAAAATCTTTGCAATCTCTGCCGATGAACCTTTACTACGGTCGTATCCGTCGAACATACCCATCATACCTTCTACGATACAGATATCCGCATCTTTGGCATGTGCAGCATACACTTCACGCATATGTTGTTCGGAAGCCATAAAAGGGTCCAGATTGTAAGACGGAATTCCGCAAGCTTTTTCATGATACTTCGTGTCGATATAATCCGGCCCGCACTTATAGGGCTGTACACGTAGTTTTTTCTGCGTCAATAACGTCATCAACAATCGGCTGACAGTGGTTTTTCCAGTACCCGAAGTAGGCGCCGCTATCAGAAATTGGGGAATATTTCTTATCATGCATACTTGAGTTAACGAGTTAACAAGTTAACAAGCTACAAGGGCAAAAGCCTTGTCAACTCGTATCTGAAATCCTTGTCAACTAAATTTCTTTCCCGCAAAGGTAGTATATATTCCCTAAAACTCTTACCTTAGCTGCCCAAATAAAAGTAAATTACTATGATTACTGAAGAACTCAAGAAATTATATTGTACGTATACCGGACACGAACCGGAAGCTATTGAAGAACTTCCTTCATCCGGCTCCAACCGTCGTTACTTCCGCCTTACAGGCATACCTACCCTTATCGGTGTCAGCGGAACTTCCCTCGAAGAGAATCAGGCTTTCCTCTATATGGCAGACCACTTCCGCAAGAAAGGACTGCCCGTGCCACAAGTCGTAGCAAAGAGTGATAACGATGCATTTTATCTGCAGGAAGACCTGGGAGACACTCTCCTGTTCAATGCCATCTAAAAAGGGCGTAAGACCAGTGTTTTTGATGAAGAAGAAAAGCAGCTTCTGCGCAAGACAATGCGCCTGTTGCCTGCCATACAGTTCTCCGGTGCAGACGGAATGGATTTCTCATACTGTTACCCACAGTCGGAATTCAACAGTCGCAGCATCTTATGGGACTTGAATTACTTTAAATATTGTTTCCTGAAAGCTACCGGAATGGAGTTTCAGGAAGACCGCTTGGAAGATGATTTCCAGAAGATGGCGGACGTATTGATGCGCAGTAGTTCGGCTACATTCATGTATCGTGATTTCCAGAGTCGGAACGTTATGATTAAAGAAGGTGAACCATGGCTCATCGACTTCCAAGGCGGACGTAAAGGTCCGGTTTATTATGATGTAGCTTCCTTCCTGTGGCAAGCCAAGGCCAATTATCCCGAGAGCCTTCGCAAAGAACTTTTAAAGGAATACTTGGACTCTCTGTGTAAATATCAGCCTGTAGACGAGAAATACTTCTATGCCCAATTACGTCATTTCGTATTGTTCCGTACCATGCAAGTGCTGGGTGCTTATGGCTTCCGTGGCTATTTCGAGAAGAAACCTCATTTCATCCAAAGCGTCCCCTTCGCTATTGAAAACCTGCGACAGCTATTGCAGGAACCCTATCCCGAATATCCGTACCTCTGTCATGTGCTGAAAGAACTTACTGAGCTGAAACAATTTACTGACGACCTCCAGAAGCGCCGCCTTGTAGTAAAAGTCACCAGTTTTGCACATAAAAAGGGGATCCCTGAGGATTCAAGCGGCAACGGTGGTGGCTTTGTATTCGACTGCCGTGCCGTAAACAACCCCGGTAAGTACGACCGTTATAAACCCTTCACCGGACTGGATGAACCTGTTATCCGCTTTCTGGAAGACGATGGAGAAATAACCACGTTCCTCGAACATGTATACGGTCTGGTAGATGCTTCCGTGAAACGATATATGGAACGTGGATTTACAAACCTTTCCATTTGTTTCGGATGCACAGGCGGACAACACCGCTCGGTTTATTCAGCACAGCACTTGGCAGAACATCTGAACCAGAAATTCGGAGTACAGGTAAATCTGATGCACAGGGAACAGAATATTGAACAGACTTTTAAAGCGAAAAACTAAAGAATAGTAGTCTATTTTTCCTCATTCCTACTGTTCCGTTTCCTGTCAAGTCCGTACCTGCTCCGTATCTATACAGACGGACTTGGTACGGCCCAGACAGGGACTTGATACGGAGCAGATAGGTAGAGGATAAGAATATTGGTCTAAACTTCCGATAATTCAAGAAATAAAAAGAATGAAAGCAATGATATTTGCCGCAGGCCTCGGCACCCGCCTGCGCCCACTGACAGACAATATGCCCAAGGCACTTGTCACCGTAGCAGGCAAAACGATGCTGGAGCGTGTCATCTTAAAACTAAAAGATGCCGGCTTCCATGATATCACCATAAACATCCACCATTTTGGAAGTCAGATTATAGACTTCCTTCGTGCAAACCAGAACTTCGGTGTGGATATTCATATCAGTGACGAACGGGGTGAACTGCTGGATACCGGTGGTGGTATCAAAAAAGCCCGTCCTCTGCTGGAGAGCAACGAGCCTTTTCTTATACATAATGCCGATATCCTGACAGACCTGGATCTCAATGCTTTCTACCACCACCATCTGGAAAGTGATGCAGATACCACTCTGCTCACTAATCACCGGAAAACATCCCGTTATCTATTGATGAATCAGGACAATCGTCTTTGTGGTTGGACAAATCTTTCTACAGGCGAAGTACTCCCCAAAGAACTCGATTATCCCAGCGATCATTATCAGTTGCAAGCCTTTGGTTGCGTCCATGTTCTTTCTCCCTCTATTTTCCGCTATATGGAAGA
>Ga0192242_10674_pt1 | contig 9941 bp, 5 predicted proteins | sample Koala_Koa27_J3_FD_131235 | JGI IMG/M metagenome (GOLD analysis project Ga0192242, IMG submission 131235) | Enriched cells from koala feces incubated with labeled cellulose particles, San Francisco Zoo, California, United States - Koala_Koa2-7_J3 ...
TATAATTCCGTATTTCTCAGCATAATGTGCTTTGAAATCGCGCAATATTTCAAGTATTTCTGTAGTTGTTTTCATTCTTTGTCCACTTAAAGGTTCACTCTACAAAGATAAGAAAAATACCAGTAAACCAATGTATGACAGACCTTTTTAACTTTAATTGAAATAGTCTTGGTAACATGTTCATAGAAAAGAGGGTCTGATATTACACGCTGCAATAAAATTCCTGTTTCAAACAAATCGCCTACATATATATTTTTGTCCATTTTTGCTTCATTGCTTCATAAATCTTCTGTAATGCCGATGAATAAAGGAAATCATGAATCAAACTCCTTCAGGAATGCTTCATAAATGCTTCATTTTCCTTCATGAAATGATTCATCTTGCCCACTCAAGCCGAAGGTAAGCAAACAATAGAAAGCGACAACGTTTTCAGTTAGGAATAATAGGATGTGACAACTTATTCAGTAAACACCCTCGAATAGTAACCACCATGTTTCCATTATAAGGCAAGAGATGACCAAACGATTATAGTTTTCAACAGTACTTCTTAGAGAATACTGGAGTACCTCCAGCATGGTACTCCAGTAACAACAGTATGATACTGGAGTATCACCTAAGGGAAACTCCAGTTTCGCCTAATGAGACTGAGCGAAACTGGCAATATAATCAATCATATGCTAGTAAGAGAATCGTATAAATGTATAGGAGAATGAAACAGATACTCTTTTTTATGAAGCATTTATGAAGGAAAATGAAGGAGTTATGAAGCATTCCTGAAGGAAATTAATTCATGATTTCCTTTATTCATCGGCATTACAGAGGATTTATGAAGCAATGAAGCAAAATATGAGTAAATTCTTATAGTAGGAGTAACTTAGGCCCTCCCCCTTCAGGCGGGAGAGCCCAAGTTATACTCCTCATTCCGGATGGAATGCTACGCACTACGGCATCTGCATATCTCCCCTGTGCCCTTCCGTGCACTGCGCAGGCTTATCACTGCCGCCTGTGGCAGTGCCGCCGATGCCGTTCGTCTGCGGGTTGGCAGGCACGCCATGCACGGTGACGCCGGGGGCGATGGTACAGCAGTCGTAGAGGAAGCCGAAGGTAGTGGTGGTATCGTTGCTGCTGCGGCCGCTGTTGTAGCCTATCCAGGCACCGGTAGCGACGATGATGGCGTTACTAGCAGAGGGCGACCACACATTGCCGCCGTTATGGCAGAGGTGGATGGAACGGTCGTCGAGGTTATCGCCCGCAATGCCGCCCGTGTAGGAGCCCACGACAGCCGCGCCGCCGGTCACCTTGCCCTCGTTGTCGGCGTAGAGCAGGGAGTGGGTGCCCTTGAAGAACGCCGGAGGATTGGAGGAGAGGGCACCCGCGATGCCGCCTGTGCCACACAGCTTGACCTCGGTAGCAGGGGTTACGGCAGCGGAAACAGTGCCGCGGTTCACGAGATTGGACGCGGAGGTGACGGAGAGGAAGCCCACGACGCCGCCCGTGTAGGTCGTGACGCCGGGATGGACGCCACCGGTCACCGCACCGTTGTTGGTACACTGACGGATGGACGCCTGCTGGTTTTCCCGTCGCACGCAGCCCGCGACGCCGCCGGTGTAGAATGTCGGATTGGCTCCCGTGCCCGACGTGACGACGGGCCCGCTGACGGTGGCGCCGTTGGTGCAGCCGGACACGGTGGTGGCGTATCTGCACTCCCCGGCGATGCCACCCAGGCTGAGATCAGCAGCGCCATTGACGCTGACGCCTTCGGCAAAGGAGACGGAGGCGCCGGAGGTGGTGGTGCAACCGGCGATTCGCGAGATGTCGCTGCCCACAATGACACTGCCGCCAGCACCGGCGATGCCGATGATGCCGCCCACGTAGCAGTAGGTGGGACAATGGCCCGACACGGTGAGGTGACCGCCGAAGTGGCAGTTCTCCACCGTAACATTCACTTGCGCGGCGCCGACGATGGCACCGACGCTTCTACGGCTCGCGTTGGTGTCGGCAAAGGTGCTCTCCACGTCGGCCATCACGGTGAGGTTGCGGATGGCGGCGGTGAAGTCTTTGTTGGGTTCCACGTGACCGAAGAACCCGAACTCCTGAGCACTCCCTTGGAGGAGGCCGGTGATGACGTGGCCCGCACCGTCAAAGTGACCCTGGAAGGGGTGGTCTTCAGTGCCGATGGGCGTCCACTCTATGGGGGCGCTACCGGCGGTGCTGGGGGCGTTTATCTTGACGTCGCTGTCGAGACGGTAGTAGGCGGTGGCGGCGGGGCCATCGGCGGGGAAGCCGCCCTCGTTGACGTTCTTCACCAGCCAATGCAGGTTCGAGTTTGTCTTTATCAGATAGGGATTGTCGGCGGAATTCTCCTCGTTGGTATTCAAGAGCTCGGGTGCCGTGAGCATGCCAGCCATCATCGAGGTATATACAATGCTGTTGGCGGCGGTCAGATGCCAGTTGCCGTTAATCGCCACATCGTACACCTTCCCCGGGACGTAGTAGAGGTCGGCAGAGTCGGAGCTTTCCGATTTGCTATGCCCCTTGGCCTTACAGGTATAGGTGGCGTTGGTGCAGGTCAGGGTGAGGACGAGCTCGGTGTCAACCAGCTGTCCGGGCAACACCGCCATGTATGCCACGAGCTGACCGCCCTTGGGTATCTCCGTCATGTCGGAGAAGGCGAGAGTGAGGCTGTTGGTCATCGTGCCGGTGATGATATCGACACCGAACGCCTTCTTCTCCGTGGGAGCCGTCAGGTTGAGGCTGACGGGGGTACCGGCCGCGGTCATGGTGATGACGAAGCGGAAGAACGAGCTGTAGCGCTTGAACTCGAAGTCGAAGCCGGCAAGCGAGGTGAGCTTGTAGCCGTCGGCTTTCATGTAGTCAAAGTCGCCCAAGTGACGGGTATCGCCATTGCCGCGCTGCACTTGTCCGCTGTAGGAGTAACTCTGCGCTAGCGTCCCGTCGTTGTCAACCGGCATAGGAGGATAAAGTGCCAGGCAGTCGAACTGGGCACCACCGTAGGTGATGTCGGTGCCGGTGAAGGCTGCGGAGGGGATGCCGCCATTGGCAGTGGTGAAGACGGCGGTAGCGGTGGCATCGAAGGGGAGGTGCTTTTGGCGGTCGCCGCTTTCCATAGCGTAGACGATAAAAGCATCGCGCGGTGCCCAGGCACTCTTGAGGGGATGTTTGAGCAGGTTGCCGGAGGTGCCGGTTTCGGTGATGGTGGTGCGCGCACCTGCGAGGTCGGCAGGCAAGATGGCGCTCAGGGTGATGGACTTGCCACGTCGGGCGGCATCGAGGTTTTGGTTTCCGCCGTCGGGGACTGCATCATCGGTGCAGGCGGTGGCGAGGGCCATTCCGCCCAAGAGGGCGAGAAGGGCAAGGGGGTGGGTGAATGTGAATTTATGGTTCATATGGATTTCTGTTATTGGATTATTAATGTATATAATATTATAAGGTTACTCTGTCTGCCATCCTACCGGTCACGGTTGCACCAGCCCTTCCCCACCCACGGAAATGTTGGGCAGACCGATGCCCGCACACAGCTTGATGGCGTTCGCCGCCTTGTCGAGGTACAGCCCGTAGCCGTCGGGGGCGATGTAATCGGTGTTGCTGGTATCGCCCTGCTTGCGGATATGCTCCAGGGTGAAGCGCGAGAAGTCGTCGTCGGTGAGGATATACCCGTTCCCCCCGGTGACCACCGTTTCGCAAGCGACAATGCCGTCCGCCGTGATGTAGTTATCCAGCGTCAGCACGTAGGCCGAGGTGACGGGGAGGGCGGCGTCCACCGTGACGGTGGGGCGGTATTGTAGGCATTGTAATAATACAAGCAGAGGCTTTTGCCGCTGTTGCCCGTGATGCTGCCTCCCGTCAGGTGCAGGGAGGAGCGGTTGTCGCCGCTGAGGTATACCGCCGAACCCTTACCGTTGTCCTTAATGGCGGCGTCGCCCTCCATCACCAGTGTCCCGCAGACCCTAATTCCGTTTACATTAGATCCGTACACCGCTCCCGTTAGTAGGAAGCCACTGCCCAGCGTCAGCCGTCCGAGGCCGTTCGGATGCGAGGCATAGTTATCTCCTACCCAGAAAAGAGTGTTACCGGAGACGTTTCCGCCGTCCGCTGTCAGGTTGGTCAGCCGCAACGAGGCGCCATCGTCTACATGGAAGAGTCGTTTCAGGGCATCGGCACGCGTGAGTGTAAATTTGTCCGCACCGCCGTCGATGGCGATATGCTTGCCCTTGGGAAGTATAATCAAATTATCGATGTCATCCGCCGATGCTCCGAACTCGATATCCGCTCCCAGCTCTATCAGCGTGGGCGCATCTGCAGTGCCATCCGCGGCCTTGATGGCAGCCACCAGTCCGGCGAATGTCGTCACCGTTCCCTTCCGGCGCAGGCGGATGGTGTTGCTGTCCTCATCGAGCCAGAACTCGTACTGGTCGCCGTTGGGGTCACCACTACCATTGCCGTCTACCCACGTCTTATCCGGAAGGAGTGCCAGCCTTTCCACGTCTGCCGCAGTGAACCGTCCCTCGGTGGGGGTCACGGCGAAGTTCTTCGTGAAGAGCATTCCGCACAGGGGTACCGTGGTGGCGATGCCGGGCGCCATGCTGATGTGGGCACGCATCGAATGCATCACGTTGATGCAGTCGTCGGCCCCACCGAAGGAGAAGCTTTTGAGCACGAGGTTCGTGTTATATGAACCGCCCACGTTTATCCACTGGTCGAAGCTGCCCGTCTCGCTGCCGAACTTGACGCCATCCAGCACTACCGTAGCGTTGTACCCGACCTCGATGTAGGCGAATGCCTTATTAGAAGTGTTCCTCCCTTTGGTGACGATGGAGACACCCTTGCCCAAGGTGAGGCGGCAGTCATTAGTCAGATTGAACAGATTACTCCCACGCACCTCATCATCCTCTATCACCAGGTCAGCCAGCTCCAGCGAAGTGTCGTCCTTATCAATCTTGATTTGGTAGTTTCCGTCGGTGGCGATGCCATTCGTCAGCGTGAAGCCGTTGCCGTCCAGCACCTTGCAGCCTTGCACGGCGAAGTAGTCATACTCCTTCCCCGTGGCTGCATTCACTTCCTTCGCGGTCACGGTCAGGTCATTCGCCAGCACAATCCTCACTGGTGCGTCCGCCGTTCCTTCGTTGTCCATCAACGCTTTTATCAGCTCGTCGGCGGTAGAGACGATGGTTACGTCCATCACCTTGACGGCGCATGTAGCCGTGTACTTCACCCCCTTGCTATCCAGCAGGGTCACTTCCAGCCACACAGGAGCCTTATCCGCCACCTGTCCGTTTGTCCAAGGCGCAGCGAGTGTCACCACTGCCCGCCCCCGTCCTTCTTTAAAAGTCGGGTCGGCCACGGTTACCTTCCATCCGGTGTTGCTTCCGGCGTCAGCGCGTGCCTTCACATTGGTGCTTGTGCCGAAACTGCCTTTCACCTCCGCCATAATGGAAACATAATCTTTATCGATGAAACCCGTAGGCAGCATCACGGTGACCTCGTAGTTTTCATGGCTAGCCGGGTAAATGATAACCCCGTCCTTGCCCATCGTGAGGGGTGCGGTGCGTGCCACGGTAAACGTCGTCTTCCCGTCCGCCAAGGTGAAGGTGACGAAGGCAGGGTTTGTAAGGTCTACACCTTTCTCGGCGAAAACGGCATCGCCTTGCGGACCTTGAGGGCCGGTACTCCCTGTGGCACCGGTGCTACCCGTCGCACCTTTTTCTCCGGTGGCAGGTACTTTCTTTCCGTCGCTGTCCAGCAGCCATTCACCGTCTATTTTCCAATAGAGACGACCGTCGGCAGTATCTACGCTTATCACGGGCTTGGCGCCATCATCGCCGGTGGTGCGGATTTTGTTGCCTTCGGCATCAGTCAGCCAAACAGGGGCGGCTTCGCCGGTCTTCACCGTCCAGTAATACTTTCCGTCATCGGCTTGCTGTACACCGACGATGGGGGTATTGCCATCTTTGCCATCGGCACCGTCCTTGCCATGCATGATGGTGATGGGGGAACTTTTTGAGAAAGCGATGGTGTAGCCTGTTTCTTCACCGGTGGTAGGGTCAACAACAGGCGATACGCCGGTCACGTAGTCGTTTTCCTGAAGGGCGGACACCAGCCCTTGCAGGGCGGAGATTTGGGAATTGGCGGTACTGCACCACGATTCCAGTTGTTCTACTCTCGATTTAAGATCGTTCACGTCATTGCGCAAGGCAGTGTCGTCATAGTCGTCACCGCAACTGAATAGGGCTATCGCCATCAGAAGGGACAGGAGGAAGGGATTTAATACTTTCATAATCATTGTTTTAATGAGTGCTTTTCTGCTCTTTTTAAGGGTTTATCAAAATAAAGATGTCAGAACCCCTCATTTCCCGGAGCCGCACATACGTAACAATGGCGTGAGTTCCATGTTCTACATCCATCAATCAGGGCTTCGCAAAACCCAGCCGTAGATGAAAAGAACAACAGAACTCACGCCATTCAAATTATATATGCAGCCCCATGCACGAAACCTGTTTCCCCGGGGACGGGAAACACGAAACGAACAGGCAAATAGATAAAACAATGACGTAAGCGTTTGCTGCTACCATCCCTACGGCATTAGTCAAAGTTGCGAAGTTTGATTGATGTAGGATGATATGTATGAAAACGCTTTCGTTATCAGTATGTTGAGGCCCTATAAAGAGGGACCGGTACAAAGATAAGAAAAAGCATGTTTCCTAAAATAACAAAATGCCAAAAACTTACAGTAAAATAGATAAAATTCACAAAATCAGTCCTTCTCTTTTTCAGAAGGCGCCACTTTTGCAGCATCCAAGAAGATGAATTTACTAAAAACATCCTGTCTATGTGCTTTGCTGATAGGAAGCTTTACCGTGTCCATATACAGTATATTCCCGATAAAGCCTTCCACATAATTCAGATTGACAACATACGAGCGATGTATCTGCATAAATGCATCGGCAGGAAGTTTTTGTTTCACATCAGCCATAGGGTAACTGACCAGCAAAGGGGATTGCCCCTTTAAGTGCAAAGAACTATAACTGCGCGAAGCCTCCACCCACATGATATCAGCAAACCGAACTTTTATGAATCTTTCTTTGTGACGAATGAAAAAGCCGTCTTCCACTACCTTGGGAAGCACATTGCCTGCCTTGGGAAGAATCTTTCCGATATTGACAAACTCTGCATCTATCTTATCGGTAGCCGGCAAACCATGAACATCGGCTTCATTCTCTTCCAGATAATTGTTAAAGTCTTCTTTTCGGTCGAAACAAAAAATTTGGAGAGGATTCCCATTTTGCTCGGCAAACTGGAAACACAGCAGGGCGGACGATTTTAAAATAACATACTTCATTATCTTTAGTTTTATGGTTTATAATTTGAGTTTCTTTGACAGCAAATCTTGTGTGAAGCAAAACGCCATTTCCCGTTGGCGAAAAAAATGTCTCCGACACACATATATGCCGGAGACAAATATCAGTTAAAAAATTATTAACGTGAGGCAAAGTGGATGCTTTGTTTTATTCTTTATAAGTAACCGAGCCATGTTGATTGAGGGTAGTACCCCATATTTCAACCAATACTTCGGGACAAAGTTTTGCATCCTGATCCAGAATAGTACGCCATCCTTCCCATGCCAAACCGGTATTCTCCGTAGCCTTTATATGAAGGTTGCAGGTATTGGCAGGCAGAGAAATCACCGTTTCATATCTTGAAGTCAGTCCTTCACCATTCCTAGACCACGACTTGCCGCTGAGCACCTGCTTTCCTTCACTGTCGTAAGAGCTTTCTTTCCAGTCTATATAGAATTTAGCCACATAGCCACCGGTATGCACCAATCTGACCGAACCGCTGGAATATTCCGTAGAAACAGTTTCGATATAATCGGTAGAACTGTTCACCTTCGCCACGTTGCCATCTTTCAGGAAAGACGCTGTGTACGACACCGGGAAACCGGGATTCTTGGCACTGAACTCAGCATTGTCGGCTATAATTTTCTGAATGTCGGCAAAGTCCTGGGTAGTGATGATTTGTGTATGGGCACTTGCATCTCCACCCAAAATCACTGCCGTAAAAGAGCATTCCTTCAAGGCACTGCTGTTCATTTCGGACACATTAATTTTATTGCCCTGAATAAGTGCCTTCAATGCTGTTTCTATCTCCTGACTCTTGGACGAAGTTTCCGCCTTGACATATACCGTGCGTCCGTAAGAAACATTGGTAACATAGGCCGGCGGATTTTGATCTTTCACACCTTTCTGCACCAATTCATCCCATATGACATCGCTCGCAAAAACATCTGAAGGATGTGTAGGCGCATCAATGGACATCATGTAGAATATCTGCTTGAAGGACAGAATAAAGACTTGCTTTTCATTCTTCGAGATGGAGTTGAAATCGACATTCAACGAAGATTGCAGAATATCAAAATTACATCCCAAAGCTACCCTTAACTGGCTTTCACTGTAGGCTTTGGTTTCAGAATACTGGCAGTTGGCATTCAAATGATGGGTAGCCGCATACTTGTTTTCCCAAGCTGTCAAGATCTGGTTGATTGCCTCTGAAACCCCTGAATAGGTAGGGTTCTGAACCACCACAGTGCCTTCATTACCCATCGGCAAGTTCGTTCTAAGGGTCAGTGGAGCGCGATTCACATTCAGGGTATCGGGCATATTGTTTACTAATGCTTCATTGGCAAAAAGCAACGCCCCCGGATAAGTACGGTCTGTCATGGCAGTGATAACTGCAATATCTACATTGGAACTGTCAATGGAATGCTTTGTTCTGTGTGTAACAATGTGCTTGCCATTGTCCCAACCATCACCATAAGGAACACAATTTTCAATTTTGTCACCGTGGAAAGCCAAGATCTGCTGAGGATCATAATTCAATCCCAAGATTTTGTCATCAATCGTTTTATTCATTTTTCTTTCTTTTTTAATTAGACAAGATGTTATGTAAGCTTACGGACACAAATTTAAATGATTGGCAAGAGGATAAAAAATCTAAATTTCCGATGCAACCTTCCATTTCCCTGCGCTATAAATAGAGGTTCCTAAACAGGAATACAAATAAGTTTATAAATTATTTTCCATACAAAAGAGAAAAGTAACGATTCGGAAATAGTAAAGATTCATCTAATAACAAAAAACGACAAAACAAAGGGGAGGAATATACACTCTATCCAAAGAAAGTGATGATATAAATATATAGTATCTGTCGGGAGCAAGAAAGTAGAGAGCCGATTTCTCTTATGAAGCATTATGAAAGAACTCCAAAGTATTCTTCATGTGATAGTTCCTTTATTCATGGGGGTTTCAGAGGGTTCATGAAGGAATGAAGGAAAATACAAACGAATCCTTGTAACAGGGAAAGGAGTCTCTCTCCCTGTTTTAGAGGGAGAGTCCGGGTTAGCTCTGCTACAAGGATTTCCTTTAGTTGACCGTCTTTTCCCTCAGCTTGATAGCATTAGCGACGGTATCCAGCCAAAATTCGTACTTGTCACTGGAATGACTGCCTATAGTCAATTCAAGAAGCACCAGCTTCGCCACATCATCGGCCGTGAACGTGCCACCGTCATCCGCGGGGGTGATAGCAAATGAATCCACGTCTTCAGCGTTGAGATTTAAATGCAGCCGCACCGGACCCGCGATGCCGGGCGCCATCTTGACAAGCGATTTACTCCCTACATATATATAATCGTCCGCGCCCGCAAAGGAGAAGTCCCTCAAGATAAGACAGTCTTGCACACCGGCCTCACCCATTTGTACCCATTTCCAACTGGTATTGCCAACAGTGTACTGAAACTTGACGCCGTTCAATTCCACCGTAGTTTTACCCGTGACGCTGATAGGTGCGCCGACATTATCCTTATTGACAACAACCGACACCCCGGGTCCCAAAATCAGACGGCTATCCTTCTTCTGGAACCTAAACCA
>Ga0192242_10669_pt1 | contig 9830 bp, 10 predicted proteins | sample Koala_Koa27_J3_FD_131235 | JGI IMG/M metagenome (GOLD analysis project Ga0192242, IMG submission 131235) | Enriched cells from koala feces incubated with labeled cellulose particles, San Francisco Zoo, California, United States - Koala_Koa2-7_J3 ...
GTTTCGATGCCCTCCTGTTCCAATGCAGACGCAACTTCTTTCAGCGCCGTATATGTGCAGCCTTTTTCATGGGGGCTGCCGTTAACCAATATTACTTTCATCTTTACTCCGCTCCTTTACTTTGTTGTCTTTCCAATGCTCCTGACATAACTATACAACCTTGAGCGCACTCCAGGTCAAGTGAATTATTTTCAAATTTTACTGCTTTTCTGTCTGTACATAAAAAAACAATAGGCGGCAAACCTTTACCACCTGCTGTTTTTGACTTTCTCTATTTTATTAGTGATGCCACAATAAATGCTGGCTTACCGCCAGTTCCAGCCTGACTACTACAAGGAGGCAAATAATAACCGCAGCAGCAACCATGCCGATAACACCGCTCCAGCCATAGCTTTCCAAAAATACGCCGCCTAAAGTCCCCAGTGAGCTTGCACCGGCATAATAGAAAAACATATACATCGACGATGACTGCGCTTTATCGCCATGATTAAGTTTTCCTACCCAGCCGCAGGCTACGGAATGTGAACCCAGCATCCCAAAAGTAAATATAGCCAGGCCTATAAATTTAAATACAAGCGGCTGCAGTAAAGTCAGCAGCCCGCCGGTTAGCATTATCAAAAGGCCCAGAATAAGTACGCGCCCGTTACCATGCTGATCTGATAATCTGCCCATATAGGTAGAGCTGAAGGTTCCAAACAAATAGACTACAAACAGCAGCCCTACTACAGTCTGGCTTAATGAATAAGGCGGTGCCAGTAAGACATAGGAAATAAAGTTAAAAACAGCAACAAAAGAACCCATAATCAAAAATGCAACCAGGTAAATCCATAATAATTTCTTATTTGCCAGAGCGGTATGAAAGGTTTTTATCAGCTGCAGTCCGCCTGACTGGCGCTGCCGCTGATATTTCGGTTTAGGCAGCAGCATAAAAAAGCAATACCGACAGCAAGATATAAAATGCCGATCACAATCAGCCCCATGCGCCAGGAAACAAAATCAGTAATCGCGCTGACCACAAGCCGTCCAAACAGGCCTCCCACTGTTGTTCCGCTGATATAGATCCCAATTACAGTACCGACGTTAAACGGCTCAAATTCCTCATTGATGTAAGCAATTATCAACGAAGGAAATGCAGCTAAAAGCAATCCCTGTATCAGACGCATCCCCAGAATAGCTTCAAAACTGCCGCTGAAGCCTATCATAATAGTCAGTATTGCAGCTCCTATCAAGCCGACAGCAGTTGCCAGTTTACGGTCAAAACGCGGTGCCAAACCGGCAATCAGCAGCATTGCTGCTGACATCCCCACCAATCCTAAAGATACTGCCAGACTCCCCTGTACTGCATTGAGCCCAAAGCTGGAAGCAATAACCGGTATAATCGGCTGCACACAGTACTCGGCACCAAAAGCCGCCATACTTCCTAAAAAAATAATAAACAGCGTTCGCCAGTAAACCTGCGAACCTGTTTTTATATACTCGCGATTTTCCACTTAAAAGCCCCTTTTCTCTATAACCTGCTTTTAATTGTATACCTTCTGCAGTATTAGTCAATTCCTAAAATAAATAAAAGCACCGATGGCGGCCGGTGCTTTTATTTATTTTTTCATCTCATTCACCTTTACTGCCGTTATTCACGCAGCTCGGCCAGCGAAGGCAATGCAGCACGTACAGGCTTCCACAGCATGATCGAAACAGTATAATCGATCAGCGAATGTAAAAATGTACCAACCCCTACCAGAACAAGTACGCTCATAACATAACCGTCGGCAAGCTGTTCCGGTTTGAAAATGCTGCCGGCCAGAAAGAAAGGTGAAACGACGGCAACCTCAGCCAGAGCATGTACAAAGGCCAGCCCACCATTAAACACAGTGCTTGGCAATGGCTTTTCAATGATTTCCGGTATTTTTCTGATCAGCACAGCCCCAAGCAGGGCAAAACAGATATGGCTGGCAGCCCTCAGAGCAATAATTACAGGCGTCGTCATAAAAAATCCCAGCGTCGTTCCCAAGCAAACTACTGCGGCCAGCTTCGGCGATATGAACATCGCAATAAAAATAGCCACATGGCTGGCCAGCGTAAACGACATCGGCCCGATCACTATTTTAGGCATCAACATCGGCACAACGATACCGATACCACACAGTACCCCGGCCAATACAAGCTGATTGATATTCTTGCTTTTCATTTCGCAGCTCTCCCCTCATCATTCATCCTTCTGACTCATTGATAACGAAAACAGCGCCTCAGGGCGCTGTTTTTATTTTAACACAGTTTGCAAAAAAGCCTGCAGACGTTCATTTTTCGGATTAGTAAAAATATCCTCAGGCCTGCCCTGTTCCTGTACTCTGCCATCAGCCATAAAAATAACTTTGGTCGCTACTTCGCGGGCAAAACCCATTTCATGAGTCACTACCACCATCGTCATTTTTTCTTCAGCCAGTTCACGCATGGTACGCAGAACCTCCCCTGTCAATTCAGGATCCAGCGAAGATGTCGGCTCATCGAAAAGCATGATCGACGGCTTCATCGCTAAAGCGCGGGCGATAGCTACACGCTGCTGCTGACCGCCGGAGAGCTTCCGCGGATAAACATCCGCTTTTTCGGACAAGCCAACCTTGCCTAAAAGTATTTTTGCTTCTTCGATTACTTCGGCACGGTCGCGCTTCTGCACCTGCACCGGTGCTTCAATCAAATTCTGCAGCACTGTCATATGCGGAAACAAGTTAAACTGCTGAAACACCATTCCCATTTTACAGGCAATTCGGCGGCTTTCGTCACCGGGTGCATATACCACCTCACCTGTGCTGTTGGTATCAGCAAGCAGCTCACCGTCAATAATGATCGTGCCCCTGTTGATAGTTTCCAGCTTGTTCAAACAGCGCAGCAAAGTACTTTTACCGCTGCCGCTGGGACCGATGACGGCAATGACTTCGCCTTCTTCGACATCAAGATCTATACCCTGCAAAACGTTCAGTTCCTGAAAACTTTTATGAATATTACGTGCTTCGATTTTTTTCATGGCTTACTCCCATCAATCATACTTCGAAAATCTTTTTTCCAGTTTGTCAAATCCGTAGGTCAAAACCAGCGTCATCAGCAGATAAAAAACACCGGCTACAAGAAACGGAGTAATACTGAAATCACGCTGCACCAGATTACGTGTCGTCCGCAGCAGATCATTCATTGCCAAAACATAAATCAAAGAAGTATCTTTAACCAGAGTTATCGTCTCATTGCTGACAGGCGGCAGGATAATGCGAAAAACCTGCGGCAGAATAATACGGCGCATGGTCTGTACATAATTCATGCCCAAAGTACGGGCCGCTTCATACTGGCCTTTAGGAATAGCCTGGATACCGGCGCGGAAAATTTCGCAGAAATAAGCGGCATAATTAAGTACAAACGCAAAAATAGCCGCCTGAAAATCATCCATCCTGATCCCGATACCGGGAATAAAGGGCAATCCGTAATAAACGAATAAAAGCTGCAGCATCAGCGGCGTTCCGCGCAGAAGCCAGACATAGACACCAACGGCACTGCGCAGACTGCCAAGTGACGAAACCCTCGCCAGAGCAAGCAGTATACCTAAAGGTATTGACAAAACAATAGTAATAAAAAACAATTTTAAAGTTTCGATCGTTCCCAGCCACATCTGCGGCAGGATGGAAATAATATAATCCATTATGAGTCTCCGTATCTGCATTAAAAATAAGTAGAGTAAAAGGGCCGACAGCTCATGCCATCGGCCCGGAGCTTATTAATATTTAGTGATGTCAACACCCATCCATTGTTCAGAAATCTTTTTCATGGTGCCGTCTTTTTTCATTTCATCCAGTGCCTTGTTGATTTTCTCACTGTATTCTTTATCATCTTTGCGGAAAGCAACCGCTACGACTTCGTCGCCCAGATTTTCTTCCAAAGCTACATATTTATCAGGATGTTTGACCATATAATAACGAGCCAGAACAGCGTCAACTACCATGGCATCGATACGGCCGGCGTCCATATCCATATAAACAGCAGCAAAGTCAGGATATTTTCTGTAATCTTTCAGGGAAGCCCTCAGTTCATTATTTCTGTCAAGAATATAAGAACCGGTACTGTCATCCTGTACTGCCAGAACTTTACCCTTCAAATCAGCAATTTTAGTAATCTCAGACCCTTTAGGAACAACTACCAGCTGAGCATTTACCATATAGGGCTTGGAGAGCGTATAAGCTTCCTGACGCTCCGGGTTGACTGTAAAGCAGTTCCAGATCGCATCGATACGCTTACCCTTGATCTCTGCTTCCTTGGAAGCCCAGTCGATCGGTTTAAATTCTACTTCCATACCAGCACGCTTGCAGGCTTCTTTAGCGAGGTCGATATCATAACCGACGATCTCGTTCTTTTCATTACGGAAGCCCATCGGCGCAAAATTGTCATCAAGACCTATCACCATTTTTTTAGGACTGTCACTGCCGCAGCCTGCAACCAAAGACAAAGCCATCAGCAGCGTCATAGCCAAAAGTAAAAATTTCTTCATCATCCATCCCCCTCTAAGGTGTTGTTTTCTTACTACGCTTTTGATTATACTTTAGTATGCTAAATTTGTAAAGAGGTAAATTGATTTTTTTTGAAATTTTTTGCAGGAATTTTCCTTACAGCTGCGAATCTTATTTCAACAGCAGTATTTTATAACGAAAGAGGGGCTTGTGATGATCGTCACTGAAAGAAAAACCGATATTTTTGAACGCCGGGCCGGCGGTAAAGGCAATACTATTATGGAGCACATCGTCGATGAAAATGTTTACGGCGGCAAAATAGCCGCTTATGCGCGCGTAATTCTTAAACCCGGCTGTTCACTCGGTTACCACAAACATGAAGGCACCAGCGAAACTATTTATATCCTGCAGGGTACGGCCTTATATAATGACAATGGCACTGAAAGCACGCTGACTGCAGGCGCAGTTGTTTTCTGCCCCGAAGGCGAAAGCCACAGCATCGAAAATATTGGTCAGGATGACCTGTTGGCTATGGCGCTGATCGTCAACGAAAAATAAATTTCAAACAATTACAAAACATATTAAAACACTGCTGTGAACTTTAGTTCACAGCAGTGTTTTTCCATTTATTCGGATTTATTTTACTGCTCGCAGCAACGCGGAGCTCACTTAGAACGTGAACCTTAGCCCGGCGTTGACGCTCCACTTTTTGTTGATGTCGCCGCTGAAGCCGCGTGTCACTTCACCGTAGAAGTTGCCCGTTTTGCTGATCCTGACGTTGCCGCCCAGACCCAGCTCAAACCATGTATCACCGTAGTCATTGTGCTTCGCTAATATATCGTTCGTGCCCCCTGCGTCCGAGGTCAAAACCAGGTCGCGCTCACCGGCAAATTCGTGCAGCAGGTCGGCTTTCAGGTAGATATCGCTGCCGTTTTCTATCTTCTGTCCCATGACGAAGCCGATACGCCCGAGGGCGCTGTTCATGCCTTCGATACGGCCATTGGCCCCACGGTCGGTGGTGTAGTCGATGCTGCCCAGCCTGCCAAGTGTGAATTGGGCATTAGGCTCGATGAACAGCCCTCTCTCCAGATCAAAGCGTTTGCCGTATTCGACGCTGACGCTGCAGGCGTGCTGCTTGTATTCGGCTTTGTCAGGGTAGTCGCCGTAGGATTCCAAATCAGTCGATACGATGCCGTAACGGGCCGTGACATTGGTATAACTGCCGTTATCTGCCGTCCACACGCTGTACAGGCTGAAGCTTTTCAGTTTGTCTTTGCCGCTGCCCGGGCTGTAGCTGCCTGTGCCGTCGCCGTAGTCTACCGCCAGGCCGTAGATGCTTTTGGCGTTATCGGCTTTGTCGTAACCAAACTGGTACAGGTTGTAGCGGCCTTCGTAGTTATCGCCGCTGAACCTGCCCGCCTGCGTACGGGCCCAGATGCCGTCCGCGTGTTCACTGCCGTTGCCCAGTGCTCCCAGACGGCTGCGCAGGCTGTCGTTGGTGTTGCGCCACAGGGCGTAGCTGTTGTTGGCTGCCTCCAAAAGTACCCGGGTGTCGTTATTGGCAGTTTTGGCTACTTTTGTCAGATACCAGTTGTTGGCCGACTGCCCCAGCGTGTCGCCTTTGGCCAGGGTCGGGTCGATGTCCCACAGGCCGCCGGCATTGAATCCTTTGCCTTCAAAGGTCAGTTTGCCGCTGTTATCGGTGATCAACAGCTGTTTATGTTCACCTGTGACCTGGATGCCGTTCAGCTTGCTCAGGTCCCTGATCTGGACGTAGTGGATGCCGACGTCGGCATCTTTGATGATCAATTTATCACTGTTGCTGTCATTGTCGCTGCCAAGGTCGGTATCCATGATAAAGGTGTTGCCGCTGCCGCTCAGTTTGTCGATGGTCAGGGTCTCGTAGGCAGGAGGGATAAAGGCTCTGTTCCTGCCGAAGCTGTGGTCCGTCATATCAATACTGGCGTTAGTGGCTGACAGGGTGCCGTTGATGGCAAAACTGCCGCCGCTGACTGCTGACAGTTCCAGACTGCCGCCTGTCATCGTGAGACCGCTGACGATGCCGCCGCTGGCGAGCTGCATCATGCCGCCGCTAACTTCGGTTGCCAGGGCTGTGCCGCCGCTGGCGATATTCTGCGTGCCGCCGTTGATGGTGGTATTGGCTGCTGTGCCGCCTGTCAAAACAGCCTGCGTGCCGCTATTCAGGGCTCTGACCGTGCCCACGCCGCCGGCAGAGACTGTCTGCGCACCGCCATTCATGCTGTTGGCGATACCTGTCTGCCCAGCTGTCAAATTCCAGCTATCGCCTGCCGTTACCGTCCCGACAATGCCAGTGCCGCCGCCCGAGATGATCTGCTTTGCTGTAACGTGCTCGACATAGCCAGTGCCGCCGCTGGCTATTTGCTGCTGGCCGCCTAAAATCCCCAGGGCTGAACCCACGCCACCGCTGCCTATTTGCTGCGCACCGCCATTCATGGTGCTGACCGTACCGCTGCCGCCGCTGGAGATAGTCTGATTGCCGCCATTAATGGTGCTGACCGTGCCCACGCCGCCATTGGAGATACTCTGAAAGCCGTTGTTTATGGTACCGACTGTGCCCTTGCCGCCGCTGAAGATATTTTGCGAACCAAACCAGTTGTCTATAGTGCTGACCGTACCGCTGCCGCCGATGGAGATATTCTGCGTGCCGCCGTTCATGGTACTGACCGTGCCGCTCTGCCCGGCAGTTATATTCTGGCCATCGCCGGAAACCATGGAAGCTACGCTGGCATTGCCGTCATACTCAGTTGCTTCGGCCCGGGCGAATATGGCCCGGTCCACCATGTCTGCCAGCTGCGGCAGCACGGCGTAGTCCAAAGGCTCGGCCTCGCTGCGTGCCGGCTGCGGCGCAGCAACCAGCTTCTGTTCTGCCCCGGCCAGCGCTGCCAGCGGAGCTACTGTGTTCACAAGGTTCATGCCCATGACTACTGTCGCCAGGATCTTTTCCGCTTTCTTTTTGTCCATACCTCTGCTTTTTCCGTTGTTTTTCATTGGCCTGTCTTCTTTCCATATACTCGGCACCAGTGTTTAGTTACTACCGATATTTTCTCCGCAGCCAGTTCCAGTTCGCTAAGAGCTGTGAACTGCTGCTCCAAAAGTGCAGCCACGTCTGCCGATGCTTCCGGCTGTTCGTCGATGTAGAATTTTTTGCGGCCGTTTTCGCTGTCTATCACCGGCACTGCACGGTGTTTTAAATTCAGCACCAGCAGTTTATCGGCTACCGCCCGGCTCAGCAGCTTTATGTCATGGGCCGGGTCGAAGACGTGCTGCAGGACATAGACTGCTATGGCGCAGTCTGCCTTTAGTCCGCCACGCTCTGCCAGGGCGCAGAACATTTCGTAGGAGATGACGCTGAAGCGGTCGCTGTTTACATACTCTGCCGCCATACGGCGCATGTCGGGCGAGATATCGACTCCCAGCACCCGGCAGTCGTACTGCTCAAGCAGGGCTTTGGACAGCCTGCCTATGCCGCAGCCAAAGTCCAACACTGTTTTGCCGTTTAAATCGCCCAGTCCACCGGCAAACAGAGTTTTCATGTATTCTGTTTCCCGCTCCCAACGCTGGCGGTAGTCACCGCCCTGCTGTTCTTCTGTCAGGATGATGTTTTTTGCCTGTTCCAGGTCCTGTACTTTGAACATGTCTTTGTAGTAGTAAAGGCTCATTTTTTTATCAGCTCCTGTTTCTTTTTTGTTGCCGCTGCTTTAGCTTTACCTTTGCCTGCTTCTGCTGCCAGCGGGTCCAGTTTGTGATCTGCCATCAGCCGGTCGATGACTTTGTTTACCGCTTCCGGCGTGATGTAACGGCTGCATTCATACTGACGTTCTGTTCCTTTCAGCCGCGGGCACCATTCAAAGTCTTTATGGTCGAAGACTATCTGCGTATCGTTCCAGCAGCCGTTGCAGACGTGGTAGTTGATGACCCGATAGGGAGTGGCAAATTCGTTCAGCGGCAGGGTGAAGCCGCTGATGAGCACGACAGGTATGCCAACGCCGTTGGCCAGCCAGCTGAGGCCGCTGGACAGGCCGACAAAGAAGTCGGCCTGTGCCAAAAGGTCGATACGTTCCTGCAGGGGCAGCTTGCCGGTAAAGTCTTCCGCCCCGTAGGGGATGATGTTGAAGCGGCTGTTCATGCCGTAGACGTTTTCGCGGTCGATGCACAGTACCCGGCAGCCTTTGGCCTGCAGGTATTTGACGACGCCCAGCCAGCCGCCGCCGTTGTTCCAGTATTTGGCCTGGCTGCTGGACTGGGCGGCGATGCAGACGTAGGGTTCTTGGATCCTGCGCTTTTTGTCCTGGGGCAGCAGCTTTACGCTGAGCTGGGGCGGTTCGCCGCCTTCGTCCAGTCCCAGGATCATGGCCGCGTTCTGGTGCAGGCCCCGGATGCGGAAGTCTGACGGCTGATGTACCCGGTCGTCGCAGGGGAAGAAGATGCCCATGTAGTAGCTGGCGTACAGTCCTTCCGGCCGTTCTTCCGGCTGGACGAAGTTTATTTCCGGGTAGGACGGTTTGAACAGTTCGGCCAGTTCTGCGGCCATGGCGCAGTAAAGCTGGCAGCCGTGTTTTTGCCGGAAGGCTTCCGCGTAGGGGAACCAGGCCAGGATGTCTCCCAGTATCCCGACGGGGAATTTGAGCAGTACTTTTTTGCCGCGCAGGTCCAGGTCGTGGGCAAAGATCAGTTGATCTTTTTCGTATACTTCGATGCGAAAATCAACAAAATACTTTTTGCTGCTGGTGACCAAAACGCCGCTGGCAGGGGCGTCGTAGACGGTGAGGCAGGCTTTACGGTCGATGAATTTTACCCGGTATTCGCCCTGGGGCACGGTGACGCGCACGCCGTAGTTGAAGTCGAACCTGATGCCTGCGCTGCCGCTTTCCTGCTGCACTTCGCCGGCGTCGAACATCATATAGGGTCTGGGCGCTGCAGGTGCAGGCTTTTCGATGCCGGCGGCCGGGGCCTTGCCCTGCCCTTTGCCCATTATGGCCGCAAGCTCTGCTTCGCCTGCTGATTTTATTTCTGTCATAGTCACATCTCCCTTTTTCAGATAGATTCTTTTGTTTTCTTTTGTTTTTCTTTTGTTAAAACGGTGTTTTTATTCCCCAGAGCAATAATCATAATTATTGTAGCACCTTTGTCCCCCCACAAGACATGCAAACGGATATTTATCAGAAACTTCCGTTTTGCCCCTCCCCGGCACTTATACAACAACCATCAGCGGGCAATGCTCCGCACGTGGTCATTGTCCTCCTGCTGCCCGCCTGCGCCGCTGGCGACAAGGAAACGTAAAAAAGAAAAACCCCGGATGCTTTG
>Ga0192242_10696_pt1 | contig 9553 bp, 12 predicted proteins | sample Koala_Koa27_J3_FD_131235 | JGI IMG/M metagenome (GOLD analysis project Ga0192242, IMG submission 131235) | Enriched cells from koala feces incubated with labeled cellulose particles, San Francisco Zoo, California, United States - Koala_Koa2-7_J3 ...
TCATACACTTCTTTCAATTGTTTAATTTTATTGTTTGAATTATCGGAGTTCTCTTTGCTGGGTTGTTCTCTTCCGTATTTTTCTCTCTACTTTCCGGCGGTACCATCCTTCGATAGATCGAAAAATGACGGAAGAGAATTTAACCCCCATTGAAAATGTCTGTGGCAAAGGTGAAGAAAGTTTTTGGTTGCTCCAAACAACTTGTTTCATGATGAAAAGTTATGGGGTTATGATGAAACTTTAAGGCGACATTATAAAAAAGTTTCTCATCTCTTTGGATGGTTATGTAAACTTTTATAAATAAATAAAGCGTGAGTAGATAAAGATAGAAACCCATAAATAAGAGGTATGAGCCTTTTCCGATGCTTTTAAAGAGGAAAAAGAAAAAGATAGCGTTGTAGTATCAAGATAAAGTAGAGTAAAAAAGAAAACAATTATTTTAGCCATCTACCGGGAAAACACTTTGGAAATGCCGGAGTTTATTACAGTAAAAAAGAATTTTGCGGATAATCGATTGCATTATCTCTGTTATCGTGTTGTCCGGATTGGGTAGGGTGATATCCAACTATTCCGACAGGATGCGATAAAGTATGTTCATCATGTTTTTCTTTCTCCTCCTTTTTATCCTGATGAGTGACATATTCAATCCCTATCAACAGAGTGCCCGGCTGGGCATAAAATATTATCCTATCAATCTGTTGCGATATTTCATCCAGGTAGTGAGAACTATATTTTTCAGAGGCGCTACGCTGGTCAATATGTATCCTGCTTTCCGGGTAGTGATCGCTTTCCGGGTAGTTGCAACTATCTGGGTAGTAAGTTACAGAAAGAGAAACTTGCCCATACAGCCCGTTTAGCCTGTATCGATGATTATATCGAACGGCTCCCCATGAAATACCATACAAAGATCAGGCGCACCGGAGTAGATAGGAGTGGCGGACCGAAACAACGTAGCCTGATAGCACGCGCTGTATACAACAATCCCGGATTCATCTTTTTTGATGAAGCCACCTCTTCACTGGATGCCAACAACGAACGGGAGATCATGGCCCGGCTCAAGGACTTTTACAAAGGCAAAACGGTGGTTGTGATTGCCATCGTCTGCGTGCAGTCATAGATGCGGACCCTATCATTGTACTCGATCAGAGGCGTGTGGCAGAGCAAGGTAACCATGTCGGACGCACTGTCCGTAAAGGTCTTTACTATCATCTGGTAAAGAATCAGTTGGAACTGGGCCATTGATAAGACATTCACGGTCTATATGCCCCACGCAGAAGCGTCAAAAGCCTTCTCCACAAATTCTTCGATCTCATCCGGTAAGACAGAGAAAAAATTCAGTCCCGTTACCCGCTCTACACTGTCTACCGTCACAGCATAGTTGATCAGATCTCCCGTAGCACGCTGGTTGTCAAAGAGGAAGCCGATGGCACGGGGAGGATCTGTATAGGGAGAGAGGATTACTTTGAAGAACTGGTAAGGAACAGATATCCTGTTCTTACCAATGGTCTCACAGCGGTCTGCCACCACAGGCCCACAGACAATGATGATCGCGCTGTCTGCTACGGCCCAGTCACGCACCTTATCTTCCAGTTCTTTCCATTTGCGACGATTCAGATCCGGATGCTGCGGACAAACATTGCTCAGGTAGAAAGATTCTTTCATCGATAGTTCGCTCCAGGCCATGTCTGCTGCCGCTGCCATGTGTCCCCGGTCATATCCGCTTTTGGTATAATCTCCGTGTATGGCGCAAACACCTTTCACATGCGGATCTTTTAGGAAACGCGACTGACGTTTGGCCTTTCCGCCGGTCTTTTCCCGTGTCAGTTCATAGCCTACCCAGTTGGGCAGTCGCCAGTGTTCATTGTAAGATACCGTGAACCCTGTATGTCGGATCAGCTGTTCGTGGCGTGTTTGTCGCAGGTAAGTAAACTCCAACTCGTTGTAACCCGCTGTCGGCAGCGTATAGCTTCCTTTTCCTGGAGGCTTATTGTTTTCAGCATACTCCGTCTGACTACCATCCGCAGAAGATGTCTCAGAAAGAGACTTTTCGGGAGAAGGTGTTTCAGAAGAAGAGGGGAGGGCGGATGAAGAGGTTTTTGCCTGCCGCTGTTCGTGATTACCTTTGGCATGAATAAATTCCTGTAACTCCTCTGTCCATTTCCGGGGACATTCAGGATATATATAACAATATATGCCTGCGGCCATGAGAAACACTAAAAATATGCACAGAAATACACTGCCTATGCGGCGAAAAATAGTTGTTTGTCCGCGTTTGGTTTTCCGTCGTGTTGTCTGGCGTTTGGTACGTTTGACAGGTTGCTTCTTAGCCATGTGTTGGGTCTGTTGTCGTAGTCAGGAAGGGTATCGCGTCTCTACTCTTTTTTCCGGATACACTTCTGTGTACAGAACGATCCGGAAATCATCTCTTTCTTATGATGTTACAATAACAATCTGTCTCTGCAACATAAAAAAGTACAGGGATTTTTACAACCGTGCGTTGCGATCCACGATCTTTATCAGATTGTATAGCTCGGCCACATCATCCAGGAGTATATCGTAATCCTCGAAAAGTGGGTTCAGCGGATGGCAAGTGATGATCCCGTTCTGCACATCATGCGCTTTGATCTGTTTGATCGTGATACCATCCGTACGGTGTACAATGATAAAATACCAGTCACGGATATGCAGATGCGATCGCCAGAGGCCTCGGTTGACCTCCCTTGCCAGTACAATATCTCCGTCACAGATCGACTGGCGCGTGCCATCATCCATACTGTCGCCATCTGCTTCAAACAAACGGTACTTGCCACGGTACGTACGATCCACGATTACCGGCAGGGTAGGCAGATTCTCTATATATTCTTCATCTCCGAACCCATCCAGATAGCCGCATTGTGCCCTGATATATACAATAGGTACATTCATAAAACCGATATTCTCTACCGGACGAGCCGTAGCTAAACGTTGATAATGGATCGCGGGCTCATTCACCGCAGAGTGAAGGTTCATCTCTAACGGTTGACCTACGCCGTACATCAGCCACTCCATCCGGTATTCGGGAAAATGCTTGATGATCTTCTGGCAGGTTGCCTGCGACGGAGTGCGTTTTTCATTAATAATGCGTGTGATCGTCACATTATTATTCAGTCCTATCGCTTTGCTGAAGGAGTTTTTATTCAATCCCTCACTCTTCATAATATATTGTACCCGTTCCCAACCTTCCATAATGCTGTGTTTATAAGTTTGTATACTAACAGTTAGTTAATTTATGCAAATATGCAAACTTTTAACCTTAAAAAGTTTGTGTTTTTACTAACTGTTAGTATCTTTGTATCATCAAAGTTTTGATACTACAAAGATAAACATATTCCAGCGATATAAGCAATATTTTCTGACCATAAAAATATATCTGATAATGAAAAAGAATTTAAGCACAATTATGCAGACAGCCTGGAACTTCTTCCGGACCAGTGGAGGAAGCTTCTCTCAATGTCTTAGAAAATCATGGGCAAACTACAAATTGGTAGAGCAAATGAAAGCAGGGATGGTTACTTTTCGCTTCCTGCGTAAAGACGGTACCATGCGTGTGGCCCGTGGCACACTGGCCAATCATCTGGTACCTCCTGTAGAGGGAGCCAGTACCCGTCAGCTCAACGATACCGTTCAGGTCTATTGGGACGTAGAAAGAAGCTCCTGGCGCAGCTTCCGTAAGTTCAATCTTATCTTTTAAAGCGCCGTTCTACCCCTGTTTCTCTGTCACAACAGACAGAGAAACTCCATCTGATCCTACCTAATCCAAACACTTTTTATTCTTGTTTCCGGAGACGTGTACCGCTCTCGGGCAGGGTGGTCTTTGACTTTCTGTAAAAGAGATATGCAGACATTCCGCCTGTATAGTCTGACAAAATATCCGAAAACGAATACACATAAAAACCGGATCGTTTCCTATTCGGATACCAGCTGTTTTTATGCGTCTGACTTACCGGTCCGAAAAAGTCTATATCAGTAAGCACAGCAAAGATCAGGCAATTGCTGCGCCGGTAAAAAACCCTGTAAGGTCTTCGAACCTACCCTTTGATGCGGATACAGGGTACTAACTCTAATACTCACCGTTATATGAAAGCCAAGTATATCATTCTGATCTGGGCGGTCAGCTTCATCGCTATGGTGCTAACTATCGCGTTCTCACTGCTCTCTGCCCTTGTGTTCCTGATCCCTTTCGTAGCCACCTCTGTATATATCGGACGTCATTCCGGGCGTATGCTTCGCGAACTTCATCTCGACGAACATACCGACGACGATTTCCTTTGATCCCCCTATCCGATGGCTACCCTGCTTGAAACCCTCTATGCCGAACTCCGGGAAGTCCGGCAGATGAATGAAGAAGAAGTCTGCCGCCGGTATAACGCCGAATACAGACAAGAGATCCTCGAGCTCATTCTTGAAGACATTGCTGCCGAAGAGCAATTATGTCAGCCTTCTCTGGCCGACGATGAGGTAGATAGTGGAATAGACTATGACGCTATCTGTCGCGTACAAGGCCTGAGCAGGTATTGCTGAGATACTCCGGGTCGCCGGATGATCCTTAGTATATAGCAAGACCTCATCAATCGTATCTGTATACATCAGATACAGGCTTGTTCCATGAAGGTATCTGCCTGTATGCGACATCGTATACCGTGCAGATACAGCTACGCAGACGCAAACCCGGAGCTGCGACTATGTGTCTCTTAGGTTTGCCTGTTAAATGTAGCGCAGGGGGATGTAGAAACCTGTTCTTTCTCCATTTCAACTGTAAATCGTAAGTAGCTTCGCTGACTGTAGGTTAACTTCATCGACCGTTGGTTCGTACATCCGTACATCATAAATCGCTTTAGCATCTACTTATCATCTCATTATAAATTTATTCATTATGGCAAAAGAATCCCAGGAAAGGCGCAAAGTCAAAGAGACCTTGCTCCGTCCGGGCGACCGTACCTTGTTTCACGAATCGCTCTATCTGAAAATGAACCGTATGCTGGCCGATCTCAACCGGGTATCCCGTATTCAGGGAGTTATCGGCCGCAACGAAGTGCTCTATTCCGTACAGAAAGAGGGAGCTCCTCCGGGTACCTTCTACGTGATTCGCAACGTAGTAGAAGCAGACAAAGAGCCTGATTTTGATTACAGAGATCTCTGTTTACCTGTTATTTAATCCCTGATAGATATGAAAAAATGGATACACGCCTTCAGGAGGCGGCACACAGATGGTTCCGCTATGCCTGGCCCGAATATACAGCACAGCTCACGCGTACCGGGCAGCGTCCCATCCGGCAGATAGAAGTCCCTGCCGGACTCAGTCAGGAACAAAACGATCGGGGGCGTCCCGATTTTATACTGGAACATCCCAACCGTTTCTACCAGTTTCTGGCTATAGAGCTCAAACTACCCTTTGGTAACCGTCTGCCGGAACAGTTGGCCTGGCAGCAGGTGGTAGAGCGTCAGCAGGGGAAGTATATCTCCTGTCACACGCTTGCCGACTTTATTCGCGCTATCAATCAATATATGGATGAGCGCTGATTTATCCCTCAACCGCTCTTCTCCATCATTTACCTGTATGCTTATGACCTACATCGAACTGATCAATCGCTTCTGGCAGCTGGACGAGAAAGACCCGTTTACTGCCCAGGATACCCGTCTCTACTTCTACCTGCTCCGGACTTCCAATCTGCTCGATTGGCCACACAGCTGGAGCCGGAAGAATATCACCCTGGCTGCGGAGGCGGGGATCTCAGTGACTACGCTCTATCGGGTACGTGACCGCCTGCAACAGGCCGGACTGATCCGCTACGTGGCAGGCGAACGTGGAGCCGGGAATAAGACACGCTACTTCCTGATAAATGCTCCCTGCCCGGGTACAGTCACCGGGAAGATATGGCCCGATACATCTGTTGTACCTGGCGGTACCGGTTCCGGAGCGATGCCCGGGTCGCCAGAGGGAGGGACCAAAGCCGGGAATGACTCCGCGTCACCGTTGTTTGCCCCAGTGGAAGATGTAGAGGGCGAAACATCCTCTGCACATGACGGCGGGTCTACAGCTTCCGCAGGCGAAGGTAACCTCTCTGACTTACAGGTTCCCGTCACAGAACCTGCTTCCTCTCCCGACCCTTCCGCCTTCGGACAGGAACTCGACTTCTATCGCAGACAGGCTCTGGAAGATATGCGTTGGAAAAAGCACGTAGCCCGTAAGAGCCGAATAGGAGTCCGGAAGATGATGGAGATCTTTCCCCGGCAGATGGAAGTCTTTCTTTCCTATGCCATTGCCTCCTGTCGGGAACAACGCATCCGTGACAAAGAAGGGTTGCAGCGACTTTTCTATTACTGGTGGCGCGACCAGGGAGAAGAAGAGTATCTGCGCTCTTCCTATTGGGAAGAGCCCGCGTCTGCGGGCGAAGGGGAGGGAGACTGGGAGCGGAAGCTGGTCCGGGTGAAAGAGTGGATACGGGGCCATGCCCCCAATCTGGTGCCTATCCGGCAGCAACTCACGGCAGGCAATCTTCGCGCGATGTATCACGTCTGCCGCGACGATACTTCCCGTCTGGCCGAAGTACTCTCGGCTGTGAACAACGACAGATTTTTATTAAACCGCAGCGCGTCGGTCTACGATGCCTGGAAAGAAAAATACCGCAAACTATATGGAGAATAAACCCTTACCTCACAGCCCGGAAGCCGAACGTCTGGTCCTGGGCACTATCCTTACACAGCGTGAATCCCTGGATGAGATCCGCGATCTGCTCACTCCGGAAACTTTTTATGTGCATACTCACCGCCGCATCTTCGAAGCGATCCTGCGCGTTACGGCCCGTGCCGAACGCGCGGACCTGATCACGGTGATGAATGAGTTGAAAGACGACCCGGGCATCAGTCCGCACGAACTGGCAGGTATAGCAGGCAACTTCTCATTCGATGTCTATCAGCATGCAACGTTGCTGTACGAAAAGGCGCAACGCAGGCGATTCTTTGAGATCGGCCACTACTTAGTGGGGCATTGCTTTTCGGAATATGCCGAGATCGGCGATGTGCTCACAGTGAGCATAGAGCGGCTGAAAGCCATGTGTGAGACCTCAAGGAGTAGTATCTCTACGCTGGACGATGCCCTGCGTGAGGTCTGTGAACAGATGTCGAGAAACCTGATGAGCGAACGCAAACTCACCGGACATCCTACGGGCTTTCAGGAGTTCGACCAGCGCGCGGGAGGATTGCAGCGTTCGGACCTGATCGTAGTGGCCGGAGACACCTCTATGGGCAAGACCTCACTGGCCATCACCCTGATAATGAACAGTCAGGCTGCCGTAGCCTATTACTCCATGGAAATGAAGAAAGAGCAGATCGCTGCCCGTATTCTCTCGCGTGAGTCCGGAGTACCCGCTTCCCAGATCCTGTACGATCCGCTGATGGATCTGAAGCTGGTAGAGGTAGACAACGCCATAGCCCAGTTGCAGGGCAGGCCCATCTATTTCGACGATCGCAGCACATCCGGGATCGATACCATCCTCTCTTCCATACGTACCATGAAGCTACGCTATCACATAGAAGGTGTGGTGGTAGACTATCTACAGATCCTCAATGTGAATATGCGCGGGTTCAACAAAGAGCAGCAAATGGGCGATGTGGCCCGCCGACTCAAGAATCTGGCCCGTGAACTGGACATCTGGATCATCGCCCTCTCACAGCTCAACCGCGATCCTGCCAACACCGTCCCTTCGCTCCATCGCCTGCGCGATAGCGGACAGATTGCCGAGGCAGCCGATGTGGTGATGCTCATCTACCGTCCGGAAGTGTACAACCGTACCTATCCGAACCCTTTTCACGACTATGAGACCGTAGGTACAGCCATGATCGACATAGCCAAAGGCCGCAACATCGGGCTGTTGAAGTTTCTCTGTGGGTTTAACAAAGAGTGTGCCTACTTCTATGAAGACAAGAAGATACCACGCTACGAGAACCCGGACTCATTGCCCTTCTGATTCTCTCGTGAGGAGTGTGTACAGGATGTTTGCCTGGCAGAGCGGCTGAGTCCGTCACAGATCTGTTAAGTCATCCCCTCTGTTCAGTGCTTGTTGATCAGAGAGAGATACCCTCTCTCTTTCCACTGAAATGAAGAGACCCCACCCTCACTTATCACTTATAAATCAAATCACCTTCAAAAAATGAAAAAGCAAAAACAACAACCCCTGACCAACGAACAATTGTTCCTGGAAGCCCGTCGTGCCGCTCTGCGTGTAGAGTTTATTCATTCTGTAGACGAGTTGAGGATCTATACCTGTGCCATCTACAGCGCCATGTTGTGGGGCAGGCATAGAAGTTGCCACTGTCATCCGTAGTGTGCTGATCCCAATTGGTTTTTATTTTATCTCAACTAAATTATTCCACACCTATGTTATCCAGTGTGATCCAGGATCAAAGAGAGGAAGCAGATCCGTAAAGAGAAAAAAGAGTTCAGGGAGCGGGAAGCCAGAGTATTTCCTCCGCTTCTGGCCGATACGCAACATCTGCCGCATAGATACGATGGGTTCCACGAGGCACATCAGCAGAGAAACTATCCCGCGCGGGTAGATTGTGTAAAATTGAAAAAGGAGTTCATTTTTATCCCGCTCTATCTGTACAGTCCGGCCACTCTGGCAGGCGGCAGGGCCTTGCCCGGCATACGGGAGATGCTTGCCGGACTTCTGGAGTACCACGCCACATCGGCGGTGAGCAACCTCACTGCCGATGTGGCGTTTCTTTACCGGCACTACCGGGATCTCCGGCAGCAGATCGACGAAGCCTGTGCGTGTGTCTTTGTACGACTTGTGGAACATAGGCTGGCCCGGCCTGAGGTTCCTGCCGGATCAGCAATGTGTTCCTGCCCGTAACAGGCAGGGACTATTCTTTACTTTCGGATACTCTTTTTGTACCAGATCCTGACCCTGCCTATGTCCTGTTGGAACCGGTCTTTTGCAGCATACAAAAAAATGCAAACAAGATTGTTAAATTTATAATAGTTTTGTTGCATTTCCGACAGACAATATGTATTTTTGTCGCATCCATGTATGAATGAATGAATAATAGGTCGGGAAGAAAACTTCCCGGTTTTGTGAAAACAATATAGCGTTTGCTGTTGTTTGGGTAAAAGAAAACGACCAAATTTTTATTTTAGCCCCGGAAACAATAAGTACAACGCTCATGCACATAGGCGTGAGCGATACTTGTTTGGGGCTAAGGTGCTTGGTCGTACCGCTTTTACCAATGGTATTTTCCTCACGCTTATTTTGTGAGAATACATTCCGAAAGACAGCATAACACTGTATAACAAAACTGTTGAAACGCAGTTTCGTTCTGCATGATATAATCTGTTCCATTTTGTTACCTGGACCCGGAAGCCTGTGCCGCGTTCCGCGGATTAGCTATCCGGTACTTTTGGATTGTAATTATTTCCCTGGCTATTTCCGGAACCGCCGTAAAAAGTAGGGGAGATGAAGGATGTATCTCACAAAAGACAAATTAGACAAGTGAGAGAAGCTTTTATGTAAGC
>Ga0192242_10700_pt1 | contig 9527 bp, 8 predicted proteins | sample Koala_Koa27_J3_FD_131235 | JGI IMG/M metagenome (GOLD analysis project Ga0192242, IMG submission 131235) | Enriched cells from koala feces incubated with labeled cellulose particles, San Francisco Zoo, California, United States - Koala_Koa2-7_J3 ...
TCACGATCAGACGGATCGGCAGCATGGGCCAGATGCCTTTTTCTGTCTTAATCTCCTTTAAAGAAGCAGCCGCCATCGAAGAGCCGATGATGATCATGGACAGCGGCGTCGTGATATTTCCGACAAACCCCACGCACTCATAAAAAATATTCGGCAGGGAAAGGTTTGCAAAATAAATCACAAGGGCCGCTATCGACGCAATAATACCGTTATTGATTATACTGCGGAAATTCATTCTTTCTTTCTCAAGATTATGAGCCTCAATCGCCGCATCCTTCTGGAAGTAATGCAGCGCCAGCGTGAAGAACAGAATGTTGAACGGCATGTTAAAAATAGTCATATAAAAAATTGCGCTGTCCCCGAACAAAGCCTGCACAACCGGATATCCCATAAACATATTATTGGAAAAAATAAACATGCACATGTATGTACCGCGCAAATGTGCCGGAACTCTCATAATCTTTGTAAAAAGGCGCGCCAGCAACGGGTAAATGGCGTACATCACGACACCCGCCAGAAATAATTTTATCACAATTTGAGGATTGTCATGCGAAACCGTGGAAATACTGTTTAATATAAGACACGGGCAGGTAATCTGAACAATCATCGCGGATATCTTGGCATTAACCTCCTGATTCAGAACACCCTTCCGGTATAAGTAAAAACCGACCACCATCGCGACCAGCAATTTGCACATTGTCGTTACAATTGTCATACTCTCATCTCCCTGTCATCCCCATCATCAATGCGTTTCCGTTCTCTTTCAGCCATCTGTTTCATTTATTCCGCCCATCATTATACGACCCTTCGCACATAAAAGCAACTTCCCGTCAACAGCAAAATCCGATTTCAGAAAATTTTTTCAAAAAATCAGCACTCACCTCTTGACATTGCTAACAATCTGTTATATAACATGTATATCAGACAGAAAACTACATATACTATCTGGGAACTGATGAATCACATAACTTATGATACCGGCTTACAAACAGATTCGCTTTGCGGGCGGGTATACTCAAAAAGAAAGAAGGTATGCATTATGTTGAGACCGAGTATTTACGCAAATAATTTTATTGAGAACATGTTTGATGACTTTTTCCGTGATCCGTTTTTTAACAGAAACGGTATATCTGGTACGAATATGATGAGTACCGATATCAGAGACTGCGGCGACAGTTATCAGGTCGAGATGGATTTGCCCGGATTTTCCAAAGAAGACGTCCGGGTCGAACTGAAGAACGGATATCTTACCATACAGGCTGAGCATTCGGGCAAAACGGACGATAAGGATGATGAACAGCAATACATCCGGAGAGAACGTTATGTCGGCCGCTATCAGAGAAGCTTTTATGTCGGCGATGCGGTGAAGCAGGAGGACATTCGGGCGAAGTTTACAGACGGTGTTCTGACGCTGGCTATTCCGAAACAGGAAGCACAGCCGGAGGTAGAGGAATCAAAATATATTTCCATCGAGGGCTGATCCAAACCAAACGCATGGCTGACCTGAAATTTCAGAAATAAGAGTAGAGACAAAACAGGGGAAGCGCGGACTCCAATGAGTCCCGCCTCCCCTGTTCTGTTGTTATATGCGCAGGAGTGCGTAAGGAATATGACAGCTGTGCTGTCCGCACCCCGCGCGGCAAGTATGAGGCCAAAAACGCCTCCTACTCGATTACATCTCAAGAAAACATCACTTCATATCCACATCCATCAGCTGAGATGTACAATGCGGACAGCGGGTCGCCTGAATACTGATCTCGGACTGACAGAACGGACAGTTTTTTGTTGTCGGCGCTTCCTCCGGCTTTTTCTCCATTTTCGTACGCATGGTATTGATCACCTTTACGATCAGGAAGACAACCAGCGCCATGATAATAAAATTAATCACATTGGATATAAACGAACCGTATTTAACCACGGCCGCTCCTGCCGACTCGGCAGCCTCCAGCGAAGCGTACTGCTCACCGTTCAGGGAAATAAACAGATTCGAGAAATCAATGTGCCCCCGTAAATAATCCCAGGAACGGGTTAATGATATCATCTACGAGTGAACTGACGATTGCCGTAAAAGCAGAACCGATAATGATACCAACTGCCAGATCCATCATGTTGCCCTTCAGTGCAAACTCCTTAAATTCGTTAATAAATTTTTTCATAATGCCTGTCCTTCCTCCTCTTTCGGATACAAATGATAAAACTATAATAACACAAAAGATCAAATTCGTATATTATATATTTAGAATATTTTTAAATTTTGCAGAACAGAAATAAAGTGTCGCTTTGCGACACTTCGCGCGCGAGCGGTTGCGTCAGCAATAATTTCACTTCCGCGAGCTGCGCATCCTCGCGGAGCGTTTTTATATCATAGGACGAACTTTCCTATGATAAGAAAAACCTGCCGCTCTTGCGACAGGCTCTTACGCTTTTATTAATTGTACTTGCGTTTTCTTGCTGCTTCAGATTTTTTCTTGCGTTTTACACTGGGCTTTTCGTAATGTTCTCTTTTACGAATCTCCTGCTGGATACCCGCTTTCGCACAGTTGCGTTTGAATCTGCGTAAAGCGCTATCTAAAGTCTCGTTCTCTTTTACGATCACATTTGACATAGAATCCCACCTAACCTCCCTCCAGTTGCTTATTGTGCCTATTCAACTGTTTGGGTAATATTCACTGCACCGTCATTCATTATATCATGAATTTAAAATCCGTCAAGCGATTTTTCGGTTTTATCAGGCAATTTCAGCTGTTTTTACGAATTTTATCCGAGCTGGTTCTCCAAAGCATCCTTCGCCGCCGCAAGAGCATCCGGTATTCCCGCCGGGTTTTTGCCGCCGGCCTGCGCCATGTTCGGGCGTCCGCCGCCGCCGCCGCCAACCTTTACGGCCGCAGCTTTGATCAGATTACCCGCATGGGCGCCCCTCTCCATAGCCGAATCCGTCACCATGGCAACCAGGCTGACCTTACTGCCTTTTGCGCTCGCCAGCAAAATAACACCCGCGCCGATCTTTTCCTTCAGCTGGTCTCCTAAATCCCGCAGGCCGTTCATATCAACCTCCGGCACGCTTGCTGCCAGCAGCTTCACGCCTTTGACCTCAACGACATTATCCATGACATCGCCCATGGAGGACTGTGCCAGCTTACTCTTCAATGACTCATTTTCCGACTGCAGTGTTTTGATCTGTTCATGCATGTGCAGAATCTTCTCCGCGACATCCGCCGGTGCGGATTTTGCCGCCCGCGCCGCGGCATGGAGTTCATCCTCCACTTCTCTGTAATAGGAAAAAACATTCGTACCGGTCAGAGCCTCGATCCGGCGAACACCCGCCGCCACGCCATTCTCCGACAGAATCTTAAATGCTGTAATATCCGCTGTATTCGCCACATGGGTACCGCCGCAGAACTCTTTGGAAAAATCTCCCATGGAAACCACGCGGACAGTCTCGCCGTATTTTTCCCCAAACAATGCCATCGCGCCTGTCTTCTTCGCCGCCTCTACGGTCATCACGTTTGTCTCAACAGGAATCCCCTCGGCAATTTTCTCATTCACGATCCGCTCCACCGCCTGAAGTTCCTCTGCGGTCATCGCCTGAAAATGAGAAAAATCAAACCGCGTACGATCAGCATCCTGATAAGACCCCGCCTGTTCTACATGGGTACCGAGCACCTCCCGCAGCGCTTTCTGAAGCAGATGCGTCGCCGAGTGATTCTTGCAGGTTGCCGCACGGCGCTGCCGGTCAACAGCCAGAGAAACCTCATCTCCTGTCCGGATCATTCCGGAAATCATCCGGCCGACATGTCCCACCCGGCCGCCTGCCAGATGAATCGTATCCTGAACCTCAAATGACCCGTCTGCAGAGGAAATCATACCGTGATCTCCCATCTGTCCGCCCATCGTCGCGTAAAAAGGAGTTACATCCGTAATAATTGTCCCCGCATCTCCATCGGTAAGGACTTCCGCAATCGCGTCTTCTTCTGTATCAGAAGCAGCCATTTTCACAAGGACACTTACTTTTCCCTGATCATCCGTCCGGTCATAACCGGTAAACTCTGTTGTGACGGAAGGATCGATCTCATCATAAACGCTCGCCTCGTGGCCGGCATAATTTGTCGTCTTTCTGCTGCTTCTGGCCTGCTGCCGCTGTTCCTCCATGGCAGCCGCAAATCCGGCCTCATCGTAAGTAAATCCCTTTTCCTCCAGAATCTCCTCCGTCAGATCTACGGGGAAACCATAAGTATCATACAGCTTGAACGCATTTTCACCGGAAAGAATCTTCTCTCCGCTTTGAGCCATCTGTTCCTCCATATCATTCAGGATGGCCAGCCCCTGATCCAGAGTCTTCGCGAAACGCTCCTCCTCCTGAGTAAGAACCTTTAAAATGAAGTCTTTCTTTTCTTCAAGTTCCGGATAGCCGTCCCGGCTCTCATGAATCACGGTCAACGCCATATCAGCAAGAAAGGCTCCTTCGATGCCGATCATCTTCCCATGGCGCGCAGCACGGCGAATGATACGCCGAAGTACATATCCTCTCCCCTCGTTGGTCGGCATAATACCATCAGAAACCATGAAGGTAGCGGAGCGAATATGATCGGTAATCAGGCGAATAGACACATCATCCATAGCGTCAGTATGGTAGATTTTGCCGGAAAGAGCGCATACTCTGTCACGGATTGCCTTCATGGTATCAATGTCAAAAACACTGTCTACATCCTGCATAACGACCGCCAGACGCTCCAGTCCCATACCGGTGTCAATATTTTTATGTTCCAGTTCCTCGTAGCCGCCCTTGCCGTCACCGTTAAACTGTGTAAATACATTGTTCCATACTTCCATATAACGGTCACAGTCACAGCCGACTTTGCAGTCAGGAGAACCGCAGCCGTATTTCTCCCCGCGATCATAGTAAATCTCAGAACACGGCCCGCATGGTCCCGCGCCATGCTCCCAGAAATTATCGCACTCGCCGGTCTCGGGGTCACGGTAAAAACGAGTTATTTTCTCTGCCGGAACACCGATCTCCTTCGTCCAGATCTCGAAAGCCTCCTCATCCTCACCGTAAATGGAAGGATACAGTCGTTCCGAATCCAGTCCGAGCGTCTCTGTCAAAAATTCCCAGGACCAGGCAATCGCCTCATGCTTGAAATAGTCTCCAAACGAAAAATTACCGAGCATCTCAAAAAATGTCAGATGACGCGCTGTCTTGCCGACGTTCTCAATATCACCGGTACGAATACACTTCTGACAGGTCGCCACGCGTTTTTTCGGCGGGATTTCCGCCCCCGTAAAATATGGTTTCAAGGGAGCCATTCCCGCATTGATCAACAGCAAACTGTTATCATTATGCGGAATCAGGGAAAAGCTTTTCATAACAAGATGCTCCTTGCTCCGAAAAAAATCAAGATACATCCTGCGCAGTTCATTTACTCCGTATGATTTCAACTTTTATTCCTCCATCTTTTCCAGGCACTCCCGGAATCTGTCTCATGACGGTTCCATATCCAATTTCCAGGAATGCATAAATATTTAGATCTATCATCGGCATACGCCGAAACGCACAGTTATTTATGTTAGCACACGAGTCTCCTGTTTTCAAGACTTTTCCGTCCGCCAATCATTTATTCGCACATCTATCGCAATCCTTTTATTCACCTGTCGTTAGTCTTTTTTTTCCTTTCTATGTATCAGCCCGTAGATAAATCCCTTATTTTCCTGATTGAGGCGAAGCGCTGGCGGTATGGGAATACAACCCGCAACAAAGCATATGACAGTCATCCATCCCAACTCCTCAACAGGGAAAAAGATAACCATCAAAGCCAGGGCTCCGATCGGTTGCTGCAATATTGTTCCCAAAAGAGCAGCCGTCACCACGACAACACTTAAAATCTGACTTGTTCCGAGAAGCGTGGACAGCCCGTATCCGATACTCAACCCGGAAAAAATCACCGGAAAAAAATGCCCGCCGCGCCAGCCGGACTCAATACATACATTTGTCAGAAACAGTTTCACTACGCCGATCAAAATCAGCAGCCAGGGTGTATACTGATAATACTCATACTGGATCAACTGCATATCACTTCCGCCTGAAAACATCGTCATGGGAAGGGCTGTCCCGATCAATCCGAGAATCAGTCCTCCGAGAACAGCATTCAGGATATCCAGCTTTTTCGTGCGCAGTTTCCCGAAAAACAGAGATGTCAGCTTCCGCGAAATCAAAAAAATATAACCGGCACCGATACCCGCTGCAGCCAACAGAATCACAGAAAAGCGATCCTTCATGTATATCTCCCCGGCCTCCAGATGCGGAATCGTAAAGGCACTGCCGAATAACCGGTTCATCAGCAAATAGATAAACAGAGCCACTACGCCTGTCGTCACACCTGTTGATATCTGTTCCGATCGTTTCCACTCCGGATTCGACCCATCATTCGAGATCCGATCCGCAGAATAAAACAAATCTTTTAACATTTGCCGGAACACATACCCTCCGGATAAGCCGGGATGTTCCTCAAAACTGGTCTGTATTTTATTCCGGGCCAGACGAAACTGCTCCATCGCCCAGAAACAAAGTCCCAGAAGCAGACATACCAATCCCGATTCCGGTCCGACCGCACCTCCGAAAAACAGTGAAAGAAACGCAGCGATTATCGTGATATAAAGGTTTTTAAACGGATAAAATCCCGTCTCTCTCACACGTCTGACCGCATCCGCCATGCTCTCCGGATAAGGACCGTAAAAATGGTGAAATATGCCGACAATCAAACCGCCGATCAGACACATGATCAGCGTATAATGTTCGATCTCCATATGAGAAGGGATGATCTCCCAGATAACCGTGATACCCGCGTTTGCCAATTTCAGATACAGCCATACGAGAACCGCGATCACGACTCCCGTCACCGCTGCAAAGCAAAGTTCGAGCATCCGGTGATTCTTTTGTCTCTTCATTCTGCCACAGTATCCTCTAATAAATCTTCTCCATCAGCCGCTCCTGTCGCCAGCCGGTCACAGCGCTCATTCAACGGATGTCCGTTATGACCCCTGACCCATCGGTACTGTACTTCATGCGGCTCCATCGCGGCAAGAAGCCGTTTCCACAAATCAATATTTTTAACCGGAGACCGGTCCGATTTCTTCCATCCGTGTTTCTGCCAGCCCTCGATCCAATGACGGTTAAACGCATCCGTCAGATACTTTGAATCGGAATACAGTTCTGCCCGGCATGGACGCGCCAGAGCCTCCAGTCCGGCAATGGCAGCCATCAGCTCCATACGATTGTTCGTCGTTCTTTTATATCCGGCGCTGAGTTCTTTTTCGTGCAGGATGCCGGCGGCATCTCTGAACTGTAAAACCACGCCGTATCCGCCCGGGCCGTCCGGATTGCCCCGGGCAGCGCCGTCGGTATAAATATCTACTTTCATATAACTGTTCTGTCTTTCCCGGGGATCATTCGCTTTATATCACTCAGCAACGACTGATGGCACAGAGCGAAACAATCCGAACTTATAAATTCATCAGGTCATACTCCGGATGATACCGTTCACTTCCCGGTACAGATCATCCGGTTCCACGCCGATTGAAAACTTCTGATTCTCATACAGAATCCGGCCGTTTACCATCGTCATAAGAACATTCTGCTTGCTGCCGCTGTAAACCAGATTTTTTACAATATTATTCTCCGGCTGCATATTGGGCTGCTTTAAATCGATCAGGATCAGGTCAGCCAGTTTCCCGGCCGCCAACCGGTCGCAATCCGGCAGATTCATAGCCTTCGCACCGCCCGCGGTGGCCATATAAAGAATCCGGTCAGCACTGATGCACGCGGCGTCCATCTCAGTCACCTTTGCCAGAGCAGATGCAAGGAACATTTCCTTGAACATGTCCAGACTGTTATTGCTCGCTGCACCGTCGGTACCGATGGCAAGATTGATTCCCTCATCGTAAAAATGCTTCAGGGGCGCAATCCCGCTGGCCAGCTTAAGATTCGACGCAGGACAGGTCACCGCCGTCAGCCCGCGTTTTTTAAATATTTCAAAATCCCTGTCGTCAAAATAAACGCAATGGAATCCTCCGCCGCCGTATTCATACATGCCGTAATCGTCTGTCAGCTGTGTCGGCGTCTTTCCGTACCGCTCCAGACATTCCGATACTTCCTTTGCCGTCTCAGAATTATGCATGTAAAGAGGTGAGTGGTACTTGCGGGCAAGATCCGCAATCCCCGCCATCAACTCCGGCTTCGTCGTATATTCCGCATGGAACCCGATCAGGAAGGATGTCAGTTCACTGGTCTCATTCACCTTATGGTAATTCTCCTCCACGACATCCAGCCGGCCGCCGAAACTGTTGACGCCGGACACCTGAACGGCACGGAAACCGCAGTCTGCCGCCACCTGCGCATAAACCGGAGGAAAATAGCACATATCGAAGCTCGTTGTAATGCCGCTGGTAAGATACTCCATGATACCGAGAATCTCCAGCGGGCGGATATTCTCAGTCGTCAGCTGATCCTCCTTCGGAAAACACATCCCGTACAGCCAGTCCTGCAACGGCAGATCATCCGCGTAGGAACGCAGAAATGTCATATAGGTATGTGCATGAGCATTTTTAAATCCCGGCATCAGGAGATTGCCTCCGCAGTCTATCTCCCGTTCCCAGATAATCACAGGCCTGTTCATGGACGCCAGAATCTGATCCGGCTGTCCGCCATCGCCCACATAAAGAATGCGGTTGCCGGATACCCAAAGTTCCCCCTCTATAATCTCGAACTCATCATTTTCCTTCAATGTGAGTATTTTTGCATTATAAAAACGAATATTCATAGTTGTTCTCCCGCCATTTCAAGAATACTCTCTGTCACAAGCTGTCGAAACAACGGAGCAACACGATCCGCTGACTCCTGTACCTCAGCATGCGTCAGCGGTCTCGGGGAAATCCCGGCAGCCAGATTCGAAATACAGGAAATGCCGCATACGCTCATCCCCATATGATTGGCGGCAATCGCCTCGCAGGCCGTGCTCATACCCACCGCATCCGCACCAATCGCGCGGCACATGCGAATCTCCGCCGGCGACTCATAATTTGGTCCGGTCAGTTGGATATATACCCCCTCTTTCAGCGGAATGTCCAGGCAGGATGCAGCCCTGCGCACTGCATCCTGCAGCTCTTTTCGATAAATATGACTCATATCCGGGAAGCGATCGCCCAACTCATCCGGATTCGGTCCGATCAGAGGAGATGGTACGAAATCCGAAATCTGATCCGTAATCAGCATCAGATCACCCGCATGCATCCCCTCCTGTATACCACCGGCCGCATTTGTCAGAAAAAGGATCTTCGCACCGAGCATCCCCATCAGCCGAACCGGAAGAACCACATCCGACATGGAATATCCCTCGTAATAATGAACTCTTCCCTGCATAATCACCACCGGGATGCTGCCTATATATCCAAAAATAAATCTTCCCCTGTGTCCCTGCACGGTAGAAACCGGGAACCCTTCAATATCCTGATAATCCAGTGCAGCCTCAACCTGT
>Ga0192242_10701_pt1 | contig 9524 bp, 9 predicted proteins | sample Koala_Koa27_J3_FD_131235 | JGI IMG/M metagenome (GOLD analysis project Ga0192242, IMG submission 131235) | Enriched cells from koala feces incubated with labeled cellulose particles, San Francisco Zoo, California, United States - Koala_Koa2-7_J3 ...
GAAAAACTCCATCCGCCAGCATGTGGAACTGGTGAATGCCCTTGAAAAGAAAAAGGCAGAGGAAGCCAAACAGATCCTTCAGGATCATTTGTGCAAATTAATGGATGAGGAAGGGGACCTGTTCCGGCAATACCCTGAATATTTTACTGTTCTGCAAAGCTGACCCTTACAGATGGCGCAAAGACGTTACGTTTGGTGGAGGATTACATGGTTGACCACGCTGGAATTTTGATGGAGCAGGGAAGATCAATGGCCTGCGAGAGAGTCTGTGGAGTAAATGACAATATAGAAAAAGCACATTACCACAGTTATTATGAAATCTACTATATGGAAGCAGGGGAACGCCATTTTGTCATTAACAACCAGCCGTATTTTGCCAGACAGGGGGATTTTGTCCTGTTTTCTCCTTATATCATGCATTGTGCATATAGCGGGAAGGACATTGCGTTTAAACGGATCCTGATCTGCTTTCGTGAACATGAAATTAGTTCTGAAGAACTGCGGGAAAAACTGTCCGCAGGCACCGGTATTTATCGCATGGATGCCAAATCCAACAAGAGGATGCACTTTCTCATGGAGATGTTTATGGAGGAGCAGGACAGGACGGGAGAATACCGGGAAGAATATATGAAATCTATTTTAAATACAATGGTGCTTACCATGCTTGAAAAATCCGTTATGTCAGGTGCTGAAAAGTTAAAGAATACGGATTGTGTTTCTGAAATCATGGATTACATTAATTACCATTACCAGGAGGACCTTACGCTTCAGAAGCTGGCTGACCTGTTGTTTATCTCACCGCCCTATTTGTGTAAGATATTTAAGGAATACGCAAATCAGACAGTGGTGCAGTATATCAATACTACCCGCATACTGAACGCCCAGAGAATGGTGATGGAGACAGAGGATCGGATAACGGAAATAAGCCGTTCAGTGGGATTTGTTAATGTGACTCATTTTAACCGGGTATTTAAAAGCATCACCGGCATTACGCCGTCCGTATTCCGTAAGAGAGTCCGAATGAGGGAAAACAAATAAACGGACTTAAATAGTTCGGCTGTTATACTTGGATCTATGCCTGATCCAAGTATGACAGCCGAATTTTTTTTACTGTTTACACAAGTGAGCCATTCATTTCCCGGACCCCTTGAGGATTTTGATATATTTAGGAGAAATGATTAAGATATGTTAAAAATACGCCCCATCATTATAAAATATGTCTAGTAACCCACCTGAGTAATTGGTACAATTGAAAAACAATCCAGGCAAACGCTTATACTATATGAAAGGAGCAGGTGATGTCGGAAATAAAACTTGGCTTAGGCCTATACAGACATATGTTAACTGATGAATATTTTGCATTTGCAAAGCAGTGTGGATGTACGCATTTGATCATTCATCTTGCGGACTACTACTCAAAGCAGATCGTGACAGCAACCAATGACAGCACAAACTATGGACTTGCAAAGGGGGGAGAGGATATATGGAGCGCGGAACATATGAAAGACCTCCAGAAAATGGCGGGAAGATACGGTCTGTGTATTTACGGAATCGAGAATTTTAGCCCGGCAGACTGGTATGACATACTGTTGGACGGTCCCGGACGGCAGGAGCAGATGGAGGTTTTAAAGCAGATCATCCGAAATGCGGGAAAAGCCGGGATACGCTCCTTTGGCTACAATTTCAGTCTGGCCGGTGTCTGGGGGCACCAAAAGCATCCCCATGCCCGGGGCGGAGCAATGAGCACCTGCTTTGACAGTTCCGAAATCAAATATGACGCCCCTATTCCCAAAGGACAGATCTGGAATATGACCTATGCTGCGGGGGATGGCACATGTTTGGAACCGGTGTCCTCATTGCAGCTGTGGGACAGGCTGAAGCGGTTTTTGGAGGAAATCCTTCCCGTGGCTGAGGAAGCCGGGGTGGAGATGGCCCTGCATCCGGATGATCCTCCAATGGATTTGCTGCGCGGCATGCCAAGGCTTGTATTTCAGCCGGAGCTATACCAGAGGGTGATCGACATTTCGCCAAGCAAAAGCAATAAGCTGGAACTTTGCCTGGGCAGTATTCAGGAAATGACCCATGGATCGGTCTATGATGCCATAGAGCAGTACGGCGGTCAGGGAAGGATCAGTTACGTGCATTTTCGGAATGTAAAGGGAAAGGTGCCAAAATATGACGAGGTCTTTGTGGATGAGGGCGATATTGATATGCTGAGAGCGTTAGCTCTGCTGGAAGCCCATAACTTTGACGGGGTGATCATTCCCGACCACACACCTGAAATACTGTGCAGCGCGCCCTGGCACGCGGGAATGGCGTTTGCCCTGGGATATATGCGGTCAGCCCTTCAGATGGCAAGCAAAGGACTGCTTAAAGAAATATTAGATCAGGGGGAGGGATCGTATGAGGGATGAAAGACTTCTTGACGTATTTGGACTGGATGGAAAAACGGCTCTGATCACGGGGGGAGGCACCGGACTGGGGCTGCCATGGCAAAGGCATTCCTACTGGCAGGAGCAAAGGTGGTAATTACCGGGCGGCGCAGGGAGGTTTTAGACTCCGCCTGCCAAAGTCTGGGGCCGGGGGCCAGTGGTATTGTCTGTGATGTCACCGACACCAGCTGTGCTCCAAAGCTTGCAGAAGACATTGTGAAACAGATGGGCAGTCTGGATATATTGGTCAATAATGCGGGGGTTCACAGTAAAAAGCCCATGGAACAGATAACCCAGGAAGAATTAAAACGTATTATGGATGTGCATGTATTTGGCGCTTATGCGCTGACACAGGCGGCAGTTCCTTATATGAAAAAGGCAAAGGGCGGTAGCATCATCTTTATCTCTTCCATGTCGGCCTGTATTGGTATGACAAATGTAACTGCATATTCTGCGGCAAAATCAGCGGTGCTGGGGCTTACACGGACAATGGCAGGGGAATTGTCAGGGGAAGGGATCCGGGTTAATGCGATCGTGCCTGGTTTTATTGACACTCCCATGTTTCACCAGGCAGTGGACCTGGATCCTGACAGGCAGGCCAAAATTTTGGGACATACCCCTATGAAGAGGTATGGAACACCGGAGGATATTGGGTGGGCTGCCCTGTATCTTGCTTCAAAGGCATCGGAATTTGTGACAGGCACCACGTTAATGGTGGACGGGGGCTGTTCCATCGGCTTTTGATCAATGCGTTTGGAAATGTATAGGCAGAAGAAGGGGGAAGATAAATGCAGAAATTTATGGATGATACATTTATGCTGTACAATGAAACCGGGAGACGGCTTTACGAAAGCTGCAGGGAAATCCCGATCTTTGATTATCACTGTCATTTGAGTGCAAAGGAAATATACGAAAACAAAAAGCCTTCTAACCTTACAGAGCTTTGGCTGAGCGGAGATCACTATAAGTGGAGGATCATGCGGGCACATGGCATTGAGGAAGAGATGATCACCGGAACCGCGGATGACTCTGAAAAATTCCATGCTTACGCCGAAGCGCTGCAGGAGGCGGTGGGCAACCCTCTGTTCCACTGGTCCCATTTGGAACTACAGCGGTATTTTCATATAACGGATGTGCTGACAGAGAAAAACAGCAGAGTAATCTGGGACAAAGCAACTAAAGTGATGGAAGCAGAGGATTTTTCCCCCAGATCATTAATTCTAAGATCCAATGTATATGGTCTTTGTACCACAGAAGATCCCGCCGCTTCCTTGATTTATCACAAAAAGCTGATAGAGGAGGCATTTCCGGTAAAAGTACTTCCGGCGTTCCGGCCGGATCTGGTAATGGAAATGACAAGGGAATCCTGGCGGGATTATATGGTGCGATTGGGACAGGCTGCGGATGTGGAAATTTCAGATCTGGAAACACTGGAGAAAGCGCTTCTGGCGCGTATGGATGTATTTGAAAAAGCAGGATGCGTTGCCTCGGATCATGGGTTTGAACAGTTTCCCTGGAGACCTGAGGGAACAGCAAAGGCGGACCGGATCATAAAAAAGGCTCTGTCAGGAGAGTGCCCTGCAAAAGATGAGATCGATGTATTCCAGACAGAGCTGCTGATCTGGCTGGCAGAGGAATATTCCAGAAGAGGCTGGGCCATGGAACTGCATGTGGGATGTATCCGTTCCAGAAATACCAGAATGGTGAAATGCATTGGGGAAGCCACTGGATTTGACTCTGTTGGGGATTTTGGGATTGCCGTGCCGCTGGCTGCCTTTATGGACCACATGGAACAAATGGAAATGCTTCCCAAAATGATCCTCTTTTCGCTTAATAACCGGGATCTGTCAGTGCTGGCAACAATGGCGGGAAATTTTCAGAATGCCGGCATAAGGTCCAAAATACAGCTGGGCAGTGCATGGTGGTTCCAGGACCACAGGGACGGAATGGAGGAGCAGATGCGTGTGCTGGCAAATACAGGGCTTTTGGGTCATTTTATCGGTATGCTCACTGACAGCCGCAGCTATCTTTCCTATACACGCCATGAATATTTCAGGAGAATCCTCTGTAATCTGGTGGGCAGCTGGGCAGAGAAGGGGGAATTGCCTGACGATCAGGACATGCTTCAAAGAATAATTGCAAACATCTGCTTTTGGAATGCAAAAGAATATTTTGGAGTATAGATATTGACTTAATAGCACAATAAAAAACAAAAAAGGATCATTTATTTAGGAATAGTTAATAACGCTTGACACTAACATGTTAATATGGTATGTTAATGACAGGAGGCAATTAGACCGTGCCACTTTTACTATCTATCATTAAATGGAGGGAAAAAAGATGAAAAGAAGAATTTTGATGACACTTGTATTAACAGGATGCCTGGCTTTGGCGGGCTGCGGGAGTTCTGCAAGCACCACAAGCACAACAACGGCTTCTTCGGAAAAATCAACTCAGGATTCCGGCGCATCCGCCGGGCAGGATGCAAAAAAGGTAACGATCAAATTTGGTAATACAGCCGGAGAGGATGATATCCAGACCATGGCCCTTCGCGAGGTTGCAAAACGTCTTTCAGAGGAAAGCGGCGGACGGATCGAGGCTGAGATCTATCCAAGCTCTTCACTGGGAGATACAGATGACCTGACAGAGCAGGCAATGCAGGGAGCTGCCATCCTGACCGTATCAGATCCCAGCCGTTTGGCATCTTTTGTAAATGATTACGGTATGCTGCAGATGCCGTATATCTTTGATGATTATACCGGACTGGACAAGGTGATGGAAACAGAATTGTATGCACAGTGGGAAAAGGAATTTGCAGACCAGGGCATATGGCTGGTAACCTCCAACTGGTTCAGCGGCACCCGGAACTTCTGCCTTAACAAAGAAGTGAATGTACCCGCTGACCTGAACGGACAGAGGATCCGTACCATTGGTAACGATCTTTGCACAAGCTCAGTCAAAGCCATGGGCGCAGTGCCGACTCCTATGAGCTGGAGTGAGGTTTATACTTCGATTCAGCAGAAAGCACTGGATGGAGCAGAGGTTCAGACCCCTTCCTTTTACGCAACCCGTCTGTGGGAAGTGACAAAGTACATCAATAAGACGGAACATTTCCAGCTGATCGGATCCGTAGTGACAGGCACCAAATTCCGCGACAGTTTAAGTGAGGAGGACAGGGCGCTGATGGAAAAGGTTTTCCGTGAAGTAGGTACGGAATACCAGCAGAAGTGCGTTGAGCTCAGCGAGCAGTATGAGAAAGAGATGGCTGAGAAATACGGTGTGATCATTAACAATAATGTTGATATTGACGCATTTAAGGAAGCATCTGTTCCAGTATATACACAGCTTGGATATGAGGAAGTACGCAGCCAGCTGATGGAACAGATGGGAAAATAATGGAATGATAACGGGGGTGCCGTAATGAAGAAATTCTATCGGTTATTTTGTAGGGGTGAGGAAGTGCTGAGCTGTACGCTGTTTTTTATGATGGTAGTGCTTGTTATGTGCTCAGCCCTTGCCCGATTGGTAAAGCATCCCATATCATGGAGTATTGATGTGGCGCAGCTGCTGCTGGCATGGACCTGCTTTCTTGGGGCGGACGTTGCATTCCGCCGGAATAAACTGGTTGGCCTTGACCTGTTTACACGTAAGCTGCCGGAGAAGGTTCAAAAGGCAGTGACTCTGGTCATCCAGGTGATTATGCTGGGAGCCTTGGTGATCTTTATTGTATATGGCCTCCGCCTTAGTGTAGAAAGCTGGAAGCGGTCATTCCAGACCCTTACGATCAGTTACTCGTTTGTAACCCTCAGCTTGCCGGTATCCTCTGTTTTGATGAGCATAACCGCATTGCTGAAGATCAAAGAGTCTGTCAGCCAGCTGGTGGAAGCAAAGAAATAGAGTTTGGAGGTAGAAGTGTGGGAGTACTATTAATTACCTTTGTTGTCCTGTTAATCATAGGAATGCCGGTTTCTTTTTTGATCGGCCTGGCAGGTCTGGCTTTTTTTGCGGCAACTCCTGATATTCCCTTTTCCATTACAGTACAGAGAATCGTGGCCCAGACACAGTCCTACTCGTTCCTGGCCGTTCCCTTTTTTATCTTTGCAGGCAATCTGATGAATGAGTCGGGAATCACAAAAAGATTGTTGGGGCTGGCTTCTATGCTGACGCGCAGGATGTACGGGGGAATGGCGCAGGTGTCCGTAGTGATGAGTACCTTGATGGGAGGGGTTTCCGGTTCCGCCACAGCGGACGCTGCCATGGAGACCAGGATCTTGGGACCGGAAATGCTTAACCGCGGTTACTCAAAAGGATATATCACAGCGGTTAACTGTATGACCGGATTGATCACAGCTACAATTCCGCCCAGTTTGGGGCTGATCCTGTATGGTTTTATCGGTGAGGTATCCATCGGCCGTCTGTTCTGTGCCGGGATGATACCTGGAGTCCTGATGATGGTGGTGCTGATGGCTACCGTGAACATCACCTGCCGGATGCACGGCTTTGAGAAGCCGAATGCTGAGACACCTAAGCTGACGAAGGATGAGCTGATTACGAATCTTAGGGAATCCATATGGGCTTTGCTGTTCCCGGTCATCTTGATCGTGGGTATCCGTTTTGGCGTGTGCACGCCTTCGGAGGCCGGAGCCTTTGCAGTATTTTACGCGATCATTGTAGGTGCGTTTGTATATCATGAGTTTACCTTTGACGGCTTTGTGAATGCGCTGTCCACCTCCATGATCGATACGGCGGCGGTTATGCTGATCGTCACCTTGTCAGGACCGTTCAGCTATTCGGTAACTTATGTGAATTTGCCCCAGGCATTGTCTACACTTATTTTTGGAATCACGGAAAATCCTCAGCTGCTGCTGATCATTATCCTGGTGTTCCTCTTTGTGATGGGAATGTTCCTGGACAGCAATGTGAATTTCCTGCTGCTGACGCCCATTTTCCTGCCAATGGTCATAAGGCTTGGTGTTGACCCTGTCCATTTTGGCGTGCTGATGGCAACGATCGTAACAATGGGTGTTATGACACCTCCGGTGGGTTCAGCCCTGTATACGGTCTGCGGAATCCTGGAGTGTCCGGTGGAAGAGTATACCAAGGCGGCAATACCGTTCTTTCTGGCGATTATGCTGGAGATGATCGTACTGGTATTCCTGCCTGGAATTGTATTGTTCCTGCCGAATTTGATTTATGGTACCTATTAATGGCTGAGGTAAATGCTGCATGAAAACAATCTTATGCTTTGGCGATTCTAATACATTTGGAACAAATCCCAGCGGTGGGAGATGGCCTAGGGAGATCCGTTGGCCGGGAAGGCTTCAGCAGCTGCTGGGGAATGAGTTTTATGTGATCGAGGAGGGATGCGGCGGCCGCACGACCGTGTGGGAGGACAATCTGGAGCTTTACCGCAACGGACGTTCCTTTCTGCCAGTGGCCCTGGCCACCCACAAACCCCTGGACCTGGTGATCATCATGTTGGGTACAAATGATTTTAAAAGCCGGTTTAGGGTCCTTCCCTGTGATATTGCTGAGGGAATACGCCAGCTGGCTGAGCTTGTACAAAATTATACATATGGTCCTTATTATACGGTCCCCCAGATTTTGCTTGTTTCCCCAATTGTGATTGGGGAGGGGATTGAAAACAGTATCATGACAGGCTTTACCTCTGATGCGGCAGTGCTCAGCAGGAAGCTTGCGCCTCTGGTACAAAAGGCTGCAAAAAGGCAGGATTGTTTTTACCTGAATGCTGCCGAATATGCTGGTCCCAGTGCTGTGGACCAGCTTCATATGGAAAGAGAAGATCATATAAGGCTTGCAGAAGCCATGGCTTCAAAGGTCAGGACCATTTTATGACACATGTAAATGGCCGCGGATAAAAGCATCCCCGCCGGATTCAATGCCTATAGTATTGAAGATTCCGGCGGGGATGCTTTTTTGTGCGCCCATGGGCGCAGGTTATTTGCCCCAGTACAGATCAAAATTCGGATTGTTCTGAACAGAGGAAATACCTGAACTTTCAAGGGCAATGTCAGAGCACAATGTATAGATAGTTGGAAATATGTGGTAGGGACGGTACCCCAGGTAGCACATGTCAAGCATTTCCTTGGGAGAGTGCAAAATGGAATACCGTTCATTGATCTTTGTTAAATCATAATCTCGCTTCAGATCATCCGCATATGTGTTACAAAACAGCAGCGGCATAAGGGACGGTGCTAAAAGCAGTCCTGGTAAGGTCCTAAAAACAATCCTGAAAACGGTTCAGAAAAGGGTTTTGAAACGGGTTCAGAAACGGGTTCAGAAACGGGTTCAGAAAAAGGCTGCCGCATTTACGGTCATTCAACCGTTCAAGCGACAGCCTGGCTTATGTCTGTTAGTGGTACAGCTTTTTATGCTCATATACAGGTTCGGAGGTAAGTTCCACACCCAGCTTTTTAAATACTTTGATATCCACGTCCGACAGCATAACGGAGGTGTGTACCAGCCATTCCTCCGTGACTCCATCGATCTTCACGGGAACAACGATGCTGCAGGCATTGATCTCATCAGAGATCTCCATGTCCTCCAGTTTCCCCTCGCTGCGCAGTTTCTTCATGGCCATGAGGGCCAGGTCCATGAGGCAGACGTATTTGTCATCCCTCCCTTTATAGATCACTTCCCTGTCAGCCAGATACTGCCTGTAGGTATTTTCAATGGGTTCCCTGTAATCCCCATCCGTAAAGCTCACATTCTTAAGTTCTGTGGAAAATGTGGTATGGCGGCAGTGATCAGACCAATAGGTGTCCAGCACACGGATCTCCGTGACGGAGGGATCCCTGCGCTCTTCATTCTTATAGTAGTTCTGTATGTGGAGGAAGTCCTTAAATGTCATGGCCAGGTTCAGCGTATCGTAAAGGGCTTTTAAATCCTCCTCCTTAAAGTCCGCTAACCCGTCAAAATACTTTATGTCCTCCGGCACCTCAAACTCAGTTACCAGGGTGGTTGGTTTGTCCTCTCCCGCCTCACGGCTGTCCACCGGGTTGATGCAAAAGCTCTTGATAGCGGCTTCCTGGTCATTTGTAAGAGGTGCTGTGATCACATAGGTGACCGCAG